>Ga0206129_10004685_pt1 | contig 14912 bp, 16 predicted proteins | sample Helgoland_Spring_8_FD_148616 | JGI IMG/M metagenome (GOLD analysis project Ga0206129, IMG submission 148616) | Pelagic subsurface seawater microbial communities from Kabeltonne, Helgoland, North Sea - Helgoland_Spring_Bloom_20160502_2 | ecosystem: Environmental > Aquatic > Marine > Epipelagic ...
GGTGGCGTTGGCGGTGGCGGTGGCGGTGGCGAAGTATATTTGACAGATGCACTAGTGGTGACTGTTTGACTACTGCCTTTTGTTGTCACTCTAAAGAGCTGCCGTTGAAAGATTGTATACCGGCTTCTGCTGTTTATGCGTAGCTTTTTTTTCCAAAAAGGTCATTTTCATTGAGAGCATTTGCAGCAGTTTGTTCGATGTTGTGTCGAGAACATACTGGGAGTTTGTTCAAAGTGGTGATGATGTTCAGAGCTGCATGTCTCTAAGATTCTCTCCGGTGACTTGTTGTGTGCGTGGCTTGCTACAGGTAGGCTGCTGTCTGTTAGGTCTGTCTGTGGCATGTATTCCGAAGGTGTTGCGAGGTGAACACTTTTTTAAGCGACAACGTTTTTATTTAGGATTATACGCGGAGCTTGAATCAAAGCTGGTTTTGACATACGTCCAGAGCCCCCTTTTCTGGCCATCCGCTATGGCTACGTCTGTGTACGAGATCCACGCAGGGCGTCGAAACTTTGCATGGCGCCCTGATCAACTTCTGCAGGCAGAGGGACGAGGGCAGGCACGCGAAGTTGTTCGCTTGGCAGAGAAGTTTGCGAATAACCGCCGCGTGTCGCAATTGTTAACCTGCACCTCACAGATGCAGCGCACGCACTTCAAGGAGACATCCAATGAAGGGTACGTGTACGTCAGGAGCAAGCCTCGGGACCTGGGCAACTACGTCTACACTGTGCTCTACGACGCTGCCTTCCGTGTAGCGAAGGTGCATGCACTCCCTGCACTGCCAGGTTTCCGAGCACTTGAGGGACGTTATCCTTCTCTGGGACTTCAGCATCCGCCAACTCGCAGCTCAGTGGAACTCAAGTCAGACGTAGTGGAGGCTATCCTGGCTGACAGTCGCCTGAGCGGCGACGGCCCGGAGATTAGGACTGACCGAATAGAAATACAAAGCACGCTGAGAGAGTTCAGCACGGCCTTTGGACGCCTTCTCCGGAGGATCACGTGCGAACACGACGGCGCACCGTGCATGGCCGCATTTCCGCCGCCTACCATGCTGTGCAAACTTCTCTTTGCTGCTGTGGGTAACACCGAGCCGTCTCGTCAGATGCTGAAGACGATCTCAGCGCTCATTTCTGCAGAACGCCCGTGGAACTATGAAGTGGGTGCATGGACAGTCTTCGTGGACTATGCTCTGCCCAACAAGTCGCCAGCGCTTGCAGGCGAGGTCGCTGAAGGGCTGTCGCCGGCCACTCCTTGGCAAGCCTTCTCGGAGCCTTCAACCAACAAAAAGTGGTACTGGAACAAGAAGTCCGGCGCTTTCTTCTTTGCAGATGAGCCAGGGGACTGGCAGCGGTACCTTGATGAGGAGGGGAACACCGGGTGGTACAACAGCACCTCGGCGGAGTGGTTCCACGACATCTGAGCCCATATTAGGTTAAGAGCCTGCGAATCTATTTTTTAGCGTGCTGTGACTGGAGCTGTTAGTGGCGTCGACCGTCAAAATGTGCACATTAGTGGGAGAACGTGTGTGGTCATAGTGGAGACGCATTGGCATTAGTCTCTTCCTGCGCAAGAGCCTGCGATTCTATTTTTTAGCGTGCTGTGAAACCATGTGGATACAAACCAGTGTCCGCAGTCAAAGGGAAAGTTACCAACTTTGCCTTGAGATCTTGAATGTCTAATTTCTGCTCAGTTTTACTTCTATGAAGCATGCGTATTTTAAAAACTCCTGCTGGTTGTGGCAGTGGATTTGAATCATTTCTGTCAAAATAAGAAGTTCGATCAGAGTCAGGCGTCGTATCTCTGCGCCGAACCTTTATTGTAACACTCTGGAAATGTATTTCTTTATATTCACCATCATCTTGCAATCCCCCTAGGTACCCAAACAATTTTGTACAGAAATCGACTATTTTGGCTCGTTGTTCTGTAAACTGCCAGGCTCTCCATTTCAAGTTGGCGTAATCTTGAAGCTGTGCGAGTCCGATATTCGTTAAAGGAGTTCTGCCTTCTTTCTCGAAGCGAGCAATCTCTTTATTATTTTCCTTTAAATATATCTGTATTTTCACCGGCCGGGAAAATACTGGATCCCAGATCAAGCTTGCTACTATTGTAGAATCAGGGTTTTTGTGAAAAGGCATATTCATGTCAATCTGCTCAATTTTGCTTCCGGGCCCCCAACTCATGGCATTCAGACTTTGTGTCGACTGTACCATAATATATACGAGACTGTTCACAAAGTTTATTATAAATTCTTGCATAGCTTCCGCATTCTCACAATAAGTCCTACATAAAGGAGGTACAGCTTTAAGGCTATTTACTACCTCTAATTTCGGCTCAAGACCTACGCATAAAGTATCCGATTTCAGATGCTCCGGGGTGATGACTATATGGTCGCTTTGAGTAAATGCAATACCGCAAAAACAAGGAGGATGTCTCGAACTATGAGCAATTTTGTCTGCTCGTGATGCCTTCTCCGATTCTTTCGGTTCAAGGAATCGAGAAAGGACGTGTTTGCTAACCGGCTGCGGAATTCCAGGGATTGTCGTTCCGCCGCTATAATTCTCATTCCAACTCGCTTGATGCATCCTGTTTTTATTGACAACTATAATTTTCACGTGCATGCGAGACGTCAGGTGGCACACAACAACAGACCGGGCTACCATAACTTTTGCCGAAGTGAGTAGGTCCCTTGCTTGCTCGCTGATAAAACTTCAGAGGTAATCTCCTTGAACAGGCGTGAAGGCATGCACGGCCTCAAAGCTGGTCAGCGCCTCGGTCATCTCTGGATAGGCACATCGCGCTTTACCACCTCTCCGACACGCAATGAAACGCGTCAACGCATGATGCCACCATTTCTGCTCAGAAATATCTCTCACATCGAGATTTCTACGTAGTGAATCCAGAGCGCAGTGGTTCGCAAAATGGGAAGCCTGACAACTATGGTCTGCAGCTCAAGCGGTAAAAGCCGTAGTCCTTTCCGAAGAGCACCCCGCGGCAGTAGCTTTCCCAGGCAACATTTAACAGTAGAATGTCCCGGCGCCGGCTTCGCCATCCGATGGAGCGAAACACGGGACCATCGCAATGTGAGCGATCACGATACTAGACAAGCAAGGCGGCGATTTCTTGTCTGAACTATTTTTGGTATATCTATCTCTTGCGCAAGATGATCAGCATAGCCATGAAATGAAACGATTTGAAATTCCTAATCGACATTTCATTAGCCATGAAATTTCAAATCGTTTCATTTCATACCTTACGCGGATTCTCCGAAATTGATCTAAAATACCAAACGTTTGTTCGATCACGTAACGGCCTTTGTATGTATCTTTCGTACCCCTTTGGGTATACGTGGAAGGAGGTTTCGTACTTCGCATATAGTTCTACAAGTTGCTGAATCATACCCCTCGTCTGCTAGTAGTGTATCATACGCTTGTAGTTGGTCGGTCTTTCTGATGTGTGTATCTAGAAGGTGTTTCAAGGTGAGAGCATCGCTTTCATTTGCTCTGTGGAAAACTGAACATAAAGGAGTTCCACGCCGATCTGTCAAGAGGGATATGTTGGTGGCTTGTCGTCCTCTATCTGTAGGGTTGCAACCCGTTACATCTCTGCCGAAGACATTCTTGACAAGTAAAATCTACGCTCGAGAATGTATGCAACACTGAGTTTGCGTCGTCTTTCCTGTGGGTTTCGTATCCGTTGAGTTTCATAACGTTGAACCGCATGCGCAATTGCGTTTCGAGTCGAGACAGACTGCATTGGTCACTTCTCCTATTAAAAGTCTATGTATTCTAGTGTTTCGTACTTTCGGTTTCTTCTATTCAGTATTTCTCAGATTTAAATTCAGACAGTCTCTAAGGTCTTGCATCTTTGGCCGGTTGTTGTGAAGCTAGTTCACTGCCGAGCCTGGCGTTGTACTGGACGATGTTCACTCTCCGCAGTCAGCAAGGAACGAAGATATTCTTCGAAGCACCGCTTGAGCTCCTGAGGAACAGCGTGCGACGCCACATCCTCATCGATGCAGAAGCCGAAGCGGTCGAGCGTGCTCCTTAGCGAGGCTCGCGTCAATCTTGACATGGGAAGCGAAACGGCCGCGACTTCGCCTGCGCGCATTCTTTCGGGCTGAAAATCTGATTGTTTACGAATCGCCCTTTTAGCATGCGCGGTAGGTGTCGTGAGCACTGTCGTCGGTGCGGCATCTAGGCTTGGCTCCATAGGGGCATGCACCTGTTCGTCCCCGCAGCCCGTCCTTGCTTTTTGGGTTGGAGTCGCTCTCAGACTGGTATCTGTATTGGCGATTAGGCGAGGTGCTGAGCGCAGCGGGACATCGGGATCGAAGCAGTCGCGTTTGAGCATGTGAACTGCGGAGTCGAGTTGCGGCACAGGGCTCCTGAGCGCGTACATTGCGAACCAAATGTCGCATGAAGATTGCCAAGAATGTATAGAGATCTCACAATGGAGCAGTCATTGACACCAAGAGTCGCTCACACTTGCCAGCACTAGCCAAAAATATGCCGTGTCACACTGTAAATGCGCACGCGTACTTCAAATCAGTAGCATCACACACGTACTCGTCGCATTATTTTTAAACCGCCTCAATTGTCCGCGTCCGCTGGTTGAATCTTACACAGAAGTGAAGCGCCCGGCCTTGCGGCACCCGGCCTCCTGCTTTGGGGAAAAGCGACTGCTAATCGCGCCGACCTGCTGCCGAGCCTCGGGGTGTCTTGCCCGGGAGTAACTGGGCATACGACGGCCGCTGTTCTGCCGTCTGCCCTCCACGACCTTGCTGCCTTTTAAATATGTGTATGCTTTACCGCAGTCTATCTCGCGGCGGCGTTTGGTATGAGACCGATGAGACCGATGAGACCGTGGAGAGCAACTGAGCAAACGACATCCGCTGTCCCGCCGTCTCGCCTCTACGGCCTTGCCGCTTTTTGAAGATGTGTATGCTCTACCGCCGTCTATTTCGCGGCGGCGTTTGATAAGAGACCGCGACGAGCAACTGAGCAAACGGCAGCCACTGTCCCGCCGTCTCGCCTCCACAGCCTTGCCGCTTTTTGCGGATGTGTATGCTCTACCGCCGTCTGTCTCGCGGCGGCGTTTGTTGTGAGACCGCGAAGTCGCCCCAGCTGGAGCATATGCGTGGTAACGCTCAGGGAGAGTACACAAGGTTTGTCCAGACAACATACCGCTCTCCTGAATATTAAGCCGACCTGATGTTGCGAGGTAGATAGCCTTCGCTTTGTTGATGTTGTCAGTGGCAGTCACTACATCGTTGGCGAAGATCAAGCCCATCCCGTGCAGAGCAAAGATCACGAGAAGTTGAATGTCGCGCTGCTCCTCGGTAGACAGAAGGAAAAGACACCTGGTTGCGAAGGCACGCATGGTGGGAATGAACACGGAGCAGAGATCGTCCCATGCTTCTGGCGCACTACCCAGCTGACAGTGAGCGCCTATCTCCTCATGCAAGTCTTTGACCGAGAAGGCCTCAAATGCCTCCAAGAGCGCGTCGAGAGACTGCACAGCCAAGGCGGCCATGTTGCGCGTTGGATAGAGAAGGAGTGGTTTGAGCAGAATTGTCCTAAGCAATCGAATGAACTTGGTCACACTGCATACTACGCAATGAGGAAATGAATAAAATTCATCGAACATTATGCTTCGTATCCAAGCAAATGACAAAATTGAATCGGCGATGTTGCAACAAACGCCGGCACAACATGCACGTACACGCGGGGCAAATCTCTTGCTAGTGTAAGGCAAGTGCAAGTCAGCATGAGATGAGAGTGTCACTCCCCCGCATCACCATCTTCGCTGCGCATCCTCTCTTTCTTCGTCGTAATCACTGTCCACTAAGTCGTCTGCTACCGTGCAGCGCAATGGAGATCGACTGCGGCTGGTCGAGCGCACCTGCATCGTAGTGTAGGTAGACTGTGCAGCGGCGTCGGTGGAGTGCACGGACGACGGTGCAGCAGCGTCAGTGAAGTACGTGGACGGCAGCAGGTCCGCCGACAACAGAATGAGCTTCAGGGCCAGACGATGCCAAGCTCTGTTCAAGAGCATGGAGCGCGCTGGAAGAGGAGCGACACTGCGGCATGGGGATGGTACCGACATCATGACGGCACTAAGGACTCCAAGAGGTGGGTGCAACAAGAAAGCTGTTGAACCTGTGCGCACGAAGTTGAGAACGCACACGTGCATACTAAAACGGCCTGGCTACTTGTCATGACGATGTGGTAGAGGTTGCTCGCTCGACCGAGAACATCTTATTTGCTTTCTCCTCGCCACTACAGCTTTGCCATCTGCCCGAATTGGCGACAACCAAAATAAAATTATGCGGTAGAGGTTGCTCGCTCGACCGAGAACATCTTATTTGCTTTCTCCTCGCCACTACAGCTTTGCCATCTGCCCGAATCGGCGACAACCAAAATAAAATTATGCGGTAGAGGTTGCTCGCTCGACCGAGAACATCTTATTTGCTTTCTCCTCGCCACTACAGCTTTGCCATCTGCCCGAATCGGCGACAACCAAAATAAAATTATGTGGACTACACGCATGAAATTCCGAGCGTGAGCGTGTGCATGCATAATTCTTGCGGTCGTGATCCTGCTCAAGTTCTTCCAGCGGAAGGCCCCACAGTTCATGAGAACACGGCGCGTGCCCGGCTTTGGCTCACGCGCTGCGTACCTCAGTACCCTGGTTCTCCTCGGTCGCAAGTTGCTGAGCGTATGCGGCAAGCGCATCCTGAGCGTCAGCTGGGAGGAGGCTGAGGCGGCGATGGAGCAATGCTTCGTTGTGCGAAACACTCGTGCGGAGCGCATCAAGCAGAGTCCAGTCTTCGTAGTGTACGTAGACACCAGCTGCCCTTGAGTTCATTTCCTGCTCCAGTACGCGTATCTGCGTCTCGAGCAGAAAGCATTCCTTGATTTGAGCGGACAAGGCCTCCACCTCCGCCATCTCAACTTGCAGAGACGGCGGCGGCTCGTGGAAGAGCTCTGCTTCTGGCATCTCGGATTCCAGAGGCGGCAGGCGCTCGCACCGGGGCGCCGAGTGCGCCGCGTAAAGAAGCGGCGAAGGAGGGCGAGGAAGTGGCGCCTTGGCAGTCAGGCCCAAGTCTGCCGCTGCGCGTTTCGTGTAGCCTTCCTGCGCCAACTCAATTGTTGACAGCCAAGCACCACAGCTTGACAGATACACCCACTCGCGAGGCTGCGAGGGCTCGCACTGCGGCGCCGGGTGCGGCCCGTAAAGAAGCGGAGAAGGAGGGCAAGGAAGTGGGGCCTTGGCAGTAAGACCCAAGTCGACCGCTGCGCGTTTCATGTAGCCTTCCCGCGCCAACTCAATTGTTGACAGCCAAGCACCACAGCTTGACAGATACACCCACTCGCAAGGCGGCGGGGGCGGCATGGCCAACGCAGGAGCTACAAAGCCGTACATGTTGCAATGCCGAGGCAATCTTCGAACTGAAATCTTAGCTAAACAGTACTCGCGATCCACGCGCGTTGCATTACGTGAAAAGCATTCAACTAAATACATAACATGGCAACTGCTAAATACCTCATGGACGTATTCTTTTCTGCCAGACATCAAGTACTGGCGGTGCGGGCTCGGCGGAAGTCGACCCAAGCTTTTCGATAGTGCACAGCTGGGGTCTTTCATGTGTCCGCGGCGACCAAGAACAGCAACTTCTGCTGCACGATAGCCCTCGTTACTTCGTCATGAAAGTGTAGAACCCATGAATCGAAAGCAGACTTTAGTGAGGTGCTTCGATTGTTGGCTCGAAGCGACGGCACTGCACTCCGCCAGCACCTGTTCAAGCGACAGCCTGAGTCCTGTTCGATTGCTGTCTTGCTGAGATGCCACGCTCTCCAGCAGCTTCTCAAGAAAAAACATCTGTCAGCCTGCAACTTCATGTCAAACTTTTCTCTGCGTCCCTGGATAGCGTCAACGAGCTGCTGCTTCGGTGACCGGAGCCACAACTCATCTCTGCGCCAACACCTGGCGTTCTGGTGTTCTCCGTGCTGTCGTGCGTCTGTGCATTCCTTGACGCCTCCATATCCTCTTCTCTTCCATTCGGGATATCTCCTTGCCGTTCCGACCATGGTCAGCGGAACAGATTCCTCACAAAAAATGACGGGCGACAGCCTGTAGAAATGTCCGACGGAAACTCACAAATGTGCAAGTGACGGAGGCAATCTCAAAACACATTCAAAAATGCACAGTGACTCGGAAATGCGAACGTGGATATTTCAAAGGGCAATATATGCGTGCGACTCTCGGGAAACCCGTGAAAGCATAGGACTGGCTTCTCTTTTGTTGCGCAACAATTGCCTGGTATATGTTTGCTCAGAGTGTCCTACATTGGCTCTCGCCAGGCGCTCGGGAGTAGGGATCAATAATATGGGCGAAGGCTTTCGTCACTACAATCGCAACCCTCACGCAGTCCTGGTGAACTGCGGTTCGGGAGCGCCCAGTAGCATACTGGAGCTGCTCCATCGTTCCTTTTCCGCCAGTCGGCAATATCCCGCGTGTCCACCTCGCAAATGCAGTCTCCCACCACTCCGAAACCTCAGGTTCTGTTCGCAGAGGTTGTGGATCCAACCAGCTCATACATATCAGCTCCAGCGTAAGCAATCCACACGCGGCGCTGTAGGGCGTCAGGCTGGGGTCCACGCTCTGCTTCAACAGGACGAGTCGCATGAGGTGGAAATCCATTGCGCCTAAACTGGACAAGGTCTCGCCGAGAGTAGCAGCTGCTGAGACGCAGAGGCGCGCACACATTGCCTGTTTGCACGTCCAGATAGTAGGGACGTGAATCTGTGTGCCGCACGCGCTCCATACTTTCAGCTCCCACTGATTGAGCTCCTTGGGAGTCATGCTCTGCATTTGCGCAATTTGTCCCGTGGACCACAGATAGCGAGACAGTTCCCGCGCTTGGTCCGCTATGGTCTTCGCACCGTCGCGCTTCGTCACAGTTTCGTCCTTCGATACCAGTCGAGAGATGGCTGCGCAGATGAAAGGGAGATCCAGAAGACTGGTGGTGCGGGCGCGCACATACCGGTCGAAGAGAGCAGTGCAGGTGTATAGTGCGGTGTAGAGTGCATTAGCTGAGATGCCGGTCGTCTTGATCATCAGCTCCATATGCCGAATGGAGAGCTCTCGCGCACCGGCCGGGGGTATGACCGCCATCCAGATGATGGATGCGTCTGAGCGCTGCCACTCCTGCAGAATCTCATCGGATGCACCCAGCGCCTGCGCCCTCTCGCAGAGTACGCAGTCTGGAACAGCCATGGTAACGCAGAGTTGAGCTGAGGTAAAAACAAGAAAGAGCTAGTGAAAGGGCTATGTCCAAGCAAAGTATAAATAGCACTACATAAAAATACTCGAAAGAACACCATGCCTGGAGACTCCACTGACAAATTAGACCTTTCGCACGGCCAACACACTTTGCTTCGAGTGTCGTTGAGATTGTTAAAACAAGAACTGCAGAAGGCCAAGGACTTGTTCCACGGAAAGCCACTGCATGAGAAATTAGCATACGGGTGCGGGGTCGGGGCGAGCTTGTTGTACGCAACAAACAAAATAACCTTAAGAGGATCCGTTCCTGTTGCTCTACCATGCTTGTTGTTGACCGCAGGGGTGGGTTCCATAGCCGCTGTGGGGAAATATAACAAGATGCTTCAGACATTGCATTCCGAAGCCGATGCGGTGTTGGGTGCAAGAAATGAGTTATCGCAGACTTGGCTAGGAGAGACCATCCTGGCAAAGGTAATGAGCCTGAGAAAAGTGGAGCCATTTAAAGCCTTTCGCGTCGCTGCGGGAAGCAGCGACAAACGGATTTCCCTTTTATCTCTGTGCGAGGAACTAAATGACAACATTGATAGTTATCTAGAAAAAAGCAAGAAGAAAATAAGCAAAACCCATCAAGAAAAACACAGGCTAATACGAAAACAACAAGAAAGCGAGGCTTATTCCAAGTACAAGGAAAGGTCCAGAGAAAGGGAGCTCATCCAAGAGAAAAGGCGCGAGAAAGAGAAAGCGCGCGAGAAAGAGAAAGCGCGCGAGAAAGAGAAAGCGCGCGAGAAAGAGAAAGCGCGCGAGAAAGAGAAAGCGCGCGAGAAAGAGAAAGCGCGCGAGAAAGAGAAAGCGGGCCAATGAAGACTGCAAACTTACATGTCAAGTAACCTCATCTTGTTGTTAGCTCCAAATCCAGCGTAGGCAACAAAATGTAGCGCACAAATCCAACCATGGACGTTAACTCGGCTGAGTGTGTAAAGTCGCAAGTCTGTCCAAAGTCTGCGTGTGCACGAGAAATGTAAGACTAAACCGAACACAAACTGCTCCATGCGACCTGAATGACATGAAAAATCTCTTACTTCCTGGCGCAAACTTGGTTGCGCGGAGACGGGATACCTTTTTTGCTCCCTCAGTACGCTAGTTGCTCGGTTGAATCTCTGGGCTTCCGATCATTGTCTCTGCGAGAGAGCAGCAAATGTCCAGCGAGCAATGCCCACAACTCTCAGTCTCTGATCCAGAATGCATCGCCCGTCTGGATGGTGGGCTGCGGGAGCGGGAACGACAACTCTCGTCAGAACTGTGGATGCTGCGGCTTGGTTTGCGAGGACTGCACTGGAGACTAGGCTCGCGAGGGCGCTGGTGGGAAGATGAAGTGCAGCCTGTAGGTGCACCCGATAACTCAGACAGAGGAGAAGGGATGACGGAAACGTAAGTCTCGGCAACCTGCTCGAATGGCAGCTTGGATGACTGCAACGGCGTAGGCAGTCTGTCGCGACGTTGCTCGTGCTCGATGTGGTACGCGAGCCGAGCTCCACCAGGCTGCGAAGGCCAGACCAACAGAACGGGGGGATCCAATTGCAGAAAACTGCAGAGCTCGTTCGCGAGATCTTTCTCCGATTGCACCCGCACTTCCATCTGCGGGAGTGAGAGGATTGGTTCGGAAGAATGAGGACACTCATAGGTCCACACCATAGTGTCCCGATCATAGTGGGCAAACGTTGTCCAATGCAGGCTCTGGAGCTGTCCTTCTCCACTGCTGTGGTCTGCTGTCTTCTTCATCTTCATCACGAGCTGCAAGAGTTGTGGTACCTCGTTGTAGACCACGGCATAAGCGAGGCATTGCTCTTCTTGGGATGCTGCGACGGCCCACTTCCGCAGCTCCTTGACGTATACAACGAGAGCCTCCAACGGTATAAGCGCGGTGTCTACGCACCAGAGGCGATGCGCCGTGGAAAAGCGCAGCATGGCGTGAGCAGGGACGCCGAGGTGGTGGGTCCTGAGCTGGCACGCTGCGTGAAAAAAATAAAAAGAGACATTCGCAGAAACATCACTGGAGGAGACATACAAGCAATCACCGGAAGAGACACGCACACGATCACTGGTGTATGCCCAAATTGAAAATGTCATGAATCGCGTAGTGTGGCGCGTGAGGTCATAACAACTACAAGCGAAAGCAAGTCGAGCTGTTCTGTTTTCACCCCAAATGCAAGTGGACTGAGCCACGAGCGCCATTCGCGCGGGCAGTTCCCGTGTTATTCTGGCCTCAAAGACCTTTGACCGGATGCTCTCAAGCGTGCAAGAAGGCTGCAACGATGCTCAAGAAATCCTTGTCTGCATCTTGCATCCACTGGCGAATGAGTACAGAAGCCATAGCATCCGCATAAGAGCGTACGCAGGCGCGGCACGCCTCATTTCCGTCCCCCACTGCGACAGCTTCGGTGGGTTGAGCACCAAAAGCCAGCAGCGAGATTGCATAATTGACATGCAACGAGGCCTGACGCTGACGAGGTGGAAACACTCGCATTGCTAGCAATGCATCCAGAGCTCCCCGTCCGTGCATGTCCGTCTGCTCATGCTGAGCCCCGTATCTCAACAGCAGGCGGAGAACCGCAGGTGAGCACCTCGAACTCATCGCTGCTATGAGCACAGGTTGTCCTCTTTTCAGTGGCAGGACTGCCGCGCAGGGATCGGCTTGCAGCGCGGCCTCAAGTGCCACCAAATTGTTGCCTCCTATTTCCAGCAGTCTCAAAAGATTGCTCTTCTTAGGTTGCGCTGCCTGACGTAGACCCGGCGTGGAAGCTCTGAAGACACCAACTCTGGGCGACGGAGTGCGCGGGCAGTCTCCGTATACCAGCAGCGAAGGTGCACGAGGAGGCGTGAAGGCGCGGAACCCATCGGCTGACATTTTAGTCGATGAGAAGGAACAGGGATCAAATAGCAAATGCTCCGCGGTCAACTTTCTGAACACTAAACATAGAGCACACAAAGTGGACACATGCCAAGTGTTCAATGCATCATTATCACACGTCTAAAAAGGCGACTTCGATTCCAAAAAACAACGCCAAAAATGAATGCATGAATGTCAGGCACGAGCCGTGTTGTCCCCTACTCGGCAGAACAAAAACAAGAAGAGGCAAATGAATCAGTGGAAAAAAAATCGCAACGAAAACATTGGCAAAATCAATGAACAGGGGGACCGTAAACATCACGGATACATTTGGTCATTTTGGCGCTTAGTGCGAAAGACACTAGCATCGCATCTTTTCTTTGCTTCTCGTTCTCCTCGCGCATTCTGAGCATTTCGTGGAGAATCTGCTCAGAATGCGCGGCGAGGACCATCATTGACCCTGCAAAATAGACTGCCGACAGGCCGAGGGCGGCCAAATGGGGCGAACTCACATGGCTGCAAACAACACTCGCGTTAATTATGCAGCTTGCAATGATCAGTTGACTGCCACGCAACTGCTGCACAACCCTCGAGTGGAGTTGTAAATTCACATGTCCGTCGCAACCACTCCCGGCGAAAAAATGGATGACGCGCTCCTGGTAGCCGAATAAACGCTGAACACATTGTAGCGGAAGATCCCAAAATAATATTAAAGTTGAAATGTTTTGTCTGGCTGCGCCGTTGAAATCTGAAACCCGCGATGTTAGCTGCTCGCGCCCTCAAATCTAGCAGTCTTCAAAATCTAACAGTCATCAAAATCTAGCAGTCTTCAAAATCTAACAGTCATCAAAATCTAGCAGTCTTCAAAATCTAACAGTCATCAAAATCTAGCAGTCTTCAAAATCTAACAGTCATCAAAATCTAGCAGTCTTCAAAATCTAACAGTCATCAAAATCTAGCACCCCGCAAAATCTAACAGTCATCAAAATCTAGCACCCCGCAAAATCTAACAGTCATCAAAATCTAGCACCCCGCAAAATCTAACAGTCATCAAAATCTAGCACCCCGCAAAATCTAACAGTCATCAAAATCAGAACCCAACGTATGACAGAGATTGAGCGCGGTTTGAATCGAAATATATTGGGAGCATCGGTGAATGCCCACACACAAAAACACACAAAAACACACAAAAACACACAGTCTTCTGCAAGCTTGCACCCAAAAGAGCTCTTGCGGTGAGGAGACTTTTTGAGTGACAGCCCTCTTCGAGAGAATTGCGCTGCTGTTGTCAACCAAGGCCAATCGCACTGCAACAAAGTTGGGAAAAGGGGCCAACCCACTCAGAACTCACAGACAAAGTTTCGTAAGGACTCAAGTTTTGCGCCAGGTCACATGGGCAACCACACAGGGCGCTCGGAATTCTTCCCGTTGACAAAGTCGAAGAATTCGAATGAGCGTGCTGGGTTCAGAATCCCCGCCGCAAGATGAGACCATAAACATCACGGATGCCTTAGAGGAGAGTCCTCGGGAAGAAGGTGCGCGCCGTATAGTGGCTCTGAGATGATGCTTCGTCGCTTCATCCAAGACGAATCCGAAGACGACGGACAGGCGCTGACTTCCTGATTGCCGCATCAGCTCTCTTTGGGACCCTTTGACCCTCCTCTTTCTTCTGCGAGCCTCGCACCAATAAAAGGCGGCGGACAGGAGGCGGGCTCCTGATTGCCGCATCAGCTCTCTTTGCGACCCTTTGACCCTCCTCTGTCTTCTGCGAGCCTCGCACCAATACAAGGCGGCGGACAGGAGGCGGGCTCCTGATTGCCGCATCAGCTTGCGCCAGTAGACCGGTAGCTATCTTTACCCGCATGTCTTTCTTTGCCAGCATAGCACGCACCTCGTTCTTGTCTTTGCGAAGCTTGTCTCTCTCGCTCCGTAGCTCCTCAATCATCGCATCCTTTTTATCATGTTCCTCCCGGGCTTGCGCCAATGCCCTGATAGCTGTCTCGATCACCCCCGTACTTTCCACCAGAATGCCCGTGGCTGTCGCCACCTCCGCGTCTTTCTTCGCCAGTGCAGCGCGAAGCTCGTTCGTTGCGGTCACCCGATCGTCATCTTGAACGTCCAGCGGTTCCTCCATTTCCGCTGGAGTATGATCCTCGATCTTTTGAGTATTCGCAGCCTCGAGCTCTTCAAACTGCCGCGTGATCGCGGCAGCGTGATTCCCATTCTCCTCGCAGAGCTTGAGCGTCTCGTGGAGAATCTGCTCAGAATGCGCTGCGAGGACCATGATTGACCCTGCAAAATAGACTGCCTATAGACCGAGGGCGGCCAAACGGAGCGAACTTATATGGCTGCAAACAACACTCACGTTAATTATGCAGCTTGCAATGACCAGTTAACTGCCACGCAACTTGCTGCACATCACTCGATTGGAGTTGTAAATTCACATGTCCGTCGCAACTACTCCCGGCGAAGCAATGGACGACGCGCTCCTGGTATCCGAATAAACGCTGAACACATTGTAGCGGAATATCGCAAAATCATATTAAAGTTGAAGTGTTTTGTCTGGCTGCGCCGTTGAAATCTGAAACCCACGATGTTAGCTGCTCGCGCCCTCAAAATCTAAGACCCCGCAAAATCTAAGACCCCGCAAAATCTAAGACCCCGCAAAATCTAAGACCCCGCAAAATCTAAGACCCCGCAAAATCTAAGACCCCGCAAAATCTAAGACCCCGCAAAATCT
>Ga0206129_10004691_pt1 | contig 14899 bp, 14 predicted proteins | sample Helgoland_Spring_8_FD_148616 | JGI IMG/M metagenome (GOLD analysis project Ga0206129, IMG submission 148616) | Pelagic subsurface seawater microbial communities from Kabeltonne, Helgoland, North Sea - Helgoland_Spring_Bloom_20160502_2 | ecosystem: Environmental > Aquatic > Marine > Epipelagic ...
TACGCTCAATACATGGGATCTGCACTAGGCCGCCAATCGGGTCGCAGGTCAGTCCAAGATTGTGCTCCATCGCAATTTCTGCGGCGTTTTCAACTTGTTCTGGCGTACCCCCAAGTACCTCCGTTAGCGCACCGGCTGCCATAGAGCAGGCTGACCCAACCTCACCTTGACAACCTACTTCAGCACCACTTATGGATGCGTTTTCCTTATACAAAATTCCGACTGCAGCGGCTGTTAATAGAAAAGCCACGACATCTTCATCCCTGGCTCCTTTGCAAAATCTCATATAGTAGCGAAGTACTGCAGGAATAATGCCAGCCGCGCCATTCGTCGGTGCCGTAACAATACGCCCACCTGCAGCATTCTCCTCGTTAACAGCCAGTGCATATAGACTAACCCAGTCTAAAACGTTTAGAGGATCCTGATTATCTGAATCCAGATTTTTCAACTTGCGATATAAATGTGCGGCCCGTCGTTTGACTTTTAATCCTCCCGGCAAAATCCCTTCACTTTGGCAACCAAGATCAATGCAGTTATTCATTACTTCGCTAAGTGTTAGTAGCCTGACTTTTACATCTTCCCTTGTATGCCATGCTGTTTCGTTTTGCAGCATGATGGCGCTTATAGACAGTCCTGTTTTAGCTGTTAGGGCTAATAGTTCTTCGCCAGTGGTAAAAGGGTAGGGCAGTTCAGTTTGATCCTTGGTAATCGTTCCTTTATTAGCAGCACTTTCGTCCAGCACAAACCCTCCGCCAACAGAGTAATAGACTCGTGTATCGAGCGCTTTCTTCTCTCTGTCATAAGCAGTAAAAACCATACCATTAGCATGGAGGGGCAGTGTTTTATTCCTTAGCAGCAAAAGATCAGTATTTTCTATAAAGCGAATTTTTTGCTTACCAAGAAGGTAAATATGTTCTGTGGCGCGGATATGATTTATGCGCTCAGAAATTCCGCAGACGTCAACTGCTTCAGGGTCTTCGCCAAGAAGACCCAACATAATAGCCTTGGGTGACCCATGCCCCTTACCTGTGGCACCTAGCGAGCCGTACAATTCAACTTTAAGCCGTTTGGTCAAGTGTAATTTCCCAGAAACTTGTAGCGCCTCTGCAAAAATTTTAGCAGCACGCATAGGTCCAACGGTATGTGAGCTGGAAGGTCCAATACCGACTTTAAAAATATCAAAAACACTGATAGCCATTTAATCTTTCTCCGGGCATTCGGGTTCAAGGAGACGCCCTTGATTTGAAGTCAATCTATTGGGGTACATAACAATATCGACAGATCGGTTGTAAGGAGTCTGTTTTTCACTCTTGAACATAACCAAACCTAGGTATTTCCAATCGGTATACGATAGCCAATGCCCGCAAACCAAAACCCGCCACAAAAGAACAGGCCTGAACTACACCTTGACTGAACCCTGAGACAGCCATGACGACATATATAATTGATGCAAGTAAGGCACAAGTTATATAGAGCTCAGGACGCATAAGAGTTAATGTTTTGGCGCAAAGTACGTCCCGTAAAATACCTCCAAAGGTGGCACTCATTACTCCCATAACAATCGCAATCAAAAGATTTTCCTGCTGTTGTAAAGCAATTTCGGTGCCCAGAACAGCAAATGCCGACAGCCCAATCGCATCCATCCACAAAATCAGCTTCAATCTTCTTCTATGCAAATCTGCTGTTAAATAAGCAAGCATGCAGGCGGCTAGACAAATGTAGATTGCGAGAGGTTTCTGGATCCAAGTTACGGGCGAAATACCTAAAAGTAGATCTCTCAAAGTTCCACCGCCTATACCAGTCGCTGTGCCAATCAGCATCACGCCAAGAATATCCATATTCTTTTCCGCGGCAAAAAGAGCCCCGGAAATGGCAAACACTACGAGACCCAATATATTGAGTACTCCGAGAAACTGGATGATCATTTGATCTGGCATAGTTGCCTCTAATAATCCCTTCAAATTTTTCTGTGAAATGAGGAATGGGCTTTTTGTCTGAATACGCTCTTGGGGGGAAAGATTGAGACATTAATAATAGACTCTACGTAGTCTTTTGTTACCCATAGGGATGATACCTAAGCACCGTCACAAAACTTAAGTAAGTGGCCGGCCGCCATCTACAGGGATAATGCAGCCAGTATTAAATGTTACCGTTGTTGACAATGCCACAACAGTGTTTGCCACATCTGATGCATTTGCGATACGGCCTAAAGGCGTTTTATCTATCTGCTCTTGCATATAAGCGGGGTCTACGCGGCTAGCATATTCACCAGCCACCCAGCCTGGGGCAACCGCCACAACGCGAATATTAGGGGCGAGGGCGCGACCTAATGACATGGTCATAGAATTGATAGCCGCTTTGGATGCGCAATAAGCAACACTACTCCCCACCGCTGTGGTGCCAGCGATAGATGATATATTGACTACCAATCCTTCCCCATTTTTAGCCAGTAAATCCTGAAAAGCACGGACACAGGCAAAAGATCCTCGAAAATTAGTTGCTAAAATCCTATCAATATCCTCGTCTTGCAGGCTGTCAAGATCCTGATGTGGCACAACCTTAGTTACTCCTGCATTGTTGACAAGAATATCTAAACGGCCCATTTCTCGTTTAATCTCATTATTCAGAGAACTCAATGCTGAACTATCCAGAATAGGGACATGTTTAGTCACATGGCCATCACCAGATAGAGACTCACAAAGTTTCTGTGCTTTTTCAACGTTACTGTTGTACCCAACAATAACGTTTGCTCCAACAGCTGCATAGGCCAAAGAGATCGCCGAGCCAATACCGCCTGCAGCTCCTGTAATTAAAACCACCTTGCCGGTTAAATTTATCATTTTGTATTTCTCTAAAGAATTTCTACCTAACGCAGTCCAATGATACTCAAGTCTTTTGGTATCTTTTTACACGAAGATCCGCCTGAGCTTTATGGCCTGCAAATCCTTCTAGGGCGCAAAGACGCGAGCAGTATTCACCAATTTCTACTGTCGCTTCCGGTGTTACTCGCTGATAGGTACAGGTTTTAATAAACTTGCCTACCCAAAGGCCACCGGTGTATCTTGCTGCTTTATTAGTTGGTAGGGTGTGGTTAGTGCCAATCACCTTATCACCATAGGACACATTGGTTTCAGGGCCAAGAAATAGGGCGCCGAAATTGGTCATATTTTCGAGGAAATAATTTGGGTCTTGGGTCATCACCTGGACATGCTCAAAAGCTAGATCATCGGCAACCTGAACCATCTCTTCATAGGTATCGCAGACAATCACCTGTCCATAATCATGCCAGGCTTGTCCAGCAATTTTTGCCGTCTCAAGAGTTTCTAACTGCCGCTCAATCTCTTTAACAGTTGCATTGGCAAAGTCCTCACTATTGGTTAGCAATATCGCGGGTGAATTAACGCCATGTTCCGCCTGACCTAAAAGATCTGTTGCAGCCATTTCAGGGTCACAGCCAAGCTCATCGGCAATAATAAGTGTTTCGGTTGGACCGGCAAGCAAATCGATACCGACTCGACCAAAAAGTTGCCGTTTGGCTTCTGCTACGTAGGCATTACCTGGGCCGACAATCATATCAACTGGAAGTATCGTTTCTGTTCCCAACGCCATGGCCCCAACGGCCTGCACGCCACCAAAACAATATATTTCATCGGCACCGGCCAGAGCCATGGTGGCAACAATTGCAGGCATGGGTCTACCATTAAACGGTGGTGCGCATGCTATCACTCGCTTTACGCCCGCAACTTTAGCTGTAGCAACACTCATATGAGCTGAGGCCACCAGAGGATACTTGCCCCCCGGAATGTAGCAGCCAACGCTATTCATAGGCAGATGTTTGTGCCCTAACACAACGCCGGGACGTGTTTCCACTTCAACATTCTTCATAGAGTCGAGTTGAATACGGGCAAAGTTTTTTACCTGTTCCTGAGCAAATTTAATGTCTCGCAAAGTGTCCTCTGGCAGACTATCGATGCATGCCTGTATTTCCTCGTCAGACAGGCGGAAGCTGGTGGGCGACCAATTATCAAATTTTTCTGATAACTCACGCACATGAGCATCACCCTGGTTGGTAATGCCTTGCAAAATACCTTCCACAACATCCTGAACCTGCTTGCTGACTTCACGACTCTGTTCCTCAGAGATGCCTTTTTTTACCATTTTTACCATTGCGTAATTTTTCACTCCATATGGATCTGTTTGGGATAGCACAACGATATTATTTATATATGACTCCGAAGTCAATTTTGTTTGACTTCGAATGCAATTACCTTTATTGTTTTTGCTCCTAAGAACCGAATTTACTTTTGAAGTCCTCAAAATCAAAGTTGACCGGACACTATGGGTTTGATATTGCGGGTGGGAAATTTTAATTCGACTAGTGGGATTTAAGTGGGATTTTTTTCGGCTGAGGTTGTTGTCAGTTGGTTGTGCGCTGATGAAGGCTCACTGATAAGTTGTTCTGAGATTTCGCTTTTTTTTGAAAATTATAAATGGGAGTAAATTATGAAGAAGATTAAAAAATTAAAACCGTTGGGGTTACAGTCTTGCTTGCTGTCGGCCATTTTGGTTCCTTGTAGTGTGGGGGCGTTAGAGCTAGAGGAGATTGTCGTCACCGCAGAGAAGCGCGCACAAAACCTTCAAGACGTAAGCGCTTCGGTCACTGCGCTCGACGAGACAGCCATCATTAATGCAGGCATACTTGATATTTCACGTCTCGAGTATGTTACGCCAGGGGTAACGTACGGACATATCGGTACAGATTCCAAGATTGCTATTCGTGGCGCCAATTCTAATAACACCTACCGAGATAATTCTTCGATCGCTGGAGCATTTATCGATGGTGTGTATCAAACTCGTGCCGCTCAACAAAGACTCGGTTACTTCGATGTGGAGCGAATGGAGATTCTAAAAGGTCCGCAGGGTACCCTTTATGGGCGTAACACGTTTGCGGGCGCTGTGAATATGTATACGAACCGACCATCTACCGAAGCAGTTGATGTGGGTGTGGACGTGACGGCTTCGAGCTTCAATAAGAGACGCACTGAGGCATTCGTGAACGCACCCATCAGTGATACTCTAGCGTTTAGACTGGCTGGTGTTACTGCGTCCAGTGATGGGCACATCAAAAACATCGGAATGGGCGGGAATATGGGTGCTCTCGATAAGGAAGGCGCTCGGTTATCGGCTTATTGGGCTCCAAGTGATAATGTGGAAGTGATTGCCCGCTACACTACTCTTAAAGATGGTGGTACATCGGAGGGAGTTTGGGCTGCGGAGGGGCTATGTGTGCCTGTGAATTCTTCGGGAGTCACGGACATGATGGGGACTGAAATCGATTGTACAAATCCGAAAGAAGGTTCTCTCGGTATTGACTCGGCTTTCGATAGACCTTTTGTGGTGAATTACGCCTGGGATTCTTTTCGCGATGTGACGTCTGATAATATGACGGTTGATGTCACTTGGTCTGGAGAGTCAGTGGCCGTTAGGTCGATAACTTCGTATACCGATTTCGAAAGCGCTTACACTAAAGGTAGCATGAACGGCAGACTCGGCGCTCAGGGTTACTTCGACGAGTTAACGGAATCCTACACCCAGGAAATCCAGATCATGTCAACTGACAATGAAACGTTGGAGTGGACACTAGGTGCCTATTATTCTGATGATGCGATTGTGGTGGGTTCCGGTGATTTTGACACCCTTTCTTACGATGATCACACAATTAAGGGAACTGACGCTGCAGGTAATGAAATTACCACATATCATCCGACTGCTTTGATTGATCCTTTTGGCGGTGGAGACTTTGACGACGGTGCCAAATACCAGCATATCGACACGATTACTGAGGGTTTATTTGGTCAGGTCGAATGGTCCGTTATGGATAATGTCCGACTGATCGGTGGCATTCGCAATAATAAGGAAACGAAACGCAGTGAAGTTCATAAAGGTAATTCTGTCTTTGATAATACTGACGTACCTTTCGGATACGGATTTGTTGGTCGTCCGCTAGACGATTATGTGTTTCCGGCGGAGCCTGATTGTCAGACTAAGGTTACCTATGACAAGGTCACCTGGCGTGCGGGAGTTGAATGGGATATGGACGAAGATAAAATGTTCTATGGAAATAGTTCAAACGGTTTCCTCTCCGGCGGCCTGAATAGTAATTGTACGGACTTTGATCAGCAGGACTCGGAAGCCATCGAAATAGGATTTAAAACTCGCTGGGCTGACAACAAAGTTCAGATCAATGGAGCACTCTACCGTAACGAGTACACCAACCTGACGGCACAGGAACTGATCTTCGTTCCGGGTGAGGGAACCGCCGTAGGTTCTTGGTCAACGATCACGCTTAACGGTGGTGATATCTCCGTCAATGGCGCTGAGATCGAACTCATCTGGTTAGCGTCGGAAGCATTGACGATTACTGCCAATGCCTCAGTCATGGATGCTGAGTTTGGTAAGTTCGGAGTGAAGAATCCGTTCCAGTTGTACGACGGTGTCAAGGCAAAAGAGACCGTTGATGCGGACGGGAACCCGCTCAAGGGCTTTGTTCGTTTGGATGGAACGACGCCAGGGTGGTCACCCGATACCACAATGGGTATGACTGTCGCATACGATCATGACATGGGTAGCTCTGGTGTGCTGACAACGTATCTTCAGTTTTATTATTCGGACAGCTATAACACGGACGATATTTCTCTCTATTCCACGCAAGTCCAAGATTCCTATACCAAGACAGATTTGCGCCTAACTTGGACGTCGGCGGATGAGCATTTCTCGGTCTCAGGTTTTGTTGAGAACATCGAGGATGAGGTTGTATTATCGCGAACCAACACTGGTAGTGACGACTTGGTGCAAGGCAGTTACGCCTTTCCGCGGAATGTCGGTGTAAAACTTTCTTACAGATACTAGGCTAGACGCTGTTGCCCTCGTATATCGTGATTACGCTATGCGAGGGCGATGGCCCTGTGCTATCCAAAGGCTGTAAACTAGAAAAGCTAGAAATTAGGGCTTATTTCAATAGTATTCTTCACTGAGGCCAAAACAGCGAATCTATACTTGGTATTGGATTCCTAATATCGAAACTTCCAGAATTAAGAAGTATTCCTCTTAAGCCTCGGTTACAATTTTATGAAAGCCCCACTTTTGCGTTACTGTAGACATAGCTAAATAAATCCTAAATTTGTCAACACATTCTTTTAATTAACTGGGGTTTCACATGAAGTCATATAATGTCATTCAAAAAAGGCTAGGCTGGGCACTCTGGGATGTAGTACTTTTTGCTCTTATGATCTTACCTCTTGTTGGATGCACATTATTCCCGCCCAGTCAGCTACAAAGCAATTACGCAAAAAATATCATTATCTTCATTGGTGACGGCATGGGAGTTTCCACTGTAACTGCCGCGCGAATCTTTGATGGTCAGTCGCAGGGTATGAGTGGTGAAGAACATGTCTTGCCGTTCGAGCGCTTCGACCAGGTGGCGCTGGTCAAGACCTATAACACTAACCAGCAAGTGCCTGACTCTGCTGGCACAGCAACAGCGATTTTCAGTGGCACAAAAACCAAGGCTGCCGTCATTGGCATCGGACCTGAGGCCAAGCGACGCAATTGCGATGACGCCCTCCAGTACCCTTTGCAGTCAATCGGCGAAATCGCAAAGCGACGTGGCAAAAGCGTTGGCATCGTGACGACCACACGGGTAACGCATGCTACACCAGCGAGCTTGTATGCACACGCTCCGGATCGCATCTATGAAAGCGACAAATACCTGCCACAGGATGATTGGACGCTAGGTTGTCGTGACATTGCCTGGCAGTTATTGAACTCGCAGTCGAACAGCGGGCTCGATATTGTTATGGGCGGTGGCCGTAGGGAGTTCTACGGCGCTGACTTTGGCGGCTCACGGCGTACTGGTAACGACGATCTAATCGGCTCCTGGCTTGCGGGCGACCCATCACGGAACTTTATCGATAACGCCTCTGGACTTAGCGATATCCGTTCAGACGAGCAGATTCTTGGCCTTTTCTCTGAGTCGCACATGACCTACGTCGCCCAACGTTCGGATGATACGACTGAACCGACGTTATCTCAAATGACATCAGCAGCCATCGACCGTTTAGCTGCCGGGCCAGAGGGTTATTTTTTGTTGGTCGAAGCCGGCCGCATTGATCACGGCCATCACTCTGGCATTCCGGCCTATGCAATGCTAGAAACGCAGGCCTTAGCCCGTGCTGTGGAAACGGCCCTCAAGAAGGTGGATCTCGACGATACGCTGGTGATGGTTACCGCCGACCACTCGCATGTATTCACCATGGGCGGATATCCCACGCGAGGAAATCCGATCCTTGGTTTGGTAATAGAGAACGATGGAACTGGCAAACCGAACGCCCAACCGGCGCGGGCCGAGGACGGTAGTACTTATCGGACGGTGCAGTATGCAAATGGTATCGGTGCAATAACCAGTTTGCCGCGGCAAGATCCCTCTCTAGGATTGCATTCACGCGCTCAAGCACTCTTCGCCAGGCGCGGCATAGGATTTGACGGGTCTGTGTCTAATAGTGAGACACATGGTGGTGAGGACGTTGCACTTTATGCCAGCGGGGCCGGCGCGGAAGGCGTTAGAGGCGTAATAGAACAGAATCTGATCTTTGACATTATGATGTCGGCTTACGGTTGGTCGTCGGTCAAGTAGTCTCCGGCCACTTGACCCAGATATATGGGCCATAGCGATAACCTTTTACCAGATCACTTTATGACTCTTGGCGTATATAGGAGCTAGCCCAGAAAAAATGTACCGCTCCCCAGGCGAACATTGCCGGTGCAATAAGCAGTAGTGCGTAGCGCAGAGAATCGGCGCCATAGGTAGGTGCAAGCGTGTCACTCAGCACACCCACCGCCAGTGGGCCAAGACCCATGCCGATAAGATTAAGTACCAAAAAGTAAATGGCCGAGGCCATGGCACGCATTCGATTAGGCACCATACCGTGGGTGACGGCGACCGCCGGACCAATCGTTTGATTTATGATTCGGTCTTTAAAATATAACTTTGGTTAACCTCATTATTTAGGAGAATTGAGTGATAATCGGGATTCCTTCGGAAATTAAAACCGGTGAGAAACGTGTCGCCATGTCCCCTGCCAATGTCCAGAGCTTGACGGACAAAAGCGTAAAGGTATTGATTCAGGCAAATGCTGGTAGTGCAGCAGGCTACCCAGATGCAGAATACACCGCTGCTGGTGCAACAGTGACAGCAGATCGCGCAGAGATATTTGCCAGTGCAGATATTATTTTGCAAGTCCAGAGCTTTGGCTCAAACAACGAAAACAGTGACGATGATTTGGCCATGGTCCGTCAAGGTCAGTTGATTATCGGCATGATGGATCCATTGGCGGCGCCACAAGCGGCGCAAGCGGTAGCCGATAAAGGCGCTACTGCCATAGCATTAGAGCTCGTCCCACGTATCAGTCGCGCGCAAAGTATGGATGTGTTGTCATCCATGGCGACATTGGCCGGTTATAAGGCCGTGCTAATGGGAGCATCAGCAGCGCCTCGCATCTTTCCTATGCTAATGACGGCGGCAGGTACATTGCAGCCGGCACGCGTATTGATTATGGGTGTGGGTGTTGCCGGCTTGCAGGCCTGTGCCACCGCCAAGCGTCTCGGGGCTGTTGTTGAAGCCTATGATGTACGCCCAGCAGCGCGGGAGCAGATATTATCGGTGGGCGCTAAGCCTGTCGAACTAGACTTGGATACCGGTGAATCGGAAGGTGCGGGCGGTTATGCCAAGGAGCAGGGCGAGGACTTCTTGCGTCGTCAGCGCGAACTGATGACCGAAGTGGTCGCGCAGCAAGATATTATTATCACCACTGCCGCGATCCCCGGTGCCAAGTCACCGATTCTAGTGACCGAAGATATGGTCAAGGCGATGAAGCCCGGTGCCGTTATAGTGGATTTAGCCGCAGAGCGCGGTGGTAACTGTGATCTTACCGAGCAAGGTAAAACAGTGATTGCTCACGATGTCACTATTATCGGGCCAGAGAATGTGCCCTCAGAGCTAGCCTATCACGCCAGTCAAATGCTAGGTAAAAATATGCAGACCTTACTTGACTTGATTATCGACGATTCCGGCAAGCTGAATCTCGACTTTAATGATGAGATTGTTGCCGGAACAGTGGTTGCCCACGACGGCGACGTGCCTCATCCGCATATGCGCAAACTCCTTAACCTCCCAGAACAGCCATCCGCAGGAGCATAAACCATGGAAATTTTAATTCTATTATTAGCGCTCTTTGTGCTGTCGTTATTTCTCGGTGTTGAGCTGATTACCAAAGTACCGCCGACGTTACATACGCCGTTGATGTCAGGTACCAATGCGGTATCGGGAATCACTCTGGTTGGTGCACTTCTTGCGGCAGGATCAGATAGCTCTCCATTACTGGTCAATGGTCTTGGCTTTATTGCCGTGACTCTGGCGACTATCAACGTGGTTGGAGGCTATCTTGTTACCAACCGCATGCTGGCCATGTTTAAAAGGAAGTAAGCGATGAATCCTACAATTGTAAGTTTTGTTTATTTAGTTGCCGGTATTTTATTTATTCTCGGTATTAAGGGTTTAACCAAGCCCAAGACTGCGGTGCGAGGTAATACTTTATCTGCGTTGGGTATGTTGATGGCGGTTGTGGTCACATTACTCGATAGCAGCATCATAAATTACCACTTAATCATCGCCGGCGTCCTATTGGGTGGCATCATCGGTGCCACCATGGCACTGAAAATTCAAATGACCTCGATGCCACAAATGGTCGCACTGCTCAATGGCTTTGGTGGCGGCGCATCGCTAACCATTGCCCTGGCAGAATACTATTCAAAGTTAGGAACAGCGCCATTATCCTTTGCCGACCTTCTTACGCCGGTGGCGGCGACTGCTGCCAACTTTGGTCAGGGACCTGAAGGAACCATCGCCTTGATATCCATTGGTCTGACCGTACTGATCGGTGCGGTGACGCTGACCGGTAGCTTTGTTGCTTTTGCCAAGCTGCAAGAACTGATGAAAAAGAGCTATGGCTTACCTGGGGGCCCCGCAGGCAATGCAATTTTCTTGTTGGCAGCGCTGGCTGCTGTGGTTGCCCTAGTGCTTAATCCCGGTAATACCGTGGCGATGGTGAGTATTGTCGGTTTAGCCTTGCTCCTGGGCCTGTTCCTAGTGATGCCCATTGGCGGCGCTGATATGCCCGTGGTTATTGCACTACTCAACTCCTATTCCGGTATCGCTGCGGCATTGGCTGGATTTATTCTTGGCAACACAGTACTGATCGTGGCCGGCTCCCTCGTTGGCACCTCGGGTTTAATTCTGACACAGATTATGTGTGTGGCGATGAATCGCTCCCTCGCCAATGTGCTGTTTGGCAAAATGGCAGCGGGCGGTGACATCGTCGATGCCGATGAAATCTATGCCGGCAAGGTCACCAGCGCCCAGCCTGATGAAGTGGCAATGATGCTAGAAATGGCCGAGCGCGTGGTTATTGTGCCCGGTTATGGTATGGCCATGGCGCAGGCCCAGCATGCAGTGCGCGAGTTAGCCGATGCTATGGAAGCCAGAGGCACAGAGGTGGAATACGGTATTCATCCGGTCGCTGGTCGTATGCCCGGTCATATGAATGTGTTGTTGGCCGAAGCTGAAGTTCCCTACGATAAGCTGGTCGAGATGGATAGAATCAACCCCACCTTCGAAGATACCGACGTGGTAATTATTATTGGTGCCAATGATGTGACCAATCCTATGGCGCGGGAATCAGAAGGTAGCCCAATCTATGGAATGCCGATCCTCAATGTGGACAAAGCCAAAAATGTTGTCGTAATTAAGCGTTCTTTAAGTCCAGGCTTTGCTGGACTGCCTAACCCGCTATTTGCAATGGATCATACATTGATGGTGTATGGCGATGGTAAGAAGGCTGTTATTGATATGACGACGGCGCTTAATCAGGCTTAGACATTACATAAAATAATCATGGAGAGGTTTGAATATGACCTGTATTTTGGTGTGGCTCAGGCAGTGTTAGAGCTAAACGCACGACTGTGTCTAAAGGTAAAAAGGTAGATGTTGTTAATGTATTATCTGGGTGGTGGCTACTTTAATGTAGGTTGTGTGCCTGAAAAGTTATTTCTTTGTATCTCTAATTTTCTGAACTATCTCATGCTAGTGCAGGGCTTGGGTGAACTCTCTCAAAATCCTAAATGCAATTTGAAGTAACACAAGAAGTAACACAGTAGGATATATTGATATACATATACCATTACTAATCAATAGCTTACAGTCTAAGTACAGTTCCCGCCGCCTCCACCAAACAATGGCCCCGCAAGGGGCTTTAAAGTACCATAAAGTATTGATTTAAATAGGTTTTATAGGGTTTTAAGGGCGCAAAAAGATTCATCAAATATTGTAAAAATCCACGTTTTATGTAACGATTAATGCAAAGAAAAGCCGAAGAAGCTCTCTGCCACGGCGTCCCATTAATTTCCCTTACGACTCATACTGCCAACAAAGTCGTGGGTCTTTAACAAACGGCGATATGCGGGGCTGGCATACTGCGATCCACGATCAGAATGAACAATCAGACCAGCTTTGGGTCGGCGCTGCCAAATGGCCATTCTTAATGCATCACAGACCAACTGAGCTGTCATTCTTGATCCCATGCTCCAGCCAACAACGCGCCGTGAATATAAGTCGATTACAGTGGCTAAATACAGTCAGCCTTCCTGTGTCCAGATGTACGTAATGTCCTGTACATAAAATTGATCAGAGGCTTTTGGCGATATAGGCATTATGGTCAGCTTAATGGCTGAGTGATTTATCTATTTCGAAGTGTAATTCAACCTGAAATACGATTAACCTCAGCATCCCCTTTTTTTGTTTCAGCATTTAGCAGCGCGTAATTCCGTCAGTTTCTCTAGGACAAAATCGATACGATCTTGCCCCCAAAAGATTTCCTCTCCAATGATAAAAGAGGGCACACCAATAGCACCATCTGTAGATGCTTCTGCGGCGTTGGCTGCGAGAGTACTTAGATAAACAGGGTTCTGTGACGCAGTGATGACCAAATCGGCATCTAGATTGATGCGCTTGGCGACTTCGCGTAATACAGATTCTTCACCGATGTTCTGACCTTCAGCCCATTCAATGCGCATCGTCTCTACAATATACTCACGCAGCACACCTTGCTCTTGAGCATAGAGCGATGCGGCGCCTGCCGCGGTGGGCTCTGTATCGGCTGGCGGTGGTATCACAGGTATTCCTAGTCGACGCGCGAAGCGGCTCATATCTTGGCGAGCAATTGGCAGTTTGCTTTTGGCGCGTTCCGGAGGCGAGCGCAGATCCCAGCCGCCTACGGGGCGCCAGAGTATATTGACATTGAAATCATCAACTATTGACCACATAGTTTTGGAAGCCAGATAGCAGTATGGACTGCGAAAGTTAAAGTAGACTTTGACGTCAATATTGTTCATAGCGTTGTTCCTTTTTCGAGTAGATCTCTAGCCGATTAGCGACCTTGGCTGCGCATATGTTGGGTAGTGAATTGGCGGTTGCGCAGCGGCGTTATTGCAATACGACTTTTTAATTGGAGTGTTGTGCAATGTTCAGCCTGCAGATCAATCATGCCGACAGCCTCGGTCATCAATCCTTGCCATGCTAGGCTCTCTGGACGATGTAGCGCTGAAGAGCTGGCTGCTGCAATGCTTATTTTCCAAAGGTTACCGGCGTTGTCATAGATACGGCTGAGCAGCGGCGCATAGGTGGCGGCATCAATTATGTAGTGTCGTTTGGATAGCGGGTGGCTAGGATCTCGAGGGATGGCCTCTAAATGGTGTACTTTTCGCAGCTGCCAAGTAACGTTGGGAAAGCAGTGGCCAGCGCCGCTGAATTCGATTAGTTGAAAACCGCTTTCGTCTGGGGGCTCCTGCCAGCTGGTGAGCTGTGAGTGACCGTAAATGGGGAGTAGCAATTCGTCACTGCCCAAGTACTGCCAATCCATGTCCATGATGCGACCGTTATAACCAAGAAAATCTTCAATCATTATGTCGCTGCCAAGGAAGGCATCAGTTTTTTGTCCCGTGGCCAGGCGTCGAACACGCCGCTGCGAACTCATGTACATCCATGCCTGCTCGGTGACACTGTCGACTTCATTGCGGTGTATGAGCAATTGTGTGTTGCGAATATCCTGGGGTGCTTTGACCTGAAGATAGAGTGCGGTATAGAGGTTGGAGGGATTATTTTCCAGTGCTGGTATCGGCTTATCAGTGTGGCGGTATTTGTACCGCAAAAGGGCGCCATACATTTTTAACGTGCGCTCAATATTGTCCTTGCGCATATCGCGATAGTGCCAATTAAATTGCTCTGTCTCAGTTTCGTCGGGGGCGTAGCTATAACGCATATTCCACGCTGCTTTTAATCCCGCTTGTGGGTCGCTGTCCTCTAATTTTAAGAATGGGCGACCCCCGGTATAGCCGAAAAGTTCTCCCGGTGCATCGCCAATCACCGTTCCGCCAAGATTTTCTCGGCTGGCCTTGCGGTAGTTCGGGTGTATCGGTATTTCAAGCGAGGGACCAATGGTTAGGGTTAATGCATTGTGGCCAATTAAGTCAGCGACGGAGTCGTCTAGCCAATTCCTGTAGTCTGCAATATTACTGCTATCAATTTGTGTGCCCGCACTGAGTTTATTGGCGTCGTAGCGACTCAGTAGCGGATTAAATTCTGCATCAAGGTTGTCGTCTGTGAGGGCTGTTGAGCTAATGAGTAGCCCGATTAGGGCAGCCAATTTGCATCGACCCGAGATAGTGCGATTAGACATAGAGCCACCCTTTAACATAATGAGTTACACGTGGCATAACTAGGTAGGTCATC
>Ga0206129_10004693_pt1 | contig 14893 bp, 28 predicted proteins | sample Helgoland_Spring_8_FD_148616 | JGI IMG/M metagenome (GOLD analysis project Ga0206129, IMG submission 148616) | Pelagic subsurface seawater microbial communities from Kabeltonne, Helgoland, North Sea - Helgoland_Spring_Bloom_20160502_2 | ecosystem: Environmental > Aquatic > Marine > Epipelagic ...
ACTGCGCGCCATCCTCAGGCTCGTATGACGTGTCGAAAAACCCAAGGCTCTCACGGAGGCACCCATGCCACCCGGTCGGATCGGGCTCATACGTCACGTTAGCCATAAACGGCCCATTGAGTTCGTCGTGCCAGCGCACCGCGATCTCCTGCCCCACCTCCGGCACCACGTCTGCAAACGTGCGCCACTCTCGCGTTTCATCACTCATAGTTCCTCCGTTGTTGTTCACCATTGCACATCATCGACCGGACCACAATCCGGCGCTATCGGAATCCCGCCCCACATATCGTCGTCGGCCACCCGCTTCGACTCGCTCGCAGCCGGTGTCGCCCAGGACTCAGCGTTGAGCCACGTTGTTGCGTTCTTCGTGTACTGAGCCCCGTCACGATCGCAGCCCCGCTCTTTCGCATACGCATTCGCCGCCGTGACAAGCTCGTCGGCCAGCCCCTCCGCCTCGACGACGACCTTGCGCCACGTCGGATAGGTTGCACCGGGCTGGCACCGCTTGGCAGGGAACGGGTAGGCATCGCGGAACCGCTCGAATTCGACGGGGTAGACGGACCGCCCGTCCACCTTCGGCAGCTTCGCTTTCGCTGGCCAGTGTCGCCGCCGCCCGGACTTCGTCGTGAGGTCCACCGGCACGGGCTCGGCGGCAGCCGTGGCCAAGACTGAGGCGTTAGCCGAAGTCTCTACAGAACGTGTCATCGTGTCATCGTGTCTCTTTGTTGCGGAACTCGTTTGGGTCACACTTGGGTCACGTTTGGAACTCGTTTGGGTCATTTGCTCCGCAACCCTTTGTTTTGCCTCGACAAGTTTGGAACTCGTTTGGGTCACACTTGGGTCACGTTTGGAACTCGTTTGGGTCACCTTCTCAGGGTGCGTTCCCTGCCATTTCTCGTAGGCAACAATGGTCACAATCGTGCACCTGCCGACCCCGTTCGTCGTGATCAATCCCTTGCGCTCCCACTTGCGGAGCTTCGACTTTACCGCACTGACAGACCACTCCCACGCGGTGGCGAGCTTCGTCTGTGTCGTCGCGTATTGGCCGCGCTCTAGTGGTGGGCAGAAGTCGGGCCGAGCGTGGTAGGCCGCTTTCGCCACCAGCCACTCGAATGCAGCGACCGAGCACAGCGGCCCATCGCGCAGGTCCTCATGGTCGAATATCTCGCGCGACACCGCAAACCATCCGCCCGCTCTCGCTTGACCTTTGTTGCTCACTGCTCTATCTCCGGCCTATCAGGCCGCCGCCATTTTGGCTCTGGCGTGCGCCGAACTCAACGCCCAGTGATTCGCAGTCACTCGGGCGTTGCTCGTTTTTGCTACTCGCTCGGCGCATCGTCGTCAAGCGGGGTGGGGTGCGGGCGGCCTGGCCAATATCGCCCTATGCCACGCACCGGGATCCCGTCCTTCGCGCACGGACGCCGCACCCAGTGGTTCCCGCCCGTTGTCGTCCCTTCGTAGACCCATAGGCCAACACGGCCTTCCAGTCGGATCAAGGCATCAATCGCCGGTGCTTCGTCGTCGAGCACGCGCCACATCGTCGGGTGATCAATCATGCAGCACCTCGCCGAGTCCGCGTCGAGCCCAACGGCACCGCCGTGAGCTCCAGAAAGTCAGCCCTCACATCCGGCGCCACATGCTGCGACCGGTAGATATGCGAACGAATCGAGCACAGCACGCCCATAAGCGAGCCCGAAAACATGCAGTCCGGCACGTCAACGCCGCTCGGTGGTTCCCACACGCCGACGATGCCGCCGTCGAGATAGGCCAGCGTGAGGCGGGCGCCGAGGCAGCGGACGCGATCGGAGTCGGCCACCCACTGGGCGGGCATGCCGAGGGCGAGCACTTGGGCGTGGATTTGATCGGGGGTCATCGTTCCTCCGGGGCGGGCAAGTATAGATAGATCAACCACTGATTTATCGGACGTGTTCTCCATAAAGGCAGCACCAGCATTGCCCCACCCTTCGACGTCACTCGAATGTGTGTCCTACTCATCACCACATCCCACCGTCGTAAGCTGCGGAAACGCAGCGCGGATGCTCGCCGCCGTGAACAGCATCGACCGCCCGTCGCGCACCGGCTCGGGCTCCACCTTGAGCAGCCGTTGGCGCACCGCCCCGCGCTTGAACGGCACTAGGTGAACCACCTGCGAAATCCGCAGTGGCCGCCCGTCCCGCAGCGTCTCGATCGCCGCGACGTATCGCGCGCTCACTCCCTCAGTTGTCGTCGTCGCTGTCATCGTGTATCGTCTCCTAGTTGGATTGTTGCCCTCAACACGCCCCCTGCAAGGGGCGCCAACGGGCTGGCATCTCGGCGCGCTTCTCCTCCGTTGTGCGTTCCGAGGTGTCAGCTAGTGGGCACGGCAAAGCGTAAGGGCGAGCGCACTAGCTGTCAACAATGTTTATTGCTGCGCACATTTTCCTTGCGTGGTGGTGTCAGAGCGTCTACGGTATGTGGACCGCGTTGCAGCGCGGCACCTACTCGGAGGCAGAGATGACAGCGAAAGAGAAGATGGGCGACCGGACGCACGCACTTAGCGGCGCACTCGTTGTGGTTCAGTCGGGAGGCTACACGACAGAGCAGCGTGAGGTGTTGCTCGCGGAGTTGCTCAAGCGGGCGCGCTCGCATGCGGGGCAAGTCTGGCGTGAGTTCGGCGTCGAAGCGGCAGGCGTCGCGCGACAAGTGGAGCTTGCGATTGCGACCGCGCTTGATGCGTGCGAGGCGGAGGTGGCGCAATGAGTGTCTTCGTTACGCACGACTACGAGCCCGCCGAGCCCGGCGTCGGCATCCGCGACGACGAGCACACGCTACACATTATGATTCGGGCGCGGACCGGCGACACTACCGCAAGCATCGACGACGCAATCGAGATTCTTGAGTGTTGGCGCGACAAGCTCGACGGTGCGGACGCATGAGTGCCGTACGTGTAGTTCGCGCCGAAGACCTCAGCAACGAGGCCTACCACGCACTGCCGGACGTCGGCTCGACCACGCTCAAGAAGTGGTGCGGCCCGAAGCGCTACGCCCTCGCGCCTGATGATCCGTCGCCGGGTATGTTGCAGGCGCGCGCTATCGGCACGTGCGTCCACTCGCTCGTGCTGGAAGGCCGTCAGGACTGGGTGGATCCGTTCACGATGGATCCGCCCGCTGGCCTCATGGAGGCGCGCGACGCACTCAAAGCAGCGGGCATCACCCGTCGCGGAAAGGAGGGCAAGGCGCAATGGGCGCCGCTCGACGCGCAGCTTGAGCAGTGGGAGTCCGCACGCGACTCCGCACGGGAAGCGCACGCAGCCGACGCCGAGGCGCGCAACCTGTACCCACTGGGCGACGACGACGTGGAGCTCGTCAAAGGCGTGTCGGCGGCAGTGCTCGCCAACCCCATCGCGGCAATGATGATCGACGCGTGCGAGACGCCGGAGCTGTCAATCTTCTGGACCGAGGTTGTCGAAGTCGATGGCGAGACGGTCGAGATCCCGTGCAAGTGCCGCGTCGACGTGCCGGTCTGGGATGCGCTGGCCGGGGCCTATGTCGTGGGCGACCTCAAGACGACGCGCGAAGCATTGACCCCAAAGGCCCTCGCGAAAGCAGCGGCGAACACAAACATTCCATTCCAGTCGGCCTACTACCGTCGCGGGATGCTGGCCGCTGGCATGGACGTGTCGTCGTGCATGACGATCTGGGGCAGCACGTCAGCGCCCCACGGCTGCGAGGTAACGCAGTTCACCGCCGACGATATGGACCGCGCCGACCGCATGGTTGACGTGGCGCTGCGCAACTACGCGCGGCATCTGCTCCAGCCGGAGCGATGGGAAGGTCTAGCCGACGATGGCGGTGAGGCAACGATTACAACACTAGCCCTGCCTCGATGGTGGGGAATGGAGGAAGTATGAGCACAGCAATCGCAAAGACGGACACACGCGTCATCGAGCTATTCAGCGAGGCTAAAGGCGCCATCATGGCGAACAAGCTAGACGGCGTAGACGAGGCGACGCTCAAGGAGGTGGTGCTGCACCACTTCCGGCTGAACCCCGATCACTTGAACTGCACGCCCGAATCGATCGTGAAGTGCATGGTCACGACGGCGCGGATGGGTCTGAGCCTTGCGGCAAAGGAGATCCACTACGTTCCCTATGGGCGCGAACTCACACCGTCGCCAGACTACAAGGGGCTGCTCAAGCTCGGCTACCAGTCCGGCTTGATCGAGTCACTGGTCGTCGAAGAAGTCTGCGAGAATGACGCATTCCGCGTGGTCATCGGTGACGGTGGGTGTTTCGTTCACGAGCCGAAGTTCCGCGACCGCGGCAATCCGTACCTCTACTATGTGTTCGCACGCATGAAGGACGGATCGTCGTCCTACGAAATGATGACCGTCGAAGAAGTCGAGGCGCTTGCAACAAACACGCCAGCGTGGCGCAATTACCGAAAGCAGATGCGGAAGAAGTGCACGATCCACCGCTTCTTTCGGCAGCGGCTCCATTTGCTCGACTCCGCGGCCAACGAAGCGCTCGGCGCACTCGACGTGCTAGAGTATGGCGGCGGCAGCCCGCAAACAGCAGTCGTCATCGACGGCGACACCGCGCCCGCAAGCAAGCCCGTGCCCCGCTTCGGCAAGCCGCCCAAAGCGATCGCGCCGACCGCTGAACCTGTAAGAAATCCTGACAAGTTGGAGCCCGAGGCGTCGACCGACAAGCGCGACCCCATCGCGTGGGCAGCAAGCGACGCAGCAGCCGAGCGCATCAAGGGCGCCGACGTACTCACCGAGTTCCGCTTTGCGTGGCAGGCCGTCGTCAAGTTGGCCGACCACAACCGCACCGCAGCGGGGCTTATCCTCAGCGCTATGTCGGCGTGCTTCAAAGACGGCGAGCACCACCGGACGCAGCTAGACGTTGTGCGCAGCAAGCCTTTTGCTGGGGCGTACCGAACGGCTCGCAAGGTGGCCGACTTCAACTACACCGACCTTGCCGCGTGGATTGCCGCGGTGACGCTCCAGTCCGTGGGCGAGACGCTCGACCACGACTCGACCGACCAGGCGGTGCGCTCGGCGGCAGACCTCATTGTCGACGTTGACGATGAGGCGGGGATCGAAGCAGCGCGGGAGGTAGCAGAATGAGCGAAATGGACATCAAAGAGATTGGCGCACGCGTGCGTGACGAATTGCTTGTGGGCAACCTGAACCGCGGCGCGCTGCTCGTTGAGGCGGAGCGTCGCGTCTACTACAATCACAGCCATGGCTGTGGCGGCGACGGATGGGGGTGGTGGGATGCCGAGGGCTGCGAAAGCTATGAGCCCGACGAACTGTACACCACCAATGAAGGCAAGGATGTCGAGATTACCGACGACGTGGCAGAAGAGTATGAACTAGAGCGCATCAGCTACACAGTCACCTGGGTCACGATCGCCGTTTGCTTTAGCGAGTTGGGCGCAGAGCGCTACCTACAACGCAACCGCCACTACTTTCCCGTAACGCGCGTTCGCTGGCTCTGCGCCGATCCGTGTTCGCACCCAGACCGCAACTACGAAATGCTAGCCGTGCTGGAGCACCTGGCGGAGGTGGCGGCATGACACTCGACGAACTCAAGCGACAAGCCACCGCACTAGCGGAGGCGCACGGCATCGAGGGCGAGCCCGAGTGGCGCCCGATGGGCGCGCAACTCGTTGTCCGCTGGCGCGACTGGTCTGCGACCTACCGCGGCGGGCGGGATTACGAAACGCGGTGGGTTGTGCTCCGGCACGGCCTCACGCGTGGAGTCAGTGGATTTGGGCCAACGCTGGGGTTGGCACACGAGCGGGCGGTCGCAGACCTGCGCGCGTACGTGGACCACGCCGAACGCCTCACCATCCGCAACCGGCTGCAGCGGCTCGGCATCACCGTGCAACCGTGCGCCGCGCAGTACCGCAAGGCGCTGCATGAGGCGGACGGGATGCACCTTGGCGACTTCGACGCGCAAGGGGCGGTCGAGTTGATTCGGGAACGGGAACAGCGGAGGGAGACATGAAGTACACAGGACAAGGTAGCAACATAAGCGGAGTCCCGGACGGCATGCTCACCGTGTGGCGGCGACTGCTGGCGCGTGTCGACGCGCTGGAAACGGACGTGGCCGAGGTCGTGGTGAAGCATGGCGACCGGCTTGACGAGTTGGAGCAGGGCGGGGCTAAGGCTGAGTGCGAAGAACTCGCCCAGCAGGTCGAGGCCAAAGACCGCACGATCTCCCACCTGAACCGCAACATTGACACCATGCGGAACCTGCTCGGCGGCGTGCGCGATCCGATTAGCGAGGCGCAGGACATTCGCGAAGCGCTTGGGCTGGAGCGCGAGGCGACGCCGGGTCGCGGGATTGGGTTGGCGCGCGCGGTGCATTTGCTGGTGGAGAACCGTCCTGAGCAGCCGCCGACCGTCCTCAAGACGGCGCAGCAAGCCGCCGCATTCCGACGAGGCCAAGACGCCGAGCGGGATGCGATCATGGAGTGGCTGCGCAGCTTGACCCTCTCCTGGGCGGCGGGGGCCATCGCGAACGGCGAGCACGTGAAGCCCACGACGCCCGCCTTCGCTGATGACGAGTGGCGCACGTTCGGGGCGCAGCAGCCGAAGGCGGGGCAAGTAGTGGAGGCGCTAGTCCCCTCCTGCGGCATCTTTGAAGGGAAGTATGCGCCCCGCGTGGCGACGGTGTGGGTGCATAGCGTGGCCGGAGTGCCCTTCACCGACGAGCACAAGTGGCGCCCAGCCCCGGAGGCCTCATGAACCAGATCGACGACTTCGGCCAGTCGTGGGCACTCGCCCCCGATGGCATCAAGCCGGACGACGCCACCGGCCCAACGCGGGCAGAGGAACGCGAGCGCGTCGCCGTGCTGCAACGGCTAAGCAACCCGTCGCTACCGGGGATTGATCCCGGCATTGAAGGGTGGCGTCGGCAGTTGGAGACGGCGCGGGCTAGGGCTCGCGCGGCGAAGGAGGGGGCATGATCCCCAAACACGGGCGCTTCGAGGCCGCACTAGTCGTCACCACGATCGTCTGCGCCCTAGCCGCCGTAATGGTGGCCCGGTGCGCGCAAGCCACGCCCCCGCCTGAGTGCGTAGACCCGTCGCCGCTGTGCGCTGCGATGCTCGACCGCGCCGGGCGCAACATCGTGACCGACATCATCGGCGGACGCTACACGCCGCAGCCCGCGTTCGCCGCCGCCGAGTGTGCACGCGTTGAATGGTGGGCGCGCGAGCTCGGCGTTGACCCCGCGCTAGCCATCGCGACGGCGTGGATCGAGTCGAAGTTTGACCGCCGCGCGGAGTCGACAGCGGGCGCGCGGGGCGTCATGCAAGTGATGCCGCACTACAAGTGCCCCAACCGAAGTTGGGAGGGGTGCGACGGAGTGCGTGCGGGGGTTGCGTCGCTCGGCAAGCTAACGACGATATACGGGCGACTGCGTGGCGTTGCCGCGTATCGTGCGGGCAATTCTGGGTGGCGTGACCCTGATCACGACTTTGGGCCGGCGCGGCGTCGGTTGCGGTTAGCGGGGCGGATCAAGCGGGCGGCGTATGTAGAAGAAGAACAAGAACAACAACAAACGGAGGAACGATGAACGACGAACTGATGAAGCTAGCGAAGCACGCCGTGACGCTGCCGGGGTGGCGGTGGATGACGGGAATGCTGGTGATCAGCACGCACAACTATCACAGGCCAGCGCGAATCGAGTCGCTAGATGGCGACACTTACGGCCTGACTGTGATCCCGCACGCTGACGGGCCGGTGTTCGCCGCGCACCACGAATACGGGATTGCAGGGGAGTTCCCGCGCGGGAGCAGCGTGCCCGATCTCTCCGACCCCGCAACGCTCGGGTGCCTGCTCGCGCTGGTGCGGGAGGCATGGGGGAAGCACACGATCGTCGACTACGCGCGGTACGGTTGGTCTGTCTACGCGCCCACCGGCGACGCAGTTGGCGCAAGCTGCAAGTCAGAAGCCCACGCCCTAGTCGCCGCCCTCGAAGCAGCGCCAACCGCGGAGGCGCCATGAACGCCGAAGCCGACCGCGACCACCTACCCGGCATGATTTGCCTAGCGGTGCACATTCCGTCCAACGCCGGTCACCGCTGCGTCTACTGGACAGACGGCGTAATGCGCTCCGTCAAATGCAACACGCCCGCGGACGCCTACTCGCATCGGCGGTTGATCAACAACGACGCGCTGCTCCTAACTGAGCCGCTCGATCACCCGCTCGTGTGGCTGGCCGAGGTCCGGCACAAGCCCGGCTACCCGTGGCGGCCCGCGTGGTACGTACCGCTTTCGACGGCGCGGAAGGCAGGCGTCACGGATGGCGACATCGGCGACAGCATCCGCCTTAGTATCGGTGGCGAGACGTGGGTACGCTGCGAAAACCACTACACGCGCCGCAAGCTCGCCAAGGTGCGGCACAAGCGCGTGCGGGTTGAAGGAGTGCGGCTGCTATGAGGATGCGTAAGTATATGGACCCCGCCGCTATCAGCATCGTGATCGCCTGCATCGTGGTGCTCGTCGTCGCGGGCGCAGTGCTGGAGTCGTTGCACGCACCGTTGTTCGCCTATGCGTGCGGCATCGTTACGGCGCTGCTGTTCGCTTGGTGGGTGCTCGGGTGACGCAAGAGCCACGACCGACTGACGAGCAGCGGCACGCCATCGAGATTGGCGAGCTGGAAATGCAACTCGCAGACGCGCTGCGAAAGCTGGCCGCGGAGGTCAAGCGAGCGGACGAAGCGGAGAAGGCGCACACAAACACGCGCCGGCACTACGAGCGGCTACAGGCGAGGCAGCAGTCACTACGCGTCAAGAGTCAGAACGTGACGGACCTGTCGTCCCTCGCTGGCAAACTGGCGTGGCACGGCTGGGACCACGAGGCGGCGCTACAGGCGATCGAGCATGGGTTGTTAATTTCGCACGAAACTGTCGTGGACCTTACCCCCGCCGAGCGCGAGCTCTTCAAGAACTTGTGGACAGCTGCGGAGTCTACGGTTGATCAGCAATACATGGTTGCCTGGGGCCGACTCGGGCACGGCAAGCGCGCCGCTGCTGAAGCAGCCGCGCTCGATCTCTCACGTGCGCAGTATCGCGACCACGACACACCGGACCGGCTGAGACAGTCCGAAGCGGATCGGTGGGTTCACTTTCGGCGTGACGCGTGGGTGCTGGAGCAAGCCGAGGCGCATCCGCACCCAACTGATGAATACGTGCCGTTCGTTGCGTGGGCGATCGCAAAGTTGGACATCGACGAAGTGCCGGAGGGGGTGGCGGTGCGGCGCGTTGGTGCGCGTGACGAGATTGTGCCGGGCGACGTCGCGGACGCGATGGACGACGGCGTTGTGGTGGTCATGCGCGGCGGTCGTGCGTGGTTTGTAGACGCGAGTGAGTAGCGTTGTGGGCCTAAGCGTACGACCCATCGCCCTGCATCCTGTACGTGACGAGCTTCGACGGCGCGATCCCCGTCTTGGCCGACACCCACGCCTCGAACGCAGCGAGCGACAACGGAGAGAATACCGGCGGCGCCGGCTCTTCGTCGCAGTGCGCGATCTTGATACCCTCATTCCAGGGGATCGTGTCACCGACGCAGACGTACCGCTTCACGCCGCCCGCGCCGTCTGGGATGTTCCAGTAGCCGCCGATCTGCGCGCCGGTCGAGTCGGTAATGACCCCGCCACCCATCCCGCCTTGCGCGGCTATGGACGACTGGACGGTGCAAATACTGGTGATGCTACGCATAGAGCCTCTCGTGTTCGGTGCTGGACATACCAAAGAGAACCACCTGGCACTCTCCGATGGTGAGGATTTCCCGCCGCTGGTCACGCGGTGCGGTCTGAAGCGCTACGTGCCACGTATCCGCGATCGGATGCGTGCTCGACGTTAGCGCTAGGATCTGAATACCAATCCCCGGCAATGGGCAAGACTCCACGCCCCGAAGCGCGCGAAGTCGATCACGACTCGAGCCGGTCACCTTCGACAGCAACGCCGTCGCGAGTCGCCCGTACCAATGCACCGTTGCGTCTCCGCTGGTCACCTGTCGCGCTCGGAGCTCCGCGGCCTCGCAGTGGCGCTCCACGGCATCGAAGTCCGCGGCCCGGTAGGCAATCGCAGCTTCCGTCACGTGGCAGTAAACGTGCACCGCTGGCAGCGTGTCTGGCGGGATCTCCAGGTCAAGCGGCGCGAGTCGTCGCCCGTCGCGATAGAGGGCGGAGCGCGCCACGCTGTCGACCCACAGCCGGAGCGGGTGGTCACGGTCGAGGCCGACCACGGCTTTTGACGCCTCGCAACATCGAACGACCTCCGCTGTCTCGCCCGCCTCTAAGTACGCCAACGCCGCCCACCGCCACGCGTTGGCTTTGCTCGCAGGTGTTGGTGCGCATGTCGCCTCAAGTTCGCTGAGTGTCGCGGCCTTGATGTAGAGTTCTTGATCGTAGGGCGACGCGGCCTTCGCGTAGACGGCCCGCGCGTTCAGAATCCCGAACATAGCGACGCGGCGCCCCACCGGGATAACAGGATCAACGTAGCACTCTAGCGCAATATCGCGCATCGTCTCGTGGTCGGCGTTACCTTGCGCGTCGTCGAACCTGAGCGCGTACCGCTTCAAGGCGGCGTCCGCATCTGATTGATTGGCGAGGTCGCGCAGCGCCCCGTCAGCGTCTCCTAGTCTATGCCGGCTCACGGCCAGCGCTCGCTCGCCCACAATTGAGGCGCGGGCCACGCCACTCTGTAGCGAGTCGTGCACTCTCTGGACGTCAGCAGCGGCAGACTGCAAGGCAATCATGCGCAACCGCCGCTGCCTCGACAGCCACAACGGGCGCGCCACGTAAACAAGGGCGAGCAGCATCGCCACGCCGACAATCGCTAGGTTCAGGATCGCTGCGCTACCCACGGCGCCCCCTGCTTGATTCGGTTTCGTAAGGCCTCAATCTCTCGCGCGTCAATGGCGCGGTTGCGCTCAAGGCGAGCGATCGAGACCTCGACGTGTCGCAGAAGCGTGAGCAGTTCGGCGTCCCGGCTTGACGGAGCAAACCGCTGATCGGCCCACCGCTTGATCGCATAGGCGCACGTGGCAATGAGTAGGGACGCGGCGATTGCTGGCAGGTGCTCCACATCACGGCTCGCTGGTAGTCATGTTGGCCTTGAGTTCTGCGATCTCCGACTCCAGACGCGCGACCGTTTCGAGCACTGCCTTCAACTCCGCGCGGAGTGATGCGGCTTCGGTGCGGGCCTCCATCTCGGCGGCGCGAGCTGTCTCAACGGTGCGCTGCATCTCGGCGCGCGACTCGCGGAAGTCCTGCTGGTAGCTCGCCACGAGGTCCGCAACGATACGGTCCTGCGCCGCGTTGGCTTGAGATCGCTCCTTGCTTGCGCCGCTCGCGACCGTCTTGAGGTAGTCAACAAAGGACTGAAGGATCGCCACGATCTGAACGCGGAGGATCAACATCATCACAAGCCCGACCAGCGCAGCCGGCCCGATACGTTCCGCGATTGCAGTTAGCAGACTGATCTCAGGCACGTCGCATCCTCACCGTATTTCGGACGATCCGCACGCTGCTCCACAGGACCATCGACGGCAGAAAGCCCATGTAGACCGGGGTGGCAGTGGACCTCCACGCGTCCTCAGAGCGGGCGCAGAGCGCCACGCCGACCCACGCGTAGCACGCGATCACGGTAGCGGCGCTAGTCGTCAGCCGAAGCAGTGACGCGTCGGGCCTGCGCAGAGTGAGCACCCAATGCAGGCCGACCGCCGTGAAGAGGCTCACCAACCATAACACCAAATGCCCCGGCAGAGCGCCGAACGGCTCGGCAATCACCTGCATCTGAGGGTATGCAGGCAGCGCCACAATGGCATACCACCACGACCACAGCATAAGATGGATACCATGGAAGATCGCGATGGGCTCGGGGTCGCCGTTGCGCATCATCGACCGGACCGATCTATGCCGAATCGTCGTCATTCTGGCGGCAACGCTGCTCTGACCGCGCAGTCCTTCGCTTCCAGCAGCTTGCGCAGCATCGCTGACTGTTCCGGCTGACCGTAGGTCAACTCCAGCATTCGACACGCGAGGTCATGAAAGGGGCGCGACACTTCTTGGAGTCGCGGCGGTAGGTGGTCGTAGGCGAAGTATCGCATGATGACGGGGCGGTTGCTCATTGGGCGCTCGCCTCCACGCACAGCGTGTCGCCATCGATGAGCTCGCCAGCGATTCCAAGCGCAGACCGACCGCCTGAACTGAGCATCAGCAGCTTGCCGAGCACGCCGAGAGCAGGGGACTGAATGCACGATACGACCGTGCCATACGTGCGCGGGTCGTCCCCGTCTCCCTCGATGAGCACGGACAGCGTGGTCACCGTCGAGACCGGCGTGCAGAAGCCCGCGACGCAGACGTCAGTGCCCGCGCTGATGACGATGTTGCCCGGAGCGATCAAGCCGAAGTCGCAGCCGACACCCTCAGCGCAGCCACCGTCGACGGCGGCCTCGAACGTCGAGTGCACGCCGAATCGCTCGCCCACGGCGTCGACGGTTGGCGCCTGAGCCGCGCCGCACCCAAGCAGGGCCAGCGCCGGAATCACGAGCAATACGAGCCCCTTCGTCTGGTCTTTGATCTCGCGGATCGCGTCCGCAACCTTCCCGATCGCGATGCGGTGGTCGTCCATGTCCACGTCGCCGTCGTCATCCTGGTCGGGAATGTTGCCCGTCAGGTAGGCGGCAATCAGTGCGACGAGCGCCGCAAGTGGCGCCATCCACTCGGGAGCCCACAACAGGTCCATTCCCTCGATCTGCGACGCCAGTGCCAGCACGCCGCCAAGGCCCGCCACGACTAGCGCGGTGATGTTCTTCCAGCCTGTATTGATGTCGAGCTTCATCGGTCGTCTACCTCGTTGGGTGGTTCTGGTGTCTCGCGCTCCAGCTCTCGCCGTCGGCGCTTCTCCGCCTTGCGTTCGCGGCGCTTTCGCCACGCCTTGCCGATGGCCTTGAAGACCTCGGGCAGCCACCGCAGTGCAGCGCGGCCAATGTCTCGCCGGGTGTCAGGGTTCATCAGTACAAGTCCTCAGAGTAAAGGTGCGCCGCGCGAAGCTCGGCCATGTCGACCACCTGGCTAGCCTCCAGCGCTACTGCGCGAGCCTCTTCACGGGTCATGAAAACCCCATATTGATCGATGAATCCCTGCTCGGACCCGCGAAGATCCATGCCTATCGCCGTGGCGTTGATCACCATGAGGGGGCATCCGTGCCGAACGCCGATAGCGATGAGTTCGCCTACCTTGTTTGCGGCGCACACGACGCGACGCCCGCATCGCACCTCGCCGAGCCGCACGCGTTCGCGCCCGAACTCTTGATGCCGTGCTTGGTGTTCGAGCAGCTCGGGAGGGACGCTCATTGATTGCACCCCACGAATCGACGCACCACTTCATCACGCGGCCACTCAGCCGGGATACAGCCACGCTCGGCGCAGACCGCGGGCAGTTCTCCGAGCGGCACGGGCTCCCACGCGGGATAGCAGTCGACGAGCGAGAACGCCCAAGCGCCGATGATGATGGCGGCGCAGCTCATGCGACCTCGCGCTTGTTCGGTCCCCACACCCGAGCGCCAGCAGGCGAGCGGATGCCGACGTGGATGCGGGTCGTGTAGACGCCGAGCGACAGCTGAAGCTCTTCGTCTTTGCGGTACTGCGTGAGGTACTTCGCCAGCGCCTTACGGTGCGACGCGTCGCGAATGCCCACGTCGATAGCGTCGGCGGTGAGGTGGTCGGAGCGCTTGGCGCCGTCGACACGGGGATGCGCGTTGTACGAATCCGGGCGGAACCAGTTGATCACCGACAGCGGTCGGCCATCCTCACGCCGGAACGGAAGCAGCAGCGCCCAGATTGCGGCGAAGCGTTCAAAGTCCCACGAAGTCATTGCGGCGTCGCCGTCGACGATCGCGATGCTCTCCGACCCCGGAATCAGGAACGGTGTCGCGTAGAGCTTCTCGGCAATCTCCGGATGGTACGGGGTCGCGACCTCTTTGGCCGTGACATGGAGCCCCGCACCGTCCGCGAGTTCGTCGAGGTAGCCTTGAAGTCCGGCGAGTGTGGCGGGATAGCAGGAAGTCGGCGCGCGCAAGCCGAAGCGGGCGATGATGTTGGCGTGCTCGCTCATGCTCGACCCCCAGCGCCGAACCGTCGATGCAACTCCGCATAGGCGTTGGTGCCAGTCCCAGAATGCGGGCGCCGAAGCGACGGGGCCACACCAGCGCAGGGTGTGCGGCTTGCTGTATTGTCTGCCGAGGTCATCAACGCTGAGGGGCGAGCAGAGTGTAAATCGAGCGGTAGCGGTCGTCGGCGTCGTGGCATCGCCAGAGCGACGCGCCGCGACCAACGCGAACCGCGACGGAGTTCGTCGTGTCATGCTCGTGAGCAATGAAGGCGTATTCGCCATCGCTGGCCACCGCACGACCCGCGCCAGATGCGGGCAGGGCGTATTGCGCCACCTCCGACCCGTCTCGGATGTCGAGTACGTGCAGATACGCCGCGGTCAGTGCGTAGACGAATCGGTCATCAATCGAGCAGGACTTGACGGCCGGCGTCGGCGGCTCATACAGCGGCGACTGCCAGACCGTCCGGCCCGTGTTCGTAAGCAGCGTGACCTGATTGCCGTTGTCGTCGTCGTCGTGGAGAAGCGCCGTGCGCTCATTGTTGCACGCAATGTCGATCACGGTGGGCGTTGAACTCACATCGGCTAGTTCGACGCTGAAAATCTCCGAGCCGGTGTCACGGTCGTAAATCTTGGCGTGGCTCGCACCGTCCACCGCCCCGCCGAAGACGACGATCGTGGGAGAAAGTCCAAGTGCGGCATATGAACCCGCGCGCGACTTCGTGCCGAACGTGGCGTCAAGCGTGAGAGAGCCGACATTGTAGAGTTGTAACTTGCAATT
>Ga0206129_10004704_pt1 | contig 14862 bp, 12 predicted proteins | sample Helgoland_Spring_8_FD_148616 | JGI IMG/M metagenome (GOLD analysis project Ga0206129, IMG submission 148616) | Pelagic subsurface seawater microbial communities from Kabeltonne, Helgoland, North Sea - Helgoland_Spring_Bloom_20160502_2 | ecosystem: Environmental > Aquatic > Marine > Epipelagic ...
ATATCTACGGCTTGCATGATCTGATCACGATGAAGCACATCGAGAACATGGCTAAGATCATTCTGCTCACCGGAACAATCGTTGGTTATGCCTACTTGATGGAGCTCTTTGTCGCCTTCTACTCAGGTGCAAAATATGAGGGTGCTGCCTTCTTCTATCGAATCGCCGGTCCTTACTGGTGGGCGTATCTGGCTATGATGTCCTGTAACGTGCTTTCCCCACAACTGTTCTGGTTCCGCTATTGCCGTGAAAACCTATGGGTTGTGATGGGCGTTTGTATGGCGGTGAATGCCGGTATGTGGTTCGAGCGTTTTGTTATCATCGTCACCACACTACCTCGTATGTGGCTTCCAGGTGACTGGAAATACTACAACCCAAGCTGGGTAGACATCATGACTTATGTCGGAACGATCGGTCTATTCCTGACACTATTCCTTCTCTTCCTCAAGTTCTTGCCATGCATCAACATTGCTGAGGTCAAGTGGACCCTGCCTCAGAGTGATCCGCATCACGATGATAAGGAGGCTCTCGACGACCAAGGTGCCGAGTCCAAGGCGTCCTACCAGCATGAACTTCCGGACACCAGTTACTAAACCCCACCGTCTACACTTTAAATAAAAAGCTTACACTGATGAATACCAAACGCGTATACGGCTACCTCGCCGAGTTCAAAAGTGCCTCCGCCCTCTACAAGGCGGCGGAAAAGGTGCGTGATGCAGGCCATAAAAAATGGGACTGCTACTCACCTTATCCTATCCACGGGCTGGATAACGCCATGGGCATGAAGAAGTCTATTCTTCCTTATCTCGTGTTCTGTGGCGGCACGCTGGGCATTATCACAGCCTTTACTTTGGCTTACACCACACAGGTTGTCATTTACCCAACGGTGGTTCAAGCGAAGCCTACCAACATCTTTACTACGGCGGCCTTCTTCCCGATTATGTTTGAGCTTACCATCCTGTTCTCAGGTTTTACTACGCTCTTTGGTCTGCTCGCGCTGATGGGGCTGCCACGCCTCAATCACCCGCTTTTTGAAAGCCAACAGTTTGCACGCTGCACAGACGATGGCTTTTTCATCGCTATCGAAGCGCGCGACCCTCAATTCTCATCAGAGGAAACCAAGACACTGCTTGAGGACGCCGGAGGCTCCAATATCGAACTCGTCGAGGAGCCCGCCCCCTGAAGTCACTAAGTCCCTCTTTCCCATACACTTTTCCAAAACTAATAACGGATAACTTATTTGCCATGCGCTATTTCTTTCTAGCATTTGCCCTGATCGTCTTATTGGTGATCAGCTTCTTCGGCTTCCGCGGTGACACGTTCAGCGGCACGCCGCTGCGCCTGTTCCCTGACATGGATGACCAGGATAAAATCAAAACCCAAAAGCCAAGTGAGTTTTTCGCTGACGGCCTTGGATCACGTAAGCCAGTTGCCGGCACCATTCCTCGTGGTTTTGAGCAATCAGGCGTCGCCAAGGGATTTGGTCACGATCACAGCTTTGGTAACAGCATTAGCTACCTTGACACCGGTAAGATGGGGGACGCATACGGTGACGGAATGCCTTCCGAGCTCAGGCTGACAGATAAGAACCGTGCTGGTTTCCTCCGTCACGGCAAAGAGCGCTACATTATTTCTTGCATGCCCTGTCACGGTGAAGCCGCTGACGGCAAAGGCATCGTTGCTGTGATTGGAATTCCTGCCGTTCCTAGTCTTATGAACTTCCCCAAGCCTAATTATCCAGACGGTAAAATGTTTGAGACGATCGCTAAAGGCAAAGGCCTCATGAGCGGCTATGGCTACAACATTCCGGTCAACGATCGCTGGGCAATCATCGCCTACGTCAGAGCTCTGCAGGCTGCCAGCAAGACAGCCTCGAAATAAGGCAACAACTTCCCACTTACCAACTTTCATTTCCTAACTCACAATGGGTCACTTCATCACATCCAACGACATCCCCGCAGACGGGGAGCATCTCAAAAAGGGAGCACTGAGCAAGTGGATCGGCATCAGCGGTCTTGTTGCGCTCATCGGCATCATTGTCAGCGCGTGGCTCCTTTTTAATAACAACGAAGCAGCCAACACGGCTTCAGATACGGTGGCTGGCCGATATGCCTACTCATGGTTGTTTGCCTTTGCTTTCTTTGTTAGTTTTTCACTTGGTGGTGCTTTCTGGCTGCTACTGCATCACGTTTCCAACTCTGGTTGGGGGATTTCCGTGCGGCGTTTGATGGAAAACCTCGCTAGTGTCTTTCCTTGGATGGGCATTCTTGCCATTCCTTTCCTTTTCCCGCAGGTTCAGCAGCACCTTTTTGAGTGGATGAACCGCCACCGTGAGGTGATGGGCAGTGTCACCAGCTACGCCAATGCCAAGGAGATACTGCACCACAGCTACGGTCAGTTTGACCACATGCTTTATGCTAAGGCCTTTTACATGAACCTGCCGTTTTGGCTTGGCCGCATGGTTGGTTACTTTGTGCTGCTCGGCGGTGCGATTTACATTCTCAAAAACATCTCGGTTGCGCAGGACAACGATCCAAAGCCGGGTATTGAGCGCCTTAAGAAGTCACGTAAGCTTTGCGCGGCCTTTCTGCCTATCTTCGCTTTGACTGTCACCTTCCTCGCTTTCGACTTGCTCAAGGCTCTGGATTACAAGTGGTTCTCAACCATGTATGGTGTTTATTTCTTTGCCGGTTGTGCGCTTAACGGCATGGCCTTGTTGATCCTCACTTCGATCTTGTTGCGCCGTGCAGGTTATCTGCAAACTGTGATGAGCCCTGAGCATCACCACATCATGGGTAAGCTCACCTTCGCATTTGTGGTTTTCTGGGCATACGTGACCTTCTCTCAGTTTTTCTTAATCTGGTATGCAAACATCACAGAAGAAACCAGCTACTTCCTGCTGCGTAATACAGGTAACTGGAACGTTGCCAATATCGCCCTTGTGTTTGGCCACTTTGCACTGCCATTCCTGTTCCTGATCCGTTCTGACGTAAAGAAAAAGCCTGCCCTGATGATCCCAATCACGATCTATCTCTTCATCTTACACGCGCTCGATCACTACCTGATTGTAGCTCCTGAGCGTGGCCCATCACTGACGCTGGGCAGTGAGGCTGGCGCCTCCCTGTTCCCATCAGGAAGTGTTGTTTGGTATGATTTGCTCGCATTTGTAACGGTGGGCGCATTCTTCCTCTTTGTTTATCTTCGTATGTTCACCAAGAATAGTCTCTATCCTTGCCGTGACCCTCGTATCCTCGAATCAGCTAACCTGTTCAACTAACAGTCAAGCCAGCTTATTTACCCAAAGAATCACAACTTCTTAAGGACAATGTCTAATCAGTTTTCTAATCACCGCGACACCCCGCTGCGCCGATTCACCGCTTTCTGGTGGGGGCTTGCTTACTTCGCTATCTTTGGTCTCGTTTCGGCTCTCTTTTACTGGCAGTCCGGATCACCCGTCGATGCTGTTGCCCAAGTCCGTGCCGCAGATCGTTATGAAGTCAGAGCCAAGGTTGATGCTGCTCAGGCGGAGTTATTGCCTCCAGCTGGCACCACAGACAAGCTGACTGATGAGATCAAGGGTGGACCTCAAGCGACTGACCAGTTTGTGCCAGGTTCAGCATCTCACACACGTGCCATGGAGCAGCTTGCCTCAGGTGGCGATGAGGCTGCCAACGAAGGCTTCAAGCTCTATACCGCAAAAGCTTGTAACACCTGCCATGGAGCAGATACCAATAGACCCATTTCGCCAGCTTATCCTAAGCTCGGTGGTCAAAATGCGGAATACCTGCTCGCGCAAATTAAAGACATCCACAATGGTGTTCGCACCAATGGTGGCAGTGCTGTGATGAAGGGCATGACTACCGCAATGAATCTCAACGAAGATGAGATGAAAAAAATCTCTGACTGGGTTGCTTCCGCTGATAAGCCGGCAGTTGAGCTCGTTGAAGGCGACGGCAAAAATCTTTACATGGCTAAAGCCTGTGCGACTTGTCACGGTGCTGATGCCAACACACCGATCATGCCCATCTACCCGCGTCTTGCAGGCCAGAATTCACAGTATCTTTATGACCAAATGAAAGCCATCAAGGACGGCACTCGCGCCAACGGCCAGAGTGCAGTGATGAAAGGCATCATGGCCAATGTCAGCGAAGAAGAGATGAAGGTCCTCTCTGATTGGATCGCAGGCCAAAAGGTAGATCAGCAATAATCCAATTTCCTACAAGAAACAAAATCATGTCCACTCAAAGTAACGCTCCCACCACTGAGGATATCGAACTGCGTTCAGAGATCGATCGATCGCTACGTCATCCCGTGATGTTCTTCTTCACCAGTGGAGCTGCCTGGTTGGCAGTTTCTCTTGTGCTTGGTATTATTGCTTCGATCAAAACACACAACCCAGCCTTTTTGGGTGAGGGTTCCTTTATTCAATACGGCCGAGCTTTCCCTGCGCACATCAACGCCCTTGTTTACGGCTGGGGCGCACAAGCTGCCTTTGGCGTGATGATCTGGCTGATGGCCCGCTTGTCTCGTCAGCCTAGCCGCAATGCTGGCACGCTTTTGGTCGCTGGTCATATTTGGAACTTGGGCGTGATGCTCGGAATTGGCGGTATTCTTGCCGGTCATGGTACTGGCAAACACTGGATGGAATTCCCCACATTTGTCTGGCCAGTGCTACTAGCTAGTTATGCAGCGATCGCGATCTGGGTTGTCATTTCCTTCCGTGTTCGCCGCGGTGATGATGAAGCATACATTTCTCAGTGGTATATTCTCGCCGCTTGTATTTGGTTCCCATGGATTTACCTCACCGCTAATCTTTACGTGAATGTCTTTGATGTGCACCCACTTATGGCTGCAGCGATTAACGGCTGGTTTAGGCAGGCACTTGTCTTGTTATTCTTTGTGCCAATCGGCATTGCTAGCGCCTACTACATCACCGCTAAAATTACCGCTCGCGCGGTTTACAATTATTCCTATTCTGCAGGAGGGTTCTGGGCGCTTGCCATCATTGCCCCGTGGGCAGGCTTCCATGCGGTCATGGGTTCTCCCATCCCTATGTTCTTACAATACACGGGAGCGGCAGCCTCGATGCTTGCTGCTGTGCCGCTTATCTTTGCTGGAGTCAATGTTTTGAAAACAACCTCAGGCCAAGCTGAAGTGTTGGCCAACAGCCCATCCCTGCGCTTCACAGTGGCAGGTGTATTCGGATTGATTGCCCTTGCATTACTTGGGGTCATTCTCGCGCACCCCGATGCTATCCGCTATTCGCAGTTCAGTCTTGCCAGTTATGGCTACGACGTTCTTGCCCTCTACGGTTTCTTCAGCATGTGCATGTTCGGCGCAATCTACTTTATTGTTCCTCGTGTCACACGTCGTGAGTGGATCTCTCGCCGCCTCATTCGCACGCACTTCTGGTTTTCAGTCTACGGTGTTTTATTGATTCTTGTATTCTGCACACTTCTGGGAGCGTTCCAGCAAGGGGCTGCTCAGGAGAATTTCGATCAGCCTTGGAAGCAGGCAGTCAAAAGCACCTTCCCCTATGCTGTTGGAATCACATTTGCTTGGGCTGCCATCCTCTGGGCAAACATCTTTTTCTTCATCCACCTGACATTGATGTGGCTTCGTCTGGGTCGCCGCAGCTCTCACCCAACACTTCTACGCCGTGATCACTCGGCTCTTGGTCCACACGGACCAGAGGGCGACATCGATGAGCTGGAGGGCGCACAAGCCTAGTATCCCATTCAATTTTAAACTGATAACTTTAAACTAAGTCCATGACCTTTAAATATTTTCTCATCGGGATGTTTGCCAGCTTCGGCCTGGCCTGGCTCTGCATGATCGCCATTCCTACCGCTAAAATGGCCTCCCTTCCGCCTGTCAAGATGTCCGGTGAAGAGGATGCGGAATACTATCAGCGCAAGACCACTGGCAGAGTTTTGAATGGCGCTCAGATTTATGCCGCCAATGGCTGTTACACCTGCCACTCGCAGCTGATCCGCCCTACTTACTTGGGTAGTCAGATCTTCCGCAAAGACTTTGCCGGCATATCCAATGCGGATATGGATACAAGACGTGAGACTCACTATGACGATTACCTTGGTGAGAAATATGCTCAGATTGGCCTGACTCGCATGGGCCCTGACCTAAGTAATTACGGCCACCGAGCAGACGCCTACGGTGCCAAAACGGGCATGTCTGCAGAGCAGTGGACGATTGCTCACCTCTACAATCCGCGCAACCAGAAGCTGCAACTTGGCGAACAGGGTGAGGAAATCGATATGACCTGGTCAAACTGCCCAGCTCAGCTGCAGATGTTTGCAGAAAAAGATTTGGTAGGTCAGGGAGATAGCTTGGCCCTGAATATCAATACGGTGGCAATGACTCAGGTTGTGCCGCTCGAACAAGCTCGCGTGTTAACCGACTACCTTCTTACCCTCAAGCGTGATTCTGCGTTGCCTGAGAGCATGAATAATGCTCCCAAAAATTCAGGCGCTGCAGCTGCTGACGCGAAGTAAGCTTTCACCATAACTTTCTAATTTCTCTCCATACCATGTCCGACCCATCTACTAGCAAACCGGATCTCGATGATGATACCAATGTGAGCATTGATGCTGCTGCGGTTAAGCGCGAGAACCAAATGTTTACCCAAGGATCCGAGCCCATTTCTCTGTGGGTCATCTTAGGGGGTGCTTTGATTATTTTGATCGCCGGCGGCGTCATTGCAGGCAGCATCTTTGATTATAACAACTACGTGAAGCCAGGATACGTTCGTGCCACAGCGCCTGGTGCCGCAAGTGCTGCAACACTACCTAAGTCTGCGCTCGATGCTTACCTTAAGATTGGTAAAAAGGCTTACACTGCTTGTGCAGGTTGCCACCAGCCAGGAGGAGAGGGTAATGCGGCCTATCCACCACTTGCTAATTCAGAGTGGGTAACTGGCCCAAGCTTACGCCCAGCGTTGATTATTCTTAATGGTCTCCACGAGGCGATCACCGTAGATGGCAAAACTTATAATGCCAATATGCCTAGCATGGGTTCTGGCATGGACGCCAAGCAACTTGCTGGAGTGCTTAACTACATCCGTAACAGCTTTGGCAACACGAGTGATGCATTGATAAGCTTGGAAATGGCTCAGAATGCTCTCGATGTCTCGAAGGAACGCGATGGGGGGCAGGTGACAGCCACCGAACTCAATGCCGATTACAACATAGATCTTGTGGGTGCTCCACTTGATCCCGAGACGCTCGTCGACCCTAAAACACTTCTCCCTGTTGAGTCTAACGAATGACACACTCTCATTTGACAATCATTCCTAGCCGACTACCTATTTTACTACCATCACCAATCACATACCCGTAATGAGCGATAACCACGACAGCCACGGAGATCATCACGATCATCATAATCCTGGATTTATTAAGAAATATATTTTCTCCACTGATCACAAGACGATTGGCCTGCAGTATGGCCTCACGGCAATGCTATTTTTGCTGTTTGGATTCTACCTGATGATGGTCATGCGTTGGAGCATTGCTTATCCTAATGAGCCTCTTCCTGCGTGGATGAGCTGGCTGTTCACAGAAGATTGGAAAGCACAGTGGCTGACAGAAGGTAAGTTGCCTGGTGAAACCTACAATATGTTTGGCGCCATGCATGGAACCATCATGGTGTTCCTCGGCATTGTGCCGCTTGGCTTTGGTGCATTTGGTAACTACGTGACGCCACTGCAGATTGGAGCCCCTGATATGGCTTTCCCCAAGCTGAACATGGTCAGTTACTACCTCTATGTCATCGGTGGAGTCATGATGTGTGCTAGTTTCTTCATGGAGTCTGGTGCTGCCAAGTCCGGCTGGACCAACTACCCGCCGCTCTCCTTCTTTGCGGATGCGCAATATCCACACCAATTCTGGACCGGCCAGACCCAATGGCTGATGGGGCTTGTCATGTTGATTTCATCCTCCCTCTTAGGATCGGTGAATTTCATCACCACCATTATCAACTTACGAGCTAAGGGCATGACCTGGATGCGCATGCCGTTCTTTGTTTGGGCGATGCTGGTCACAGGTTTCCTCCTTTTGCTTTCCTTCCCGCCACTTGAAGTCGCCGGTATTATGCAGGTGGTTGACCGCATGTTCGGTTCCAGCTTTTTCCAGCCATCTGGCCTCTATCATCAGCAGATTGGTCTTGCTGACGCATCAGGTGGAGGTAGCCCTCTGCTTTACCAGCACCTCTTCTGGTTCCTCGGGCATCCAGAGGTCTACGTGCTCCTGCTGCCAGCGATCGCCTGCGTTGCGGAGATTATCCCAGTCAATACGCGTCGCCCAATCTGGGGATACAAGTCAATGGTTTACGGCGTGCTCGTTCTCGGTTTCCTCTCCTTTATCGTCTGGGCGCACCACATGTATATGACCGGCATGGGGCCTGCTATCTCGACGTTTTTCCAGACGACGACGACCCTTATTTCTATCCCATCGGTGATCTTGTTGACGTGTCTGTTGATTTCCCTGTGGGGTGGATCAATCAAGTTCACCCCTCCGATGATGTGGGCCTGCGCGTTCCTGCCCATGTTTGGTATTGGTGGCCTCACCGGTCTGCCGCTCGCCTTTAACTTGGTGGATCTTCACCTGCATGACACTTACTACGTGATCGGCCACTTCCACTATGTGGTAGCACCTGGTATTCTCTTTGGTTTCTTTGCTGGTGTTCATCACTGGTATCCGAAGATCACTGGCCGCTACACCAGCCGCACGCTCAACCAGCTGCACTTCTGGCCATCACTCATCTTGATGAACACTCTGTTTTTCCCGATGCTTATTCAAGGCATGGCCGGCTTCCACCGCCGTTGGTATAATGGAGGTGATGCTTATCTTACCACCGACCCAGATAGCGCTAACGTGTTTGGCAAGACGATTGCCGAATATATCGACCTTAACATCATGATGTCATGGTCTGCTTGGCTGCTCTGTATCGCTCAGATACCATTTATCATTAACATCTTCATCTCCATGAAAACGGGTAAGAAGGTGGAAAGTGACAACCCGTGGGACGCCTGTTCCCTTGAGTGGGCTACTCCCACGCCTCCAGGACATGGCAACTTCCTTGAGGAGCCTGTTGCTTACCGAGGACCTTACGAATACGCCCGCCCAGAGGTGGACGAAGACTTCTACGCCCAGTGGAGGAAGCCCGTGGATAAAACCGAAGAAGGCTAAACCAATTATTTATCACCCAACACTCTAGCATATTTTCTCATGGAAATTCCCTTTGTAGTAGAACCCCGGAAAGACACCGGGCTTAATAACTCTAAAATCGGCATCTGGCTCTTCCTCGCTTCCGAGGTGATGCTCTTTGGCGGTCTCTTTTCAGGATATATCTTCCTGCGCATTTACGCAGACTATCCATGGCCCGAGCGAACTTTGCCTGTGCTGCCCGGTCTGATTAACACCTTCATCCTCATCGGATCTTCGGTGACGGTTGTCTTCGCCTGGGTCTCTCTCAAGCTTGGTCAGTGGCGTAAATTTCAGGTCTATATGGCAATCACGATTGTCTGCGCGGCGCTGTTCATGGTCCTTAAGGGGATCGAGTATAATGCTAAGTTTGCGCACCAGGCAATCCGCTTGGACGACTACACAGTGATTGAGGGCCACGCTCACCCACAGGGGGGCAGCCACGATTACCATGCACCCAAGAAGAACTTCAATATCGAGGCCGATACCGTCCAGATTAACCTAAGCCGTGTAGACGATGCATACTACGAGGTGATGGGCAAACAATACACTGAGGGGGGCATGGTGCTCGCGAGTGAGCTGACCTTGAATGACGGTAACGTTATTGCAAAAGGTAGCGCCATTAGTAAGGAGCTCATTGATCAGGCTAAGAATGACTACCTCGCAGCGCTTGCCAACAATAGCGAAATTGACATCGAGCTGGGCCGCGAAGCGTGGGCATTGATGAAGGCAAAATATCAGGGTAAGAGATACTACGAAGCCGTTGAGGGAAGCAAAACACTCAGCGAAGTTGTATCTGCTCATGTCAAAAAGCTTAAGCAGCAGCGCAAGGACGATTACCGCTCCACTACGCCTAACCTCACCTTTGTGCCGAGTTCAGGTGCTGCAACAATTACGGTGAATCCTTACTGGGGTAAACTAAGCAACCCTAAAGAGGGGGATAAGGGAACACTCAAGCTTAAGGACGAGACTCTGATTTCAGGCGTTACGGCAGACAGTTCGATTGCGCTAGCTGTCGATGGTATTGACTTTCGTCACACAGTGATGAAGGCCGAAGAAAGAGGCATTGACCCCGATGCAGCTGTGGCAAACTCCTGGTTGCTGAAGGATGAAAAAATTAAACATATTTGGGATAAGCACCAGCTCATCACCACGAAGCTGACCGAGGAACTCAAGGCTAAAGACCGCAAGCCTACAGAGAACGATATCTACCGCATCAATTGGCAGGAAATTGCTGGCCTGCTCGACAAGGATCTAGCTGATCTTGAGTCGATGAATTACCACGATATTCTGGCACTTTACCCCGGTGACGTCGAAGGCTTTGCTGGACCAGATCACAAGAAAATCCACTACCCCGAAGTGATCGTTCCACGCGAGCAGGTCCGTTTTGAGTCTGTGTTTAGCCCCCGCTGGAACACCTATTACGCTACTTACTTCACTATCACTGGTCTGCATGGCTTACACGTGATCGCCGGAGCCCTTGTGCTCGGCTACTACCTCTTCTTCGGACGTAAGATGTATGAAGAAAAGCCCGAGTGGCTTGCCAACCGAGTCGAAGTCGGCGGCCTATTTTGGCACTTCGTTGACCTTGTCTGGATCTTCCTTTTCCCAATCCTCTACCTCATGTAAGAGCATCATTCACTCTTCTTAATTTAACATTTATTATTCAAAATGGCCGACTCACCTGAAGCGATCAAAAAACATATCAAGCTCTACCTCCTCATAGGTATTGTGCTGTTTGTCTGCACAGTTCTCACCGTAGCTGTAGCCAAGCTCGAGTTTCTCGACTTTGGCGAGCGGGGATTTGATAGCGTAGATGCCGTCATTGGCTTGCTCATCGCCACCTTCAAAGCAACGCTTGTTGCGCTTATTTTCATGCACCTCAATCATGAGAAAAAAATGGTACATTGGTTGTTTGGTATGGGGCTCTTTTTTGCCTTTTGCTTGTTAGCCATATTTGCATTTGCATTCTCAGACCCTATCGAGTTCCAAGCCTTTTTCGGAAGGTAGTCTTTTACCAATAAACATACTCATGTCTCTTAAAGGATTCCACATTCTCTTCATTGCAGTATCCACTCTGCTTTGTATCTTTGTAGTGCTATGGGCATTTGTATTTTCGTCATATACTGAGGTAAGTCTCCAGATCTTTGGCGGTGTTTGTGCCGTTATGGCGATCATCTTGCCAGCATACGGCATTCGTTTTTATCGTAAGTCCCGAGAAATTTAACCACCCACACCATCACATCTATGACCTCGATTTTTGATATCACCGCTTGTTCCGTTTGTATGGGATCAGGTAAAGAGCACATTGGCTCTGTCGCCGCGGGTTATGCGATGCTTGTGATGCTGCTCATTATCCTGCCAATGCTCTGCGCGATCATCTTTTTTGTCATGCGCATGGCCAGACGTGAAACGGCAAACCTCGACCCGGCTCTAAGCGACTAATCACTCTCCATATAACACTCACTATCTACTATCCTTATGTCTATCCTCGATCTTTTAGGTAATCCTAGCAATAGCTCCCAGCACGGTGAGCAAGTCGACCAGATGAATGCCGTCATCCATTGGTTGATGTTGGTGCTCTTTGTTGGCTGGACGATCTTTTTCTTTATCTGCCTGTTCAAATTCTGGCACAAGCGCAATGCCAAAGCATCCTACACTGGAGTAAAAAACCATGTCTCTACACACCTCGAAATTGGTGTTGTTATTGTTGAGGCCGTGTTCTTGCTCGGATTTGCTTTCCCTCTCTGGGCTGAGCGGACGGATACCTTTGAGCGTGTCGTTGCCAATGATCCTGATGCCCCTCGTGTGCGTGTTATTGGCCAGCAATACAGCTGGACTTATCACTACCCGGGTAACGATGGTATTTTTGGCCGCACAGATAACTCGTTGATCTCCGGTGACAACACCTTAGGTATCGACCCGATTGATCCCAATGGCGATGATGACTTCCTCTCCACCTCGATTCTACGTCTGCCTGTTGACCGCAATAGTATCCTTCAAGTATCCTCTAAGGATGTGATTCACAACTTTGCCATCGTTCCGATGCGTATCCAACAAGACTGCATTCCTGGCAGTGAAATCCCGATGTGGTTCAGGCCAGTGGAAAAAATGGAGACCTTTGTTGTCTGTGCTCAACTTTGCGGTGAAGCCCATGCTAACATGAAGGGCAGTATGGAAGTGATCGACGCTAACGAATACTTCGAGTGGGCCAAGTCACGTAGTGATGAGGAGCTCGCCAAAAAGCGGAAGTAATAGATAGTCTGCAAGCAATCAAATGACTTAATGATAAGCAGTTCCGTAAATTCGGAACTGCTTTTTTTGTTTTAAACATAGAAGTCGTGACATCATCCTTGCTACGGAATAAAAATATCTCTAGAACATGGTTTGATCATTTGTAAGTAAGTATGAGCAAGAAAAAAGCGACAACAAACGCGGCTGCAGGAGCAGCTACGCCAGCCAAAGAGCTGGGCGCTGGGGCTAGCTCATCATCAAGTCAAGAGAAGCAAGAGTCAGCCCAATCCTCTACGCCCTCTAAGAAGCCGACTATCTTGGTGGTCACACCTGAAATTACCTACCTGCCTGATGGCATGGGTAACATGGCCCAGCGTCTTAGTGCCAAAGCAGGGGGCATGGCCGACGTTTCCGCCTCACTGGTGAGTGCGCTATACGACCAAGGAGCCGATGTGCACGTCGCCTTGCCGAATTATCGTAGAATGTTCAACGAGTGCGTGAAGAACGTGCACGATCGTGAATACGAACGCGTCAGGGAAAATCTGGGCACCGACCGTATTCACTTGGCTGAGGATAGAGTCTTTTATCATCGTGACCAAGTTTATGCGGGTGAAAATTTGCACATGGCACTCGCGTTTATGCGCGAGGTGATCAACCACATCATTCCGCAAGTGAAGCCAGATCTGATCCACTGTAATGATTGGATGACAGGTCTTATTCCAGCTGTTGCCAAGCGCAATGGAATTCCATGTCTCATCACGATCCATAATATTCATACTGAAAAAGTATCGATGGCGGAGATTGAAGACCGAGGTATTGATGTCGCTGAATTTTGGAATTATCTCTACTTTGAAAAACCGCCATACTCTTATGAGCAATCACGTGAGGCTAACGCAACAGACTTACTAGCAAGTGGTATTTTTGCGGCGGACCATGTTAACTCTGTGAGCAGCACCTTTCTTCATGAGGTAGTAGATGGCACGCATAGTTTTGTTCCAGATGCGATTCGCAATGAGCTGTCTAATAAGCTGCATGCTGGCTGCGCGACGGGGATCCTCAATGCGCCAGATGTTTCTTATGACCCGACTACAGATCCAGCGTTGGAAGCTCATTATACGGATACCAATGTCATGGAGGGTAAGGCGATTAATAAGCGTAAACTCCAGGAACGATGCGGTTTAAACATTGATCCCAATGCCCCTATTTTATTTTGGCCCTCACGTCTTGATCCGATGCAGAAAGGCTGCCAGTTACTCGCCGATATCCTTTATCAGACCATTGAGGATTACAGTGACATTGGCTTGCAGGTTGCCATTATTGCCAATGGCTCTTTCCAGCAGCATTTCCGCAGTATCCTAGACATGCATAACTTGCATGGCCGGGTTGCCGTATGTGATTTTGACGAAGGTTTTTCACGCCTTGGTTATGCCGGATCAGACTTTATGCTGATGCCTTCACGCTTTGAGCCCTGTGGTTTACCACAAATGGTGAGCCCAAAATATGGCACCTTATCGGTCGTTCATGATACAGGCGGCATTCACGATACGGTGGAGCACATGCATCATGATTGCAGCATGGGCAACGGCTTTAGATTTCAGCACTATGGTCCTCAGGGACTACGCTGGGGTATTGATGAGGCGATTGGTTTCTATCGTCGTCCGAACAGCGAGAAAGAGGCCACTCTTTCACGCATTATGCGCGAGTCAGCTGAGCGCTTTAACCACAACACAACGGCAGCCGCTTATATTGATTTATATGAGAAGATGCTTGGCCAAAAAGTGGGCAAATAAAACCAACAGCTATTTTGTCACTAGGATGAGAATGGGGTGATCGTCACTCGCTCATCGATGTTTGTTTTCTGCTAATTTATTTATGTCTACTCGCCTTATAATTACGCACCCAGGGGGTGCTCACAAAGATGACTTTCTCGCATGTAGCCTGATGGCTTCGGTGCATGGCGTGCCTATTGTCCGGCGTGATCCAAGCCAGCAAGAGCTAGACGATCCTAGCATTTGCATCATCGACGTAGGGGGCAGGCACGAACCTGAAAATAATAATTTCGATCACCATCAATTTCCGCGTGATCATAAGCCTACATGTGCGCTATCACTTGTTCTTCAGCACCTTGGCATGTATGAGGATGCGCAGATGTTTTGTGATTGGTTGGAGCCCGCAGAATGGTTTGATTGCCGTGGGCCACAGAAGACAGCGGAGTGGCTCGGCGTAGCGCGTGAGGTTGTAGGCAAGCTGAATTCTCCGATTGATATTTCGATGTTACGGCGTTTTGCCAAGATTGCTCCAGACAGTGAGCTGCGTGCAGGGGACCCTATTTATGAGCTAATGTGCTATATCGGTGGCGATTTGCTTGAGTATCTCAAATCGGTGCGAAGCAAGCTCGACAGCGTCA
>Ga0206129_10004709_pt1 | contig 14858 bp, 9 predicted proteins | sample Helgoland_Spring_8_FD_148616 | JGI IMG/M metagenome (GOLD analysis project Ga0206129, IMG submission 148616) | Pelagic subsurface seawater microbial communities from Kabeltonne, Helgoland, North Sea - Helgoland_Spring_Bloom_20160502_2 | ecosystem: Environmental > Aquatic > Marine > Epipelagic ...
TGGGCGCAGCGATCTACTTAATAATGCGCCAGCAGGCGAGCTGAGCGCACCTGCGGCTCAAGAATTATGGGTGGTCATGTTGGCCGGCAACGCTACTGCTCAAAGCGCTGCTGCAAGCAATGAACTCATAGCCTATTGTCAAAAGCACGATATAGGGCTGGCATTGGTTTATAGCGCTAATACTTTCGCCCTGAGTCCAAGCTCAGTCGACGGCTTTACGGGCGAGTTAAACTTCTCAAGTGCTGCTCAATGGGATCGGTTGTTAGATGCATTGCCCATTGCACCCAGCCGAATCATTGATGCAACGGTTGCGCCGTTTAATGCTGCGTTAGATTCGCCAGCGGCAACTAATCAGCGCTGTCATCAGCTGCAAGCTTTTTTTCAGCATTTATCAGGCCTTGCCCCCGAGACTTGCCCAGCGGTAACGGTTTTAACGGCTAGGAGTTTCGTATTGCCCGAAGCCTCAGCGGTTGAGGTTGATCCCAGTGAGCGTGCTGTGTGGGGTTTTGTGCGCACATTAATGAATGAATACTCTTGGGTTTCACTGCGCCTTATCGATATTGAATTAGCCAGTCCTACTTATTTCAATCAAGGCTTGTGCGCAGAGATTCATGGTGCCACTGAAGAAACTGAAGTGTTGCTGCGCAACAATAGTCGCTATGTTAATCGTTGGCTCGATGTGACCGACAGTGAGGCCATGGGTAATGCAGCGGGCAATCTCACTACGGCTCCCCGCGCAACAGAGCAGCAGTCTAGCCATGACATTGAGGCTGAGCGCACCATTGAACCCACGATCACACTCGGTATTGATGAGCCGGGGCAACTAGCTAATATCACTTGGAAGCAAGAAGAGTCGCTTGGCCTTGCTGCTGACGAAGTCCGAATTAAGTCGCACTGTGCCGGTTTGAATTTCAGAGACGTTATGTTTGCCATGGGTCTGTTGCCTGAGGAGGCGCTTGAAAACGGTTATGCCGGTGCCACGCTTGGCATGGAGTTCTCCGGCGAAGTTGTTGAGGTGGGCTCGGCGGTCGGGGAGCTTAAGCTTGGTGACAGGGTTTTTGGCTTCGCGCCCAATTGTTTTGCTAGTCATTTGGTTACGCGAGAGTCAGCGGCGCTTAAAATGCCCAGCGCTTGGAGCTTTGCTGAGGCGGCAACAGTGCCGACTGCTTTTTTTACCGCTTACTATGCACTGGAGCATCTCGCTAGGCTTCAGCCGGGCGAGCGTGTGCTGATTCATGGCGCCGCCGGCGCGGTAGGTTTAGCGGCTATCCAAATTGCTAAGTACTGCGGCGCTAAGGTCTATGCGACGGCGGGCAGCGTCGAAAAGCGCAGCTACCTGACGATGTTGGGTGTAGAGGCAATTTTTGATTCGCGCACTCTCAGCTTTGCCGATCAAATTCTTACGGCAACCGAGGGTGAGGGGGTGGATGTTGTATTGAATTCACTCGCCGGTGATGCCATTGCAAAAAATCTGAGTATTTTGAAGCCTTTTGGTCGATTTATTGAGCTGGGCAAAAGAGATTTTTATGCCGATTCGTCGCTGGGTTTAAAGCCTTTTAGAAATAATATTAGTTATTTTGGCGTTGATGCCGACCAACTTCTTAATGCTAAGCCCAAGCTGGTCGGCGTGCTACTGCAAAAGATGATGCAGTTGTTTAATGCAGGTGAACTTTATCCATTAAAATATCATGCCTTTCCTGCGGCTGCCGCTGTTGATGCATTTCGCTATATGCAGCAGTCCCGCCAATTAGGAAAAATCGTGTTAGAGCTTGATGCTCTGCCCGTTGATAGTGCATTAGCATCGACTGCCGATGCGCAAGTGTTGGAGCTTGACGCGCAGGCTACTTACCTTGTCACAGGCGGCTCTCGAGGTCTGGGTTTATCTGTCGTCCATTGGTTAATTGAAAAAGGCGCGCGGCATATTGGTGTAGTTAGTCGTCAAGGTTTTGATTTTAATAGTGCCGACTCTAATTTTGATGCATGGCAACTCGATGGCGTTAAAGTTTATGATTACGTCTTAGACTTGGCGCTAGCCAATAGCTCAGAGCAGTTAAAGCAGCTGGTAGTTGATTGCCCACCGATTAAGGGCGTGGTCCATGCGGCGGCGGTGATTGACGATGCTTTGGTGGTGAATGCCAGTGGCGAGCAGCTGGATAGAGTGATGCAGCCTAAAGTGCGCGGTGCTTTGGCATTGCATGCGCTCACGCAAACTATGCCGTTAGACTTTTTTGTGCTGCTGTCCTCTGCGACTACGAGTTTGGGTAGCCCCGGTCAATCGGCCTATGTGGCGGCTAATAGCTATCTTGAAGGGCTCGCCGATTATCGACTGTCACAGGGTTTGCCGGCCATTTGCGTGGCTTGGGGCGCTGTCGATGATGTGGGTTATGTGGCCCGCAACAGTCGCGCTAAAGAAAATTTAATTCAAAAATTTGGCGCTAAAGGCATCACCTCTGCGCAAGTTTTGCAAGAATTAGAACACCAGATTTTGAGTGATCATAATGCGGCTATTGGTTCCTCGGCAGATGCCGATAGCATTACTCGTGCCGGCTCTTTTCTCTACCTCAATTGGGCTGAGGTGCGACGAAGGTTGCCGACGGCAACGCAGCCGAAGTATCGATGGTTGGATGGTTGTGCAGATATGGCTGCGGGCGATACTGAGCTTGTCGACTTGTCAGCGCTGCTGGGTGAGTTGGCGCCTGCAGAGCGTCATGCCAAGGTAGTAACGCTATTGGCTACGCAGGTTGAAAAAATCCTGTGTATGGCCGACGGAGAAATTGATATTGAGCAATCGCTTTTTGAGCAGGGTATGGACTCCTTAATGGGAGTTGAATTGGTAGGCATTATTCAGCAAAAATTTAGTGTAGACATCCCTCCTATGGCTTTAGTCGAATCGCCTACGTTGCCGCGCGTGGCCGATAGAGTTTTGCGCGCGTTAAGTTTAGATGCGGCGGGTGAGCAGGGCGTTGACAGCGATGACGAGGACATGGACTTGCTTAGAATCGGCTCGTTGGCTGGTAGGCATGCGGATATCGATAAAAGTGATGTAGAGCAAGAAAGCTCTGTGCTGGCAGCGCCTGACAAAAAAGTTGATCAAGGCGGTCAAGCGAAAGAGTAACCGCTAATTATGGTTTCACAAAAAGACGGTATGTAATGAGCCTGAAAAATAAAATCATCCAAGATGTTAAGCGTCGTAAGCTTAGTCGAGCGTTGAGCGATGATTCATCGCAAATTAAAAATGACGATGCAGATGCTGTAGTCGATTCGCTGCTCACTTCGGGTAGTACAACGTCTTTTGAAGCGTTTTCTGAGTATAAAGATATTCAGTTACACCGTTTTGCGGCAGAAAAGATGCGTATTGAGAGCCCGTTTTTTAAAGTGCATGAAGGTCTGTCGCAAGATACATCGATGATTGCCGGGCGGGAAATGTTGAATTTTTCGAGCTACGACTACCTAGGCATTAATGGTGATTCTAGGCAAAACTCTGCGGTAAAGGCAGCACTAGATATCTACGGTGTATCGAGTTCGGCAAGTCGCTTAGTGTCAGGTGAGCGCCCCATACAGGGCCAGTTAGAGAGTAAGCTGGCTGAGCTTCATGGGGTTGATGATGCGGCTATTTTTGTGAGCGGTCACGCCACTAATGTAAGCACCATTGGCTGTTTGTTTAATAGCGCCGATCTCATTGTGCATGATGCTTTAGTCCACAATAGTGTTCTAGAGGGCGTGCAGCTGTCCGGCGCGCGACGCGCGACGTTCCCTCACAATGATATTCAAGCGCTTGAAAAAATATTAGTTGATAGTCGTCATAAATACCGACGCACTTTAGTTGTAGTTGAAGGCCTTTATAGTATGGATGGCGACTACCCCGATTTACCACGGTTGATTGCACTTAAAGATCGGCATGATGCGTTATTGATGGTTGATGAGGCGCATTCCGTGGGGGTGATGGGTGAGTTGGGACGAGGGATTGCAGAGCATTTTAATATTGATGCGCATGATGTCGATATTTGGATGGGCACGCTGAGTAAATCTTTTGCCAGTACCGGTGGTTATATTGCCGGTAGTTCTGCGCTAGTCGATATGGTGAAAAATCTGGTGCCCGGGTTTGTTTATAGTGTGGGCGTTGCGCCGGTGATGGCCGCCGCTGCACTTACTGCCATTGATATTTTGCATCAAGAGCCAGAGAGGGTGGCCAAGCTTAAGGCCAACGCTCGCTTATTTGATTCGTTAGCGAAAAAGCAGGGCATTGATACGGGGCTCAATAGGCAGCTTGCAGTGATACCGGTGATGATGGGCGATTCGATTAATGCCGTTAAAGCGGCTCATCTTTTGAGTGAGGCGGGTGTCAACGTACAGCCAATTATTCATCCGGCGGTTGAAGAGCGCTTAGCTCGCCTGCGTTTCTTTATTTGCTCATCACACAATGCCACGCAAATTGAGCAGGCGGTTGAGGCATTAGCGAAGGTGATGCGAGAGCTCGACCTTATTTAATGTCAGCCAACCCGCCATCTCGACGCATTATTTTGTGCTGTCATGCTTCGGCTTATGGCAGCAGGGTGTTGGCTGACCTGATCGCCCGCATAGGTCCTGATTCGGTGGTTGCGGTGGTGGTATCTACTCGCATCCGATACGAGCGTGGCAATGCGTTGCGCGATATTCTCTCAATTGTTCGTACCAGCGGCATTCGTTATGCCTGTTATCTTCTCGCCATTACCACCTTATTTGATTTTTATGCGCATTGGCGGCGCTCATCGAATCGTTATGCCCTCTCTTCCGTCGCGCGGCAGTGTGAAAAACATCGATTGCCACTATTTAAAACTAAAAACATTAACAGTGAGCAGGGGCGGCAATTTATTCAGCAGCAAGTCGGAGCTCAAGATACGATTTTATTGACAGCGATGTTTAACCAAAAACTCTCGATCAGTGTATTGTCCCTGCCTCAGCTCTTTTGTGTGAATTTGCATCCAGGCCAGCTGCCGCAGTATCGAGGGGTCGATCCGGTTTTAATGGCTTGCTATGAAAAGCAAGCTTATCTTGAGATGACATTGCATCAAACGGCTGCTGAGTTAGATGAAGGTCATGTTTTTCGAAGTAAAAAAATAGCGGTAGATCCGTCTGCCTCTTTGTTTGCGCAGCAATTGCAGTTGTTTGCCGTGGGCGCTGATATTTTCATGCAGTGGCTAAGCGATAATGCATCACAAGATCTTCGCGCAGTGCTAGCTTCGGGCAAGCCGCAGAGTGGCAAGCCCGCCTATCATTCTTGGCCTAAAAAAAACCAAGTGGCTGGGCTTGATAAGCTTATTACTTTGGCGGATTTTAAAGAGTTTTTTTAGCTTCTACTTTATTAGCTGCGCTAACGGTTATTGCGTGGGGCTGCCGTAGCCGGCATATTTTAGTATTGCATCGCTCCAGCGCACAGGAAGAATATTTAAGAGGCGCATGCCCCAGCTAATGAGGCGCGGAAAAATAATAATGAGGCGGTTTTTTTGTAAGCCTTTTATAACAATCATTGCTGCGCGCTCCGAGCTAATCATAAAAGGCGTCGCACCGGAGTAGGCTGCGGTCATATCAGTGGCAATGAAACCGGGCATCACGCAATGCACTGTCACACCTTGATCAGCAAGCCCGCCTCGAATGCTATCAGCATAAGCTTTTATACCGGCTTTGCTTGCACAATAACTAGGCGTCAGCCCCAGTCCTTTAAACGCAGCAATAGAGCTGACTAAAACAATACGGCCGCTTTGTCTTGCTTGCATGCTAGGAATTAAAGCGTGGGTACAGGCCATGGCAGCTAGCAAATTAGTATTGATGATGGCGTGTTGTTGCTGCCATGTTTCTTGGTTGTTCTTGCTATCATTTGTGACGCCGGCGTTGAGGATAGCGATGTCAACGGGTTGTTCGGCAATTGCTTGGATTGGTGCAATGCTGGCGCTGGGGTCATTTAGGTCAACACCATAGCAGTCGATCTGGTCACAGTAGGGCGTGCACTGCTGTTTGATGGCATTAAGATTGTCGGTGGTGGTCGCTAGCAACGATAAGTGCAAGGTCTCATTGGCTTGTTCACTGTAGTGCTTTGCATAGGCCAAAGCCAAAGCCGCACCCAGTCCTCGTGAGGCGCCGGTGATAAGGATGTGAGTCTGTTCATTCTTGTTGGGCATGTGTTTCATCGTGGTATGTTTGTGTATTCGAGTACTGCTGGGCGGAGCGCCTAGCTAACGCTGTGCATCGTTTGGTTTTCATAAGTGTTGCTGCTATAAGTGTTGCTGCATTTTTTTATAAAAGAAGGCTCGAAGTTTTTGGTTGTCGGGTAGGGGCAGTGGCAAAAACGGTGCCCGCCATGACGATGCCCACAGTGCGTCACGAGTGCTGCCTTGTGCTGCGTTGCCGCGAAAGTGAAAGCCAAAGGTGTTAGCAATAATTAAGCTATTGGCTGGCACGGTAAAGGACTTAGGCGGGTGCGGCGTCAGGTTTTTCCGCCCAGAATCATCCAGCCTAAATGATCCGCGTGCAGTGTAGCGGTTGTTGGTTTTGCTCGCGATGAGGCTTTGTTGATATTCCCAGCGAAGTCGCTTAACGGTGAGTTTATGTGACGCTGGGTAATAACAAAAAGGTCCTTGCTCTGCGCTCACATCATGAAGAAATAGCCAGGCTTTCATCGTGGGGTGAAACGCATCGGCATGCGCCATCTTTTGCGGATCGTTGGGTATCTGTTGTAAATTAGTTGACGGTTGCTGAGCGGCCGGCTTTTTCAGATGGTTTTCAATGCGTAAAAAATAAAACCACGGGCTGAGCAACATGCCTGATGCATAGCGCAATCGGTTGAGTAGAGCGGGTTCACGCAAAATAGATTGAATAGTGGCGATTTGGCTTTGTAATTGTGGGCTAAGAAGCTGTGAGTGCGTTAGGGTATCGCCTTGCCGGCTGCTATGAAGTTTGACCGCGGGATGCCCAAACGATTGTTGAAGCTGTTCAAACGCCTCCGGCGGCAATACATTGGTAACTAGCAAAAAACCATCGCGATGAAATGCCCGCCTTTCATCGGCACTGATTAAAAACAACAAAAAGGCTTGGCGTAACCTAAAAATGCCATGAGCGAGTATGACTCGCAAGATATGCAGCCCTAAGCGATTGAGTCGTGGGCTACCAATGATAGGGTTGTCTTGGAAGGATTTTGCCTGGGTAAATAATGCAAAAAAATTCGCTATCCATTGCTTGCCGGTATCAAGTGTTGAGCGCAAGGCGTTATGATCCATTCCGAGTTAAATGAATCACCATTATGATATTTCCCGTCTATGAATCAAGCTTTACATGCTATTTGTTTTTCGCGCGGGCTGGCTCGTCAGCGGCATTGGCAGCGCTTGCTGGGCGTAGATGAGCTGAGCCGGGTGTCGAGCTTGTTTCGCTCCCCTCGGGGTGTTCGGGTTGAGGCGCCAGCATCTGCCGAAGGCGACATTAACCGTCTAGAAGACAGACCGACCAACACTGTGTTGGTGGATTGGGGTAACAAGCGGCAATCGATTGCGCAACAGTATCAACAGCAGCAAGAGTGTCCACTGTTGCGCTTAGAAGATGGCTTTATTCGCTCAATAGCTGCAGGCCCCGCTGTGAGTCGATGGCGACAAGCGCTCATCAATCCATCGTTGTCTTTGATCGTCGATGATATGGGTATTTATTATGATGCTCGCCAGCCATCACGATTAGAGCATTGGTTGAATAAGGGTGTTTGCGACGCTTTAGTTGTGGCAGAGCCTGGCTTGGCCGGCGCGCACAACCGTTTGCACAAACAGCCCTATGATTTGGATGACCCGCAGCTGTTGTTGCGTGCGCGGCAGTGCATTGATCAAATAGTTGCCGCAAAATTGTCTAAGTATAACGACGCGCCATCTATTGAGTTGCCCGCGTCTTCGCGCTCTAGGGTGTTACTGATCGATCAAGTGGCCAGTGATTTCTCTATTTTTGGCGCTGGTGCTAACCAGGCAACCTTCGAGCGAATGCTCGATCGGGCGCTGCAAGATCATCCTGATGCTGAAATTATTATTAAAGGTCACCCGGTTGTTAATGGCGCCAATGCTGCTAGTTTGCGCCAAAAGTTATTGGGTGTTTTTAGACGTAAGCCCAGCGGCCATTATCATCGGGCCGCAGTCGAGCAGCGTGCGAGAGAGTGCCCGAGCTTCAATGGCCGGCTGCGTTTTATCAGTGATAAATGTAATGTGGTTTCGTTGCTCCAGCAGGTCGACGAGGTTTATGTTGTTTCCTCGCAGGTGGGTTTTGAAGCGTTGATGTTGGCCAAGCCGGTGCGTTGTTTTGCGCAGCCTTTTTATGCTGGCTGGGGGCTGACACAAGACGAGTCGCCGAGTAGGCGGCGTACGGCTAACAGAAGTATTGAGCAAGTTTTTGCCGCTGCGTATTTCGCTTACAGTTACTATTTCGATCCGTTAAGCGGTGAACGCTGTGAGCTAGAGGTGCTGCTCAATTTTTTTGACCGTCAGCGTGAGTACTTTTATAAAAATCAAGGCTTGAGTATTGGCTTGGGCTTCCCCCCTTGGAAACGCGCTTATTTAAAGCGTTTTCTTTACAGCCCTTGGGGGCAGGTGATGTTTTGCCGCAGCGGTACACAGGTGCAGAAAAAGATAAGCCAATACAAAGCGAGCGCGTTAGATGGCTCGCGTGCGGATGGCCCCAATAGCGCAGTGCGAGTTTTTGTTTGGGGTGCAAATCATCAGTACCAAGGTTTAGACAAGGTCGCCGCGCAGGGTGTTCAAGTCATTTGTGTCGAGGATGGTTTTATTCGATCGGTTGGTTTGGGAAAATACTATGTGCCGCCGGTTTCACTGGTATTTGATGGAGCCGGTATTTATTACGATCCGGCCTTGGCGGATGCATCGCAAGCCAGTGATCTTGAGCGAATGCTCGGCACTCATGACTTTGCCGACGATGAGCTTGCGGCGGCCGACCAGTTGGTTGCGCAATTAATTGCCACGCAGGTCACCAAATATAATGTGGGTTCGGCGGCGCTGCCCAAAATCTTGTTGCAGCCCGAGCAGTCACGTTTAGTGGTTTTGGTAGTGGGGCAGGTTGAAGATGACGCGTCAATTAAGATGGCCTGTGCCGATATTCGAACGGATTATGAGTTATTAAAACGGGTTCGTGAGCGGCGCCCCGAAGCACTGTTGGTTTATAAGCCGCACCCCGATGTGGTGAGCGGTAATAGTCATAGCGCCGAGCAGGCTCGGCGCTATCGAGAGTCACAAGCCATGGCCGACGTAGTGATCACTGAAGTATCAATGGCGGACTGTCTTGCGGTGGCCGACGAGCTGCACACCATGACCTCACTGGCCGGCTTCGAGGCTCTGTTACGGGGCGTGGCGGTATTCACTTATGGCTTGCCATTTTATGCGGGCTGGGGCTTAACAGAAGATGCCCTGCATGCGCAGCGACGCAGGCGTCGCTTGACCCTCCGGCAGCTCGTTGTTGGGGTTTTGCTAAGGTATCCTCGGTATATCGATTATCGCTGGGGTTATTTTCTCAGCGCCGAGCAGGCACTAGCGCGAATCACATCAGACATGCCTCAGGGCGCTGCAGTGAGCGAAAAAATCCATTCAAAAATGTGGATTAGGTCGTATCGCAAGACAAAGAATTTGTTACTTTCGCTGATATATGGCTTAATCGCCGCTCGAAAAGACTAGCGCTTTTTTGAGTGCCGTCGGGCTGGATATTTTGGCAAATAATAGATTGGAAGTGAGAGTGTTTGAAAGCCTTTTAAAGCCGGACCATAACGCAGAGCAAGGCAATCGTTTAGTGGCGCGCCATGTGCTATTTTTGCAGGGGCCTATATCGCCATTTTTTAAATTGATGGCGGATAAACTCGAGGCGGAACACTGCCGCTGTTTTAGAATCAATCTTTGTTTTGGCGACTGGTTGTTTTGGCGCGGTAGAGAGGCAGCGCAGTTTCGTGGCCGGCAAAGTGACTGGCCAGCGTTTATCGAGCGCTATCTGATAGACAACGCCATTACCGATATTGTGTTGTTGGGAGAGCAGCGCTTCTACCACAAAGAAGCGATCAAGCTCGCGCAGTCTATGGCAATTCAAGTGATTGCTACCGATTTTGGTTATTTGCGGCCCGATTGGATTACCTTCGAAAAAAACGGTATGTCGTCGAGCTCTCAGTTCCCTAAATGCCCCGAGGCCATAATGGTGCTGGCGCAAAAAGCCCCGCAGCTGCCTGCCGATCATCGCTATAGCGACTCGTTTGTGCAGCAGGTCGTTTGGGATATGCAGTACCACCTTCTCTCAACGCTCTGTGCTCTGCTTTACCCCGGTTATCGCTCGCATCAGATTTATCACCCTATTTTTGTCTACCTAGGCACAGGTTATCGCTTGTTGTTGCAAAAGCTTTACTGGCGTAAAAAAGCCGAAGCGATTATTGAGAATTTGCGTGTAAACGCTGACTCTTATGTGGTTTTGCCGTTGCAGATGCAAAACGATTTTCAAATCCGCGCCTATTCTCAGTTTGACAATTTGCAGCATGCAATTAAAGACGTCTTAGTCTCATTTGCGAAGCATGCTCCGGCGGCTATGAAATTGGTGGTGAAAATTCATCCTCTTGACCCGGGTTTGATCAATTGGCGGCGCTTCTGCGATCGGCTGGCCCACGAATATGAGTTGGGTGGGCGTGTGGTTTATGTCGATGGCGGTTCGCTGGATCGCTTGATTGATGGCGCTCAAGGCGTTGTGACCATTAATAGCACGGTGGGTATCTGGGCCTTACGTCGGCTCAAGCCTGTTTGTGTGTTGGGCGAGGCTATCTATCGCGTGAAGGGTTTGGTTGCTGAAAATCTTGATCGGTTTTGGGTTGAATTACGCAAGCCAGAAAAGGCTTTGACCGATGCTTTTTTTGAGGCTATTGCCGGTTATTTACACGTTCGCGGCGTTTATTATGGTCAGCCGGGTCTTGCCAATGCAGTGGACGAGGCAGCGGCTCGGTTACTGCATGACAAGGTCAATGACCTGATGATTGACGACGACATGGCTGATCATGCACTGGTTCAGCCTGAATTAGAAGCTGAGTTGGATGCTGAGCTTGAGAGCGTCAGCCAAAGTGAGCCGGTTAAGTCATACGCTTGATCGCGGCTTAAATTACCGACTAAGAGGCTATTTTAGCGGCGGCTGTTGACGCACCTACAGCAACTCTATAGAATTCGCGCTCCGCGGATTTCGCAGTAATACGTATATCTGTCAGTTTCTCTTTAACTTCGCACAATAGGGCGGGGTAGGAAGCGGGTAAAACCAGTTAACTTATTGAATTTTGGAGTAAATTTGCATGGCGACGATCAACCAGTTGGTTCGTAAGCCGAGAAAACGCAAAATCAAAAAAACCGACGTACCGGCTTTAGAAGCCTGTCCACAACGTCGCGGTGTTTGTACACGCGTTTATACCACCACACCAAAGAAGCCAAACTCGGCACTGCGTAAGGTTTGCCGTGTACGGTTAACCAGCGGCTTTGAGGTTTCTTCTTACATCGGTGGTGAAGGACACAATTTGCAAGAGCACAGCGTGGTACTGATTCGCGGTGGTCGAGTTAAAGATTTGCCGGGTGTGCGCTATCACACAGTGCGCGGTACCCTCGATACGCAAGGTGTTGCTGATCGACGTCAGGCGCGTTCGAAGTACGGTACTAAGCGACCCAAGTAAGCGACCTAAGTAAGCGGCGCTAGCGAGTCACTCGAGTAAGAAACCTAGTTAAGCGGCTGCAGCAAAATCTGTGGCCATGATAGTAAAAACTTCGGTGCCAAAGCAGAGATGTTTTGGTAAACATTTTCATTCATAGTAATCGGCCAACCCAAGGTATCTATTACCCCATCTGAAAATATGACGCAGCGCGAACGATGCGCAGCCAGTATCAAAACAGTAAGGCCAAGCGGTTGTAAAGCACGACAAGAAGCACTGTCATAGTTTTGCAACGAGTCTTGGGTAGCCTGAACGAGGAAGCACCATGCCAAGAAGACGCGTCGTCGCCAAACGAGAAATCCTACCTGATCCTAAGTACGGAGATATCACTCTCGCTAAATTCATGAACCATTTGATGGTCAGCGGTAAAAAATCTGTCGCTGAACGCATTGTCTATGGTGCTCTGGATATCGTTAAAGAAAAATCGGGTAACGATCCGGTTGAGTCATTTCAAGAAGCGCTCAAAACTATTGCACCCACGGTTGAAGTTAAGTCTCGCCGCGTAGGTGGTGCTACTTATCAGGTGCCGGTAGAAGTGCGCCCTTCGAGACGCGAAACGTTATCTATGCGGTGGTTGGTTGAGTATTCGCGTGGTCGTGGTGAAAAATCTATGCCTGCACGCTTAGCGGGTGAAATTCTTGATGCTGCGCAAGGTAAGGGCGCCGCCGTTAAGAAAAAAGAAGACGTGCATCGTATGGCCGAAGCCAACAAAGCGTTCTCGCATTTCAGATTCTAGTTTTATTCTGCGTATGTTGTTAGTCAGGCCAGTTCTGCTGACCTAACTAGCTACAGCGTTTACATTTATTTTTGTTTAGGAGTAGCCATCGTGGCACGTAAAACGCCCATTAGTCGCTATCGTAATATTGGTATCTGCGCGCATGTTGACGCAGGTAAGACCACCACTACCGAGCGAGTTTTATTTTATACCGGTCTGTCTCATAAAATTGGTGAGGTGCATGATGGCGCCGCCACGATGGATTGGATGGAGCAGGAACAAGAGCGCGGCATTACTATCACATCAGCAGCGACTACTTGCTTTTGGGCAGGTATGCAGCAGCAGTTTGACCAGCATCGTGTCAATATCATTGATACCCCGGGGCACGTAGATTTCACTATTGAAGTTGAGCGTTCACTGCGTGTGTTGGATGGTGCTGTCGTTGTTTTGTGTGGATCATCTGGCGTGCAGCCGCAAACTGAAACAGTTTGGCGCCAAGCCAACAAGTACCAAGTGCCGCGAATGGTGTTCGTTAATAAAATGGACCGCGCAGGCGCCGACTTCCAAATGGTTGTTGATCAATTGAAAGAGCGTCTTGGTGCTAACCCAGTTCCATTGCAGATGACTATTGGTGCTGAAGAAGAATTTAAAGGTGTTGTCGACCTCGTTAAGATGAAAGCGATCATCTGGAGCGAGGAAGATATGGGTACAACCTTCGAATACGAAGATATTCCTGCTGACCTGCAGGATGCTTGTGCAGAGATGCATGAATACTTGGTTGAAGCCGCTGCTGAAGCGAATGACGAGCTCATGGAAAAGTATTTAGAAGGTGGTGAGCTTACCGAAGAGGAAGTTAAAGCCGGTATTCGGGTGCGAACGCTAGCTAACGAAATCGTACCAGTATTAGGCGGTTCTGCGTTTAAGAACAAAGGCGTCCAGGCCATGTTGGATGCAGTTATCGAATACATGCCTTCACCTGCAGAAGTCAAAGCCATCGAGGGTATCCTAGATGATAAAGACGAAACAAGCGCAATTCGTGAAGCTGACGACGACGCACCTTTTTCTGCGTTGGCCTTTAAAATCGCAACGGACCCATTCGTAGGAACGCTCACGTTTTTCCGCGTTTATTCGGGTACGCTTAACTCGGGCGATAGCGTTTTTAACCCTGTTAAAAGTAAAAAAGAGCGTATCGGTCGTATGGTGCAAATGCATGCGAATAATCGCGAAGAAATCAAGCAGGTATTGGCAGGCGACATCGCTGCGGGTATCGGCTTAAAAGATGTGACGACTGGTGACACATTGTGTTCGCCGGATGAGATCATCACGCTAGAGCGCATGGAGTTTCCTGAGCCGGTTATTTCGGTAGCAGTGGAGCCCAAATCTAAGCCTGATCAAGAGAAAATGGGTATTGCTTTAGGCAAGTTAGCGCAGGAAGATCCGTCATTCCGCGTTAAGACTGACGAAGAGTCAGGCCAAACCATTATTTCAGGTATGGGTGAGTTGCACTTGGATATTCTTGTCGACCGTATGCGTCGCGAGTTTAGTGTAGAAGCTAATATTGGTAAGCCGCAGGTGGCGTATCGAGAAGCGATTCGTAACACGTGTGACATCGAAGGAAAATTTGTTCGACAGTCGGGTGGTCGCGGTCAGTATGGTCACGTATGGGTGAAGTTCGAACCAGCCGAAGACTCCAATGCCGAAGGCCTTGAGTTCGTCAATGAGATTGTTGGCGGCACGGTACCCAAGGAATATATCCCTGCGGTAGAGAAAGGCATTGCCGAGCAAATGCAAAATGGTGTTCTAGGCGGTTATCCGTTGCTTGGTCTTAAAGCAACTTTGTATGATGGGTCTTTCCATGATGTTGACTCCAATGAAATGGCTTTTAAAGTAGCGGCATCGTTGGCGACCAAGAAGTTGGCCTCCGAAGGTGGTGCTGTATTACTGGAGCCAATCATGAAGGTTGAGGTTGTAACGCCTGAAGAAAATATGGGCGATGTGGTAGGTGACTTAAACCGCCGTCGCGGTATGATTGCAGGCATGGATGAAAACGCTTCGGGTAAGGTTATTAACGCTGAGGTCCCGTTGGCAGAAATGTTTGGTTATGCGACTGATCTGCGGTCGGCTACTCAGGGTCGTGCAACGTTTACTATGGAGTTTCTGAAATATTTTGAAGCGCCGAGAAACGTGGCTGATGAAGTAATTAAGAAAGGTGCTGGCTAAGTACAAGTTGTGCCAGGCCATTGGTTAACATAACGTTTAATTTTTTATTATTTATATAGAGGGTAGGAAAGTGGCAAAAGCAAAGTTTGAACGCACGAAGCCCCACGTCAATGTGGGCACAATAGGTCACGTTGATCACGGTAAAACGACGCTCACAGCAGCGTTAACGCGTGTTGCAGCAGAGCAGTTTGGTGGTGA
>Ga0206129_10004716_pt1 | contig 14840 bp, 15 predicted proteins | sample Helgoland_Spring_8_FD_148616 | JGI IMG/M metagenome (GOLD analysis project Ga0206129, IMG submission 148616) | Pelagic subsurface seawater microbial communities from Kabeltonne, Helgoland, North Sea - Helgoland_Spring_Bloom_20160502_2 | ecosystem: Environmental > Aquatic > Marine > Epipelagic ...
AACTGCGTAGAGCGTACTTTCGATCAAGTGATGTTTGCTACAGGTCGTGTGCCCAACACTGATGATTTGGGCCTTGAAGAGGTTGGTGTTAAACTGGGTCGCAAGGGCGAGATTGTTGTGGATGAGTATAGCCAAACGGGCGTGCCCTCGATCTATGCGGTGGGCGATGTGACAGACCGTGCGAACCTAACACCTGTTGCGATCCGCGAAGGCATGGCCTTTGTCGAAACGGTATTCAAAGGCAACCCGACGAAACCTGATCACGATGTGATCCCAACTGCGATTTTCACGCAGCCTGAAATGGGCACCGTCGGCCTGTCCGAGGAAGAGGCAAAGGCGCAAGGCGCGATTGAAGTTTACAGCGCATCGTTCAAGCCCATGCAGCAAAGCTTTGCGGGTCGCGCGGAAAAAGTGTTGATGAAACTCATCGTGTCACAGGAAGATCGCAAGGTTCTGGGCTGTCACATTGTCGCGCCGGGGGCAGGTGAATTGATTCAGCTCGCAGGCATCGCAGTGAAAATGGGCGCAACCAAAGAAGACTTCGATCGCACGGTTGCAGTGCATCCCACAATGTCAGAAGAATTGGTAACGATGAAAACACCGACACGCGTGGCTTGAAATTTTGGGAAACCTGACCAGTTAAACGGTTAGGGTGGATCAAACAGATTTAACTAAGAGGAAATAGCTAAAAATGGCTGGTAACAACGGCGGCCCATGGGGTGGCGGTGGAAATAACGGATCAGGCGATGATAATCGCGGGTCTGGCAATAACGGCGGTGGTCGTCGTCCCGAAGGGGACGGACCGCAGATTCCCGAAATCGACGAGCTGATGAAAAAAGGTCAGGAGCAATTGCGTGTTCTGATGGGTGGTCGCGGTGGCGGTAATGGCTCTGGCGGCGGCGATGCTGGTGGACCGATGTTGACGCGCGGGACTATTGGTCTTGGTGTTGTCGCTGCAGTTGTTCTTTGGGGCATGGCCAGCTTTTACACTGTGAAACCGGAAGAGCAGTCTGTTGAACTGTTGCTTGGCGCATATTCCTCTACCGGTAATCCTGGCTTGAACTTCGCGCCATGGCCGATTGTTACCAAAGAGGTAATTCCTGTCACGCGAGAGCAAACAGAGGATATTGGCGTTGGAGCTCGTGGCTCCGAAGCGGGTCTGATGCTTACGGGTGATGAAAACATTGTAGACATCGATTTTCAAGTGGTTTGGAACATCACCGATCCTGCGAAGTTCTTGTTCAACCTGCGTGATCCACAAATGACGATCCGTGCGGTGTCTGAATCTGCGATGCGCGAGATTATTGCGCAATCTGAATTGGCCCCAATCCTCAACAGAGACCGTGCAAGCATTGGTGATCGTCTTAAGGATTTGATCCAAAGCACGCTGGATAGCTACGATTCTGGAATGAATGTCGTACGTGTGAACTTCGACAAAGCGGATCCACCTCAACAGGTGATCGATTCATTCCGTGAGGTCCAAGCTGCCGAGCAAGAACGTGACCGCCTTGAGAAGCAAGCGGACGCTTATGCGAACCGTATTGTTGCGGAAGCAAGGGGTGAAGCGGCGCAGGTCTTGGAAGAGGCCGAAGGCTACCGAGCACGTGTCGTGAATGAAGCGACAGGTGAAGCGTCCCGTTTCACAGCCGTTCTGGCCGAGTACGAGAAATCACCGGAAGTCACGCGCAAGCGTCTCTACCTCGAGACAATGGAGGAAGTACTAGGGCGTGTTGACAAAATCATCCTCGACGAGAATGGCGGAGGCGGCCAAGGCGTCGTTCCCTACCTTCCGCTCAACGAGCTTCGTAAATCTGCTACAGGAGGGAGCAACTAATGCGTAAAACTACATATTTTTTGCCGATTGCGGTGATTGCGATTGCCGGAATTCTGTCATCCATGTTCATCGTGGACGAACGCGAGAAAGCGCTGGTGCTTCAGTTTGGCCGGGTTGTCGATATCAAAGAAAATCCAGGTCTAGCATTTAAAATTCCGTTGATTCAGGATGTTGTCCGATATGATGACCGTATTCTTAGCCGTGACATTGACCCACTCGAAGTGACGCCTTTGGATGACCGTCGTCTTGTGGTTGACGCGTTTGCGCGTTATCGGATCACTGATGTGAACCAGTTCCGTCAAGCGGTTGGTGGGGGTGGTATTCCTGCAGCGGAAAGCCGTTTGGACAGTATCTTGCGCTCTGAAACGCGTGAAATTCTGGGGTCCGTATCCTCCAATGACATCCTCAGCACGGATCGTGCGGCGCTTATGCTTCGTATCCGAAATGGTGCGATTTCTGAAGCCCGGGGTCTCGGTATTGAAGTCATCGACGTGCGCTTGAAGCGGACTGACTTGCCCTCTGAGAACCTCGAATCTACCTTTGCGCGTATGCGTGCGGAGCGTGAACGTGAAGCGGCGGACGAGATTGCCCGTGGAAACGAAGCGGCGCAACGTGTGCGTGCTTTGGCGGATCGTACGCAGGTCGAAATTGTTTCCGATGCACGTCGCGATAGCGAGATCACTCGAGGTGAAGCAGACGCGGAACGCAATGCGATCTTCGCAAGTGCTTACGGCGTGGATCAGGAGTTTTTTGAATTCTACCGCTCGCTTGAGGCCTATCGCGGGGCGTTACAGGGTAACAACTCGACAATGGTTCTGTCACCTGACAGCGACTTCTTCAATTACCTGAAGTCGGACACAAAATCGGAGTAACCTAATGTTTGCCAACATTTTTTTGGCAATTGGTTTGGTCTTGATCGTCGAGGGGCTGGTGTACGCACTGGCCCCTTCGCTTGTTGAAAACCTGCTCGAAGCCTTGAAAAACCTTTCATTAGAGATGCGCCGCACGTTCGGATTTTTGGTGCTCGTTCTCGGCGTTTGCTTCTTACTCGCTGCGCGAACAATGGGGGCTGGTTGAAACAATTCTGCTCATGGGGGCGGTTTTGTTCACTTAATCTTCACATACGCTTGAAACATTGAAACGAGATTTGCGTTGCGTCTGCGAACACCTAGATAAAGCATGAGTATAAGAGCCGGTTTCAACGATTGATCCGGCATAGGCTCGGACCAAATAAGGAGGTCTACTACAATGTCTAATGCAATTGCTCTCTCTCAAGACAAACAAGATGAAACGCGCAAAGTTCTGCCATGGGCCCTGGCCATGGGGCTTAGCGTTGCTTTGCTATTGCTTCAAACGCTAAGTGCAGCTGCGCGCGGTGCCCCTGAAAGTTTTGCGGATCTTGCCGAAAAGATCAGCCCTGCGGTGGTTAATATCACCACTTCGACAACAGTTGCGCGCAATACTGCGCCACGCGGAGTCGCGCCCGAAGGCTCGCCCTTTGAAGAGTTTTTTCGCGAATTCCAAGACCGCAACCGTGGTGGCAATGGCGATCGACCGCGCCGGTCCTCCGCGCTCGGCTCTGGCTTTGTGATTTCCGAAGACGGATTTGTGGTCACCAACAACCACGTCATTGAGGGTGCGGATGAGATCCTCATTGAATTCTTTGAAGGCGGAGAACTACCTGCAAAAGTGATCGGTACAGACCCGAACACGGATATTGCATTGCTTAAAGTGGAAACAGACAAGTCGCTTTCCTTCGTCAGCTTTGGTGATAGCGACATCTCGCGCGTGGGCGATTGGGTCATGGCGATGGGTAACCCGCTTGGCCAGGGATTTTCTGTCTCCGCAGGCATTGTTTCTGCACGCAATCGTGCGCTCAGCGGATCCTACGATGACTACATCCAGACGGACGCGGCGATTAACCGTGGCAATTCTGGTGGTCCTTTGTTCAACATGGACGGCGACGTGATTGGCGTGAACACTGCTATTTTGTCCCCTAACGGTGGTTCAATCGGGATCGGTTTTTCGATGGCATCCAATGTTGTTGTGAAAGTTGTCGATCAACTGAAAGAGTTCGGCGAAACACGTCGCGGCTGGCTTGGTGTGCGCATTCAGGACGTGACGGACGACGTGGCTGAAGCAATTGGTCTCGAAAATTCAGCTGGTGCCCTGGTAACGGATGTGCCTGAGGGCCCTTCCATGGAAGCGGGCATCAAAGCTGGCGACGTCATCATGAGCTTTGATGGTAAAGACGTTAGCGATACGCGTTCTTTAGTCAAAACGGTAGGCAACACGCAAGTGGGTAAGGCCGTTCGTGTTGTCGTGTTCCGCGATGGTAAGACTGAAACGCTGAAAGTGACGCTTGGCCGTCGCGAAGAAGCGGAAGGAGCGGTGCCTGCTTCACAACCTGCGGCACCGTCCAAGACCGAAGTGCTTGGCTTGACGATTTCTGAGATCACGGATGAGTTGCGTGAGCAGCTTGAGCTCATGGATAGCGCAAGCGGTTTGGTTATTCAGGACGTGGTCGAAACCAGTAAAGCTTACGAAAAAGGTCTGCGTGCGGGTGATTTGATCACTGAAGCAGGGCAGCAAAAGCTTGCGAGTGTGGCGGATCTGACCAAACAGATTGAGGCTGCGCGTGAGGCTGGCCGCAAGTCGCTCTTGCTATTAGTGCGTCGTGCTGGCGATCCACGCTTTGTTGCATTGGCACTTGAAGAGGGCTAAATCGTCGCAGGTATTATATAGAAGGCCCTGCACATGCGGGGCCTTTTTCGTTTAACCATCGTCTTCGAAATCGTAAGCGATCAAGCCAAGTCTGCGTGCCGCTGCCACGAACAAGATTGAACTATCAAGCCCTTGCGACGCTTGGTATTTGAGAATTGCGCTGCGCGTGTGGGCATTGATGTAACCATAAACACTCCCACGGAAACGCCCACGCGCTTTCAAGGCACGTTGTAAGCTTTCTACAAATTCTGGGGTTAGCGATAGAGCGCATGGGGTCTCAAACCACAATTCACGACGTTCTTTCGTAATCCGTTGCGATGTTTCTGTTTTATAAACTGCGGGTGCACTTACTGTGCTATCAGTTCGAAATTCAGCAGGTTGCAGCTGAATTTGATGCGGGAAGGTTTCAAGTTCTGCAGGTGTCACATGCTTGCCCCAACAACTGCCTTCTTTCGCGCCGGGCGGAGGTGTGGAGCGCGTGTAGACCAATTCGGGCTCATCACTGAAAGCAGCTTGGGTCACTGTTTCTAAAGGGGCTGCGCAAGAAGCCACAAAATACAGCGAAGCCATGTCGGTCACGCACCGGATCACCGCAAATCGCGGAAATGAGAAATAGCTGTGCTGCATAACGCTTGTTTCACTGCTTACCGCCTTGATGGCGATCTAATTTTTTGCTGAGCGGTTTTTTTAGCAAAGGCATAGTCACAAGATGAAAGCTGTGCCGGGATGCGGCTTTAAAGATATGCGTGATGACGCAAATGGCACTGGAAGGCGCAGGCTTGTGCCGTTAGACAAAGAAAACAGATAGATTAGGGATACTGAAATGGCGAAAATCACATATATTGAGCACGGTGGAAAAGAACATGTTGTGGATGTTGCCAATGGCATGACTGTCATGGAAGGCGCGCGCGACAATAACATTCCGGGTATTGAGGCGGATTGCGGCGGCGCATGTGCTTGCTCTACGTGCCATGTTTATGTGGATGCGAGCTGGGTCGAAAAGCTGCCTGTGAAAGATGATATGGAAGTTGATATGCTCGATTTTGCGTTTGAGCCGGATGAAACGCGGTCGCGTTTGACGTGCCAGTTGAAGGTAACGGACGCTCTGGAAGGCCTGATCGTTCAGATGCCTGAAAAGCAAATCTAAAGCGCCTTTTCGCTGTTGCGCTGTTATTTTATGCCCCACCACTTCTGCCAGCGCGGGCGTGGCTGAGGCCCATTATTCAGAGCCAACAAACGGTATGCCCATGGCATATTGGGCGACGCTATCGAATTTGGTGCGCTTGAAATTGTGACTGATACAGGTGAGGCGATAACCATGCGCCTGCCTGAAACACGCGTGTTAGAGGATTTTAAGCCGTGCTTGTATGACATGGGTTTTGATAGCATCGTAGAGTTCGTTGTTATTGAATCCAGCATGAATCAAGGCGCTCGTCTGGCTATTTGCGACGAGACAGGTCTCGTCTTTACGACGCCTTATATTGATCGATCAAACCGTTGGCTCGCACCACTTGGGTTAGGTGATCTGGACGGTGATAGCAATATCGAGCTGGTTTAAATCGACCGTCTACATCTTGTGAAAACGCTACGGATTTGGCGGTTTGAAGATGGTGCCTTGCGCCATGTCTTTGATCAGCAGGTCTTACAAATCATCGTATTGGTGAAGATTTCATCTCAGGCGGGATCCTGAGCTGCGGTGATGACGCTCCGCGAACTGCAACCGCAAATTGGTCGCACATCATGATTTCGCAGCTTGAGGGTCGCAAAGTCGCAACGAGAGACACGGGGCCATTCTCCAAAGCAGGTCTTAGGCAGCGCGCGATGATCTGTCTTTAAAGCGTTTCAAAGCGCGCGCCAACCGATATCACGGCGAAAGAAGCCTTCGGGCCACTCGATCGCATCAACTGTCGCATAAGCGTGTTGATGGGCGTCTGCCAAACTTTCGCCACGGGCTGTGACATTCAAGACCCGACCACCTGTTGCGATTGTATGCCCGTCTTTCTCAGCGGTGCCCGCATGAAAGACTACGTTGAAACTGTCATCTTTGAGCGCATCTAGCCCATTGATAACAGAACCTTTTTCATAAATACCAGGATATCCGTTTGCGGCCATGACTACGGTCATTGCGTGATCGTTCGCCCAATTCACTTGCGCGTCAGCGAGGGCTTTTTCCGCTGTTGCCAGAAGCAGATCCAAGATTTGTCCCCCCAGTCGCATCATCAAAACCTGACACTCAGGATCGCCAAAGCGTGCGTTATACTCCACCAAGCGCGCTGCGCCGTCTTTGATCATCAACCCTGCATAAAGGACGCCTTGATAGGGCGTGCCTCGTCGCGCCATCTCCGCCATGCAAGGCTTCACGATTTCGTCCAACGCGCGCTCTGCAATCGCATCCGTGAGGACGGGTGCGGGAGAATAGGCCCCCATGCCGCCCGTGTTCGGGCCGGTATCACCTTCGCCGACGCGCTTGTGATCTTGCGCCGTGCCGATGGGCAGAACGTTTTCCCCGTCGCAGAGCACAAAAAATGAGGCTTCTTCGCCTTCCATGAACTCTTCGATCACCACTTCCGCGCCTGCACCGCCAAATGCGCCACCAAACATGTCATCGACCGCCGCAAGTGCCTCGTTGAGGTCCATCGCGACCACAACGCCTTTGCCAGCTGCCAATCCGTCGGCCTTCACCACAATCGGTGCGCCATTTTCGAGGATATACGCCTTGGCGCTCTCGGCATCGGTGAAATGTCCATAGCCCGCAGTCGCGGCATTGGCCGCATCACAAATTTCCTTGGTAAAGGCCTTGGACGCCTCTAGCTGCGCCGCTTCTTTTGAGGGGCCAAACACTAAGAAACCCGCATTAATCAGATCGTTGGATACGCCTGCGGCCAATGGTGCTTCTGGTCCGATAATCACGAAATCAATCGACTCATTTTGCGCGAATTCTATGACTGCTGCGCTGTCTTCAATGTCGAACACGGCGCAGGTCGCAATCTTGGCAATGCCCGCATTTCCTGGGGCTACAATCAACTTATCACACTTCGGATTTTGCATCACAGCCCAGGCCAGCGAATGTTCGCGCCCGCCGCTACCCAAGATAAGAATATTCATTGCGCGCTCCTGTCTGCGACGTATTGGCCTTCTGTCGCTCGCGTTCTAGTCTGGGCGCACCCGATGCACAAGCGAGGCCCTATGTCTGATATGATTGATGATCCCCGCGAAGGGGCGAATGAGCCCGAATTTACTGTTTCAGAGATTTCGAACGCGCTTAAACGCACGATTGAAGGCACGTTTGATCATGTACGCATTCGTGGTGAGGTGGGGCGTGTCGTCCATGCGCGCTCGGGGCATTTGTATTTCGACATTAAGGATGATCGCTCTGTTCTGGGCTGCACGGCTTGGAAAGGGCAGGTCGCCAAGTTGACGGTGATGCCTGAAGAGGGAATGGAAATCATCGCGACTGGGCGTTTGACTACATTTCCGGGGCAATCCAAGTATCAGATGAATGTTCAGGATGTGGCCGTCGCAGGCGAAGGCGCGTTGATGGCGATGCTAGAAAAGCGCAAGAAAAAGCTGGCGGCCGAAGGGATTTTTGATCCCGAACGCAAGCAAGATATTCCGTTTCTTCCGGAAGTGATCGGAGTTGTGACATCGCCTACCGGTGCGGTTATTCGTGATATTTTGCATCGTTTGCGGGATCGTTTTCCCCGCAAGGTTCTGATCTGGCCTGTTGCAGTGCAAGGCGAGCGTTGTGCGCCAGAAGTGACCCGTGCCATTGACGGTTTCAATGCTTTTACACCCGGTGGGGCTTTACCGCGACCTGATTTGATTATCGTCGCACGCGGTGGTGGCTCGATCGAGGATCTATGGGGGTTCAACGAAGAGATCGTCGCGTGCGCGGCGGCTGGCTCGGACATTCCTTTGATCTCTGCGGTTGGGCACGAAACCGATACGACATTGATCGATTTTGCGTCCGATCACCGCGCACCGACCCCAACAGCGGCGGCCGAACGCGCGGTGCCTGTGCGCGCAGAATTGCTCGCGCGATTGGAAGAATCCGAAGGGCGTCGTATTTCTGCGATGCGGGCGGCGTTGAATTATCGCGGCGAAAAATTGCGCGATCTATCGCGCGCACTTCCACGCCGAGAAGCGTTTCTGGCGCACTCCCAACAGCGCCTTGATCTCGCCTCCGCGCGTTTGCCAAACGCGCTTACAGCGCGCATCAATTTGGGACGCACGGGGCTTAGCCAAGCCTCCGGCGCGCTGCGGCCTTCGCTTTTATTGCGCAGTTTGGAGGCATCGTCTGAGCGCGTGAAAGACCGTGCTGCACGTCTTGCCCCTGCCTTGGAACGTAAACGTACTACGGCAGCGACTGATCTTCAGAACCTGAGCAAGCGCTTTGATGCCATTAGGGTCGATGCACAAATTGAACTGCGTTGTCAGAATCTTAGAGACGTGCTCCATCGTTTCAAACAAGCTGCATATGGACAACAAGATCAACAAACGCGCAAGTTGGATGCCCTAGATCGTCTAAGGCTAACGCTTGGGTACAAAGCAACCTTGGATCGCGGCTATGCGGTTGTGCGCAGCGCTGATGGCGATGTGCTGACCACCCAAAAAGCGGCGAAATTTCACGTAGCGCTCGATATCGAGTTTGCTGATGGCACGCTGAATATCGGCACAGGTCGCCCAGCCAAACCTACTAAAACCGCAACACTCAAACCTGATCCCAAAGACCAAGGGTCGCTCTTTTAAACGCCCACTTCTGGTCCTTTACAATACATCGGTTCGCTCGATTGTTTGGCCTCATAAAGCTCTGTGGTTTCACCTGTGCCCAAAAACGTCGCACGCAGGCCTTTTGCGGTTGCTTCAAATTCCCAACATTGTGGGTCTGGGCGATCCTGGTAGACAAAACAAATGCCTTGCCCCAACGCATACCAATGGCCTGATTTGCAGTTGCCATCTAGGAAGGACCATTCGACACGCCTGCCGGGCAAGTACCGTTCGGCCCCATAGGCTTCGCCGCCTTTGCTAAAATAAAGTGTCTTGCCCTTTGTGTAGGCGTCAAACGCATCGCTCGACAAAGGGGCTGCCCAAAGCGGTGCGGCGCAAAGGCCTAAAATGAGGGTCACGTGGCTCAATCGCATGCTGTGTCCTTTCGCTCTTGCTCAAAGCGTGCCGCAAAGCGCCGATAGTTTCAATCGCACTGCCCTTTCAAATCGCGCAATTCGTCTTTAGGTGAAGGACACTAGCGGAGTTCTGCCCATGGCGTTTTTTAAGAAACTGAAAGATCAGTTGTTCAATTCATCCTCCAAACTTGAAAAGGGTTTGGATGCTATTGTCGACGATGGCGGCGAAGTGGATGAAAGAACGCCGGTAATTGAGGACGCCCAAGTTACAGTTGTGGCTGCCACCACTGATGTTACTCCAGAGCCAGAGCCAGAGACTGAACCAAAACCTGAAGTCATCCCGTCGCCTGAACCTGCCCCAAAGACCGGTCTCTTGGGCCGGATCATTGGACGCGCGGCCACCAAGCAGGTGACGCGCCGTGTACTTGATGATGATATGTTGGAGCAGTTGGAAGAATTGCTCATCAGTTCCGACATGGGCGTCGATACGGCCCTTAGGGTCAGCGCGAACATGGCCGAGGGGCGCATGGGGCGTAAACTCTCAACTGAAGAAATCAAAGATCTACTCGCGGCTGAGATTGCCCGCATTATGGAACCCGTGGCAAAACCTCTGCCAATTTATCCGAAAAAACCACAGGTCGTCTTGGTGGTTGGCGTCAACGGGTCTGGAAAGACAACCACAATTGGCAAACTCGCCAGCCAGTTTAAAGCGTCGGATAAAAACGTGGTTATCGCGGCAGGCGATACGTTTCGCGCGGCTGCTGTGGAGCAGCTTCAAGTCTGGGGAACCCGCGCTGGCGTGCCGGTGTTGACCGCACCCGAAGGCTCTGATCCTGCCAGCCTCGCATTTGATTCGATGACAAAAGCAGAAGCAGACGGCGCGGACCTTTTGATGATCGACACTGCAGGCCGCTTGCAAAACCGGGCTGATCTGATGGAAGAACTCTCCAAGATCGTGCGCGTGATCCAGAAAAAAGACCCAAGCGCGCCGCACAACACGCTCCTCGTGCTAGACGCTACCACAGGTCAAAACGCGTTGAACCAAGTGGAAACCTTCCTGAAACTCGCGGATGTGTCGGGCCTTGTGATGACCAAACTCGATGGCACTGCGAAAGGCGGTGTTCTTGTTGCGCTCGCGGACAAATTTGGCCTGCCCATTCACGCGATTGGTGTGGGTGAACAAATTGATGACCTTAATGCGTTCGATCCCGAAGACTTTGCAAACGCACTCACGGGGCGCACTCTTTGAACTTCATCTTGCCAAGTGAACTCTGGGGGAGACGCGCAAAGCGCGGCGCTGGCTGGCCCCCATGCCTGCTTCAATGATGCTCTCTGACTGGCTGATTTCGCTCGAAGGGACAGAGCAGGGCCATACCGTCGCTCTTATACTCGCGCTGTCAGCCGCTTTCCTGCATGCCGTCTTTGGCGCTTTACAAAAAGGCCGCCACGATCCTTGGCTCAGCCGCGGTGCGATTGATGCAAGCTATGGGTTAATGGCCATGCCCATCGCGCTTTTCGTGGTGCCTTGGCCAGAACCTCATATGTGGCCGGTCTTCGCGGGGGCCTTCATCATCCACCTTGGATACAAACTCTTGCAGGCCTTCGCTTACACAAAAGGGGCTTATACGGTTGTTTATCCGGTGGTGCGCGGGACTGGCCCTTTGTTTGCAGTCTTCGGCGCGTATCTGATCTTTGGTGAGACGTTCAATGGTGTCCAATGGTTCGGAGTTCTGATCTTGCTCTGTGGTATCTTCGGATTGGCGGCTTATAACTATTTCTTTCTCGTTACAGATCGCACGACGCTGGTTTCCGCGCTTTGTCTTGCCTTTGCAACTGGCCTGTTCGTGGCCCTTTACACAACCTATGACGCCTACGGAATTCGCGCGACCGCCGATCCGTTTACCTTCCTTGCGTGGTTCTTCTTTATCGATGGCATCGCGATCCCGCCGATCGCTTACGCGCATTACAAGCGCATGCAAAATCCGCCAAGTCTGCCGCCTCTCGCGCTGCGTGGTTTCATTGGCGGGCTTATCGCATTTGCGTCATTTGGGTCTATCATGCTGGCCACACGCCTTGACAAGGTGGGTGAAGCGGCCATTTTGCGGGAAACATCAACGGTCTTTGCTGCGCTGATCGGGTGGCTGGTGCTGAAAGAAACTGTTGGCCCACGCCGTATTGCCCTTATGGCACTTATTGCGCTTGGCGCGGTGATCGTAGAATTTGCAGGTTAAACGCTAAGAAGGGGCTTAAAATGGCTGAAGAAAAAGACATCAATCCAATTCTGAAACAGGTTCTTGAACTTGGGCCAACGCTGGCGTTTTTCCTGCTGTATTTTCGGATGCGCGACAACACATATACTTGGGCGGGCACAGAATATTCGGGCTTTATTGTCGCCACCGTGGCCTTTGTGCCTGTTTTGCTGATCGCGATGGGCGCGCTTTGGTATTTGACCGGAAAACTTAGCCGCATGCAGATCTTTACGGCCTTCATGGTGATCTTTTTTGGCGGTCTTACGGCCTATTTCAACGATGAACGCTTCTTCAAAATGAAGACCACGCTGGTCTACGGTTTTTTCGCGGTGATCCTTGGCATTGGCCTGGTGCAGGGCAAGAGCTATTTGGCCTATGTGCTCTCGGATGCGCTTCCGATGGCGCATGAGGGCTGGATGATCCTGACATGGCGTTTGACTATGATGTTTGGCGCTTTGGCCGTGGGCAACGAAATCATTTGGCGCACCATGTCGACGGATGCTTGGGTCAAGATCGAAACCTTTGGCTTCCCGATCCTTTTGTTCGGATTCTTATGGCTTCAGTTCGTAGCGCTCCATAAATATATTGAAATCGAAGATTAGGGCCTGTTGACGCTGCACCGCAGCGCGCGTTAGAAAGACCTGTGGCGATTTGATACCGGATTGTGGGCCACGTTAAATATGCCGCTAAAAGGTCAATGCTCGGGAACCCCGTTTGTTTGACCGCATCGGGGTTTTTTCGTGGAGCAAAGCCTTCGCGTATGGAGAACGATATGAGCAACGGGTGGAAGACACGGACGAAACTGGTCCATTCTGGATCTAAGCGCAGCCAGTGGAACGAAGTCAGCGAAGCGATCTTTCTAACCCAAGGGTTCGTATATGACACGGCTGAACAGGCCGAGGCGCGCTTTATTAAAGCAGAGCCGGATGAATATATTTACGCACGCTACGGTAACCCCACGGTCGCAATGTTCGAGGAACGCATGGCCGCGATTGAGGGCTGTGAAGACGGGTTTGCAACAGCCTCTGGCATGGCGGCGGTCAATGGTGCGTTGATGGCTTGCGTAAGCGCCGGCGATCACGTCGTCGGTTCGCGCGCGCTGTTTGGATCGTGTCTCTACATCCTTGATGAAATTCTGCCGCGCATGGGCGTTGAAGTGACTTTGGTCGATGGACGCGATTTGGACGCGTGGGAAGCGGCGATCAGAGCAGACACAAAGCTTGTCTTCTTCGAGACGATCTCGAACCCGACGTTGGAAGTTGTCGACATCAAATCCGTCAGCGCAATGGCGCATGAGGTGGGGGCGATCGTTGTTGCAGACAATGTGTTTGCCACGCCGGTCTATTCCAAAGCCATAAAGCTGGGCGTTGATATTGTTGTCTATTCCGCCACAAAACACATTGATGGACAGGGACGTGCGCTGGGGGGGATTATCCTTGGATCGCATGAATTGATCCGTGGAAAAGTTGAACCCTATATGAAGCACACAGGAGGCGCGATGAGCCCGTTTGCGGCGTGGATCATGCTCAAAGGGCTTGAGACAATGGACCTACGCGTGCGTGCGCAATCGGCGACCGCGGCCAAGCTAGCAGAGGCATTGGAAGGGCATCCTAAATTAGCGCGTTTGATCTATCCGGGCCATGCCAGCCATCCGCAAAACGACCTTGTAACGCGTCAGATGGGCAACGGCGGCACGATGTTGTCGATTGACGTGAAGGGCGGCAAAGAGGCTGCGTTTCGCACGCTTAACGCGTTGAAGATCGCGCTGATCTCGAACAACCTTGGTGATGCGAAAACCATCGCAACACCCCCAGCACAAACAACGCATCAACGCTTGCCTGAAGATCAGAAACAGACGCTTGGCATTACCCCAGGTTTGATCCGTCTAAGCCTTGGGATCGAGGACAGTGACGATCTGGTTGCTGATATTTTTCAGGCGCTTGAGCAGGCTTAACGGCTCACCAACTTCACAAAGTGCGCCCGTAAAACCCTAGACGTTCTTCGTCGGTGAACATCGCGCCGGGCGTTTCGTAATATGTGAGAACCGTCACCACACGCGGGCGTTCGCCTTGTGCGGGGGTGACGCAGTGCGGGGTGTTCACGCCGCGAAACACGTTCAAGGTTCCTGCTGTGACATCAAGGGCTTGTACGTCTGGATCTTCGCCGCGCACCAGTTTGTTGACCCCTTCATAATTGGGATCTTCAGGGCTGCGCAGGTCAGTACGATACAAAAATGTGCTGCCCTTGATCGGCGCTTGCAACAGCAGTGTCGTGGTGAACTCAGAGCGATCAAAGTGCCAGTTCAGCCCCTGTCCATCGTGGTAGGCCATGACGTTCAAACATGCGAGCGGGTCGGCCATTGGATAAAGGGCAGGGCGCTGCATTACATCGGATAGAAAGTCGATGAAGGGCTGCCATTGATAAAGTTGGCTGACCGGTGTGTCCGCCACCTGATCTCCGCAAAGGGTTAAGTTAGAGGTCGAAAATTCCGAATAAAGAGGCGAGTCGTCGGGCACATCTGGGATCGACTTCTTGAAGTAGATGTTATGTTTACGCTCGTGGCGAAACGCCTCGGTTTCGAACTTGGGCAATGCAAAGTCCAAAGTCTGCGCAATCGGCGCAGAACGCATGAAACCCTCAAGATTGAACATACCATCTGCGTCCAGATCCGCTTGGCAGCGTTTCGCAAGGGCTACGTAGGCGGTGCTATTCGGCTGATCAATCGGGTAGAGATCAAGGTCGAGTATATCGTGCATTGGGTAAGTTCCTATAATTATTTCATTATTTCGAGGTTGTCTTCTTTTGGCAAGGTCGAAATCCGCGCAAACCTGTCGCGTTTGGTCACAATGCCTTCGTCTTTTCACGGGGTCGATCAACTTAAACCATAGGAAACTAAGCGCGTTCACATAT
>Ga0206129_10004720_pt1 | contig 14832 bp, 17 predicted proteins | sample Helgoland_Spring_8_FD_148616 | JGI IMG/M metagenome (GOLD analysis project Ga0206129, IMG submission 148616) | Pelagic subsurface seawater microbial communities from Kabeltonne, Helgoland, North Sea - Helgoland_Spring_Bloom_20160502_2 | ecosystem: Environmental > Aquatic > Marine > Epipelagic ...
TGCAAAAAGCGCTGAAGACTTAAACCAACTCAGGAGCACGGGGTGCTTGAGGTACACCTAGACACCCCTTATACTCTGCCGCCCCACTAGGACCATAGCTCAGTTGGTTAGAGCGCTACCTTGACATGGTAGAGGTCGGCGGTTCGAATCCGCCTGGTCCTACCAAAAATATGATAAGTCATTGATTTATCTGGAAATCGCACCGCCACGGTGGACACAAATCGCCCTTTTTAGGGTAGTGACCATTTGCGATAGAAGGAGAGGCAAAGCCACTCGACTTAATATCCCCCCAAAGAACACCCCATCCTATTTGCGTGCCATCAAGAATGTCTTTGTCACCCCTAATCCCGTTCAGCTTAAAAGAGCTGACCAGACGATACGCGTCCTCCCATTGAGTCTTCGTTGGAGTTACCTTAATTCCCACATCTGGACCACCAGCAAGAGGCAAAAGACAAGCAACTCTCATGCACTCGCTCCTCTTCTCCCTGTTGGTCGAAACATAGCTAGATCAACAGTAGCTACCTATTCCTGTCCTTGGCTTCTATCGAGACAAGGTCCATCAAGCCTTGGTACAAAAAAACCATCGCCAAAGTATCGAGCTCACAATATTCCAACAGCGATTGCTCAGTCCGCACCCGAGAAGCGCAGCTAAGATCTTCGAACATCAATCTCGCATAAGCAGTTAATGCAGCACCACCGTCTCTTATTTGCTCAATTCCTGCAAGCTCAGCTTGTTGCTCAAGAGGTAAATCCGACACTAAATCCGGCAACTGCGAATAAGGGTTTATTACCACTCCCAAGTCGTCTTTTTTTACCCACGCTTTCGCAGCGATATTTAGGCTCGAAACATCACAAGCTTCCCCATAGATTGGCTGACTGTAGGTCTTTTGAAGAAAGGTGCTCGCGTTAAGAATGGCCGGCAACACCGCCTTGAGAGAATTACTTCCTAGCGTACTGGGGAAATATACGTACTCTTTAACCACCTTGAGCAAATCCACCATCGGACGGCTTGGCACCCATTTGGCGACTGCATCCTTTTTAGGTGCTGCTATCGATTCGATAAAGGCCTGCAGTTCTCTCGCGTCATGTGAGGTCTCAGCCTCAAGTTCCTCGTGAATGGCATTAAGCGTCGTCTTCTCGTGATTAGAGTACATAAAGACGGTTCCGCCGTCGGCACCAATTGCATCTCGTAACGCTCTTACAAACTCGCTGTTCGGATTGATTTTGGGGTCTGCCAGTAGGAATTGATGAGCGTGTGTAATGGCTCCATCCGAATCCATGCGGTGATGCGAAAATTGGAACGCAATGTTGTGATAAGGCGTGTGACCTCTAAAAAAGGGTAATGCTGCGCGGGTAGTCTCAAAATCGATGAAGTGCAGAGGAAACTGCCAACTCTCCATTTCTTCCTTTAAGCCAACTGAGTCGATGTATGGCATCTCGTCTTTATCGCGGGCCTTTTCAATTTGAAGCCATTGGCGTTGGTTTCTTGATAGGGGTACACCAGCTAATAGAGGCTCTGGATTCTTCACATCTTCCTCAGTGAGGTCTGTAAGTCGAATGGCGCCCGCTTGCAGTTGCTTATCCTTGGCTCTGTTATCCCAAAGGTCGAAAATTAAATTGCCTGGCTCTATGGCAGGAATATTGGATAAGCCAGTCACACAGGCGTTGAAGCCCGATAGGAGATCGTCTTCCTCACCAAGCGACTTGAACTCGCAATCGCCGCACCCCTTATGCAAAGAAAAAACAGGAAGCGCCTTTCCCGCGCAGACATCCGAAAGACCGTCCACGAGCGCTGAGAAGCTTCCTTTGAAATGAGGGCCATGCTCATGTGATTGATAAATGACATCACACTCATGATCAACGGGTACGCTCACCAGCAAACCAGCTTGAAGGGCACTTTCGGGGACGGCAGCAACTTGTTTTGCTGATCTACGGCTTCCTTCACTGACGACTTGGAAACACTGGTGGAGGCCATCGATTGTGGCGCGGGCCGCCTTGTCTGCGAGCATTAGATTGGCAGTAACTGAGGCGTTAGGAAAAGCCCTGGACACGACGTATTTTTGAAATGCAACGTCATAGAGATAACTCCGCCACTTCGAAGATGGCTCGCCCTTTTGCGTGAGGAATGGACGCTCTTCGTTGCTGTTAAATGACTTCGCTTTGACCTCATGTATAACCAATCGATCAGAATTTTTCTCCAGCACGTCAACGCGAATGAAGCAGTTCTGATATCGGATAGCCGCCTCGAATATAACGCAATCGCCGGCGCGTAAAAGCGCTTGCGTCTGCTTTACGGCCTCGCTCATATCTAATGTCACAATATCGTGACCGCCAGGAAAATGTGCCTTCGCAAATTCACCAACTTGAAAACCGCCGTCAGCCAAAGAGGCTAGGAAACTGTCTTCGCGTTTCAGGTTTCGGAAACGCTTATCGCGGTCATAAATTAGCTTTTGAGGGCACTCAAGGCCCATGATAAAGCGCGACTTAGAAAGCGTTTTAGGTGTCATTCAATCTCCCGTGGCACGGCGCGCTCTTCGGCTTTTAGATGCAGAGCACGCATGAAAAACCTATGGCTTATTAACCTCATCAGTAAACCACCGCTCGATAACCCCCATACTCTCTGGACTGGGAAGCTTGTTGTACTTGCCGCGAACCTCTCTCAAAAGGTATTGCCCGTCACCCACTAGCAACACCTCGATGGTCAAGCGCTCAGGCGACATCATACGATAGACCACGAACTTCCCATCGACGACGCTTTTCAGGTGGCTCGCAATGCAGTGGTGCATATCGCTGCCTTCCTCGATGAGTTCAGTTTGGGAAGTAATGGGGAAGATGTTTTCCGTTGCCGGAAGCGGAGGTAGTGGTAGCGGCAAAGGCTGGCCACTATCATCACGAATGAGTTCGCGCCTCCGCCACTGATTAAGCTCTATGACAAGTCGATCGTGGAGGCGGTTAAGTGCATTAATAGTGGTGCATTGCTGTAACTCATTGATGTCATCGATCATGCGTAAGATATCGCGGAAAATTATCCAATGCTCCCGCTCAGACAGTAAGGGGATGAGCGCTCTAGCGGGACAACCCGGTAACCACGAGTGCTTCATAAGGAGTTTGAGTTCAGACTCCAGATCACCGCGACTATGGGACAAGTAATTGCAGACTTCTTGATGTTTCAGCAGTCGGATATATGACCGTAACTCGTCCTTGGACAGGCGTACATCTGCCACTCGCTTAATGAGACGGACTTGCTGCTTCGTGCCCTCAAGTTTCAAATAAGCGCACAGGGCTCGCTGTTTTTTGCTCGTCAGCGCATCAATTTTATCGAGTGTAATTTCATTAAGAAAACCGTACTCGCATAGCCCCCAGAGCAAAATCGGATTACTGACCAAAAGGTCTCTCACGTAGCTACTTTTAGCTGCGTATTCCGCGAGGAAAGCTTTATGACTGGGCATAGCCTCGAGGGCAAGCAGCACCTCGACTGGAAAACTCTCCTTCCACTCTAAAACCGCGGGGTCTGTAAGACCAAACACCCAGTCGCCCACGTGACGAAGCGTGACATCAGTTTGCTCATCTTCATCGACCGCAATGCCACCAAGCCCCTCATGCCAGGGTGCTAACGTGACCATGCACCGGTGCCCCAACGACTGGGTCCAGTCGATTTCTAGCGACCCACTGTATGAAAGGTTTGCCATTCGATAACCTTACACCAACGACCACGTGGCAGAGTAGAAACCCAACAACAATGACAATGAAACTTAGATACATCACAGGTCGAGGGGGCTCCACCACTCAGGGTCTGAGTCTCTTCCTATCGACGCTTGTCGAGGACTATCAAGCTCTTGCTAATAACTCTGAACTCCACAAGCTATCTATTGATGGACAGATAAACGTTATTAGAGGATTTTGCGAACCAGCGACGCATATCATCGCTAACTCTTACGGCGCTTATCTTTGGCTTCTCTCACGTATTGACGCATCGCCATCAAGCGCACGAGTACTTCTTTTATCACCTGTAATGGGCCGCTCGGTAGATCCAGAAAAAATGATTCTTAGCCGCCCTCCGCGACTTGGCGGTCTCGAAACAGCGGTCAGTGATGGCAGAGTTTGCGTGCCGACCTCCATAAAAGTCTACACTGGAAGGGATGATCCGATCTGCGATTATCGGACAGCTCAAAAGCAATGCGCACTTTTAGGCATCGTTGCCCTCCATATTCTTGAAAGAGAGACCCACGCGCTCAGTCACAGCGCAGTAGCAAATGCCACTGCAGAGTTCCTTTTAACAAGCGCAACCAATTGCTGAGGAATTGGTACCTAGTACCTACCTGTAAAGCTAACCGCCGCTCCTAGGCCCTCAAGTAAACTTCACAAGAACGTTGTGGCCGTATTCAATCAATCGATCTTGCAGCAAGCTGGCACCCAAAGCGTCGACACACACAAATCTGCTGTCGTTTCCGGGGCATGGTCCCTCTATAAAATCGATGTAACCTTCGCCTGCCTCACTGCTATCTGAAAGCCCGCGAAGGTCCACGCCTGATAAAAAATAAAACGCCTTTGCGTCAGCAGAATATTGGTAAGGCCACACATCCCAAACGAAGTTTTCCCCGATCGGATCGTTATAGTCACTGGTATCCCAATAGCCTGGATCATCACCATCAGCATAGGTTGCAATGAAGTCTTTAATTGGCATCTCACCACTCGGGAAATCATCCTCTATTGCGTCCAAGCTCAGCTGAAAATCCTCAGTCCAGCACGTCGCATAAAGGATATGATCAACGCGTTTTGGCACCCTCATTAGAGGCTCGCCGTAGCTAGTTAAATGGTTTGCGAAAAGGTCCCAAGTACTTGGCAGTAATAAACCCGCACCAATGCCTTTAATGAATGTTCGTCGAGTAGTCATGTTGAGCTCCTGTGAAGTTATAAGGAGCATCAGAGAATCCCAGTTGGTTGCCTGATGAAGGCCACATTCTGAACCACCTTGCCTGGGTAGGCAGGTTGGCGGAGCTTTCGCTCTCTCCTGATGCAATGCTGAGTTTATCAGAAATACATATAACCCCGCATCCATGCCTAGCTTCATTTTTCAGGTATACGAATTTAGACTACAGCGAACTCTAATAATCGAAACTTGGCGGATTACTCGACATTTGGCTTGCCGATCGTACGCCGCATAGAATCAAAAATTACGTAGACGTTTTTACCTATCGCTGCAGTGGCCACTAAGCTCCAGATGTTAGTCGCATTAAGTAAAAGGGGTTTGAAATCCATTATCCAAAACGGATAGTTACGAGCGTAACAATCACCCCATAGCGACATGCAATCGAAGTGAACCTGAATGAGGCCCACCGAGAATATGATCCATAAGCAGACCTGATGAGTGTGCCACCAATAGGTGAACGGGATTCTGGATGGTCTAAATTTACGCCGGAAAAAATGAGAAGTTCCGAGTAAAAAAAGGACAACAAAAGACCCTAGCAATACTGGCGTCATCATCGACTATCTCCAAAAGCATTAACTAAATTTTATAGTCTCAAGGAACTCAGCTCAGGTCTTCACCAAACTCTTTGATAACTGACATGAATTTCTCGCCAAAGTCCTCACATTTTTTTGGACCCACACCATCAATTGCTAAAAATTGAGCCGTATTGAGCGGTCGATCTCTGCACATGGCGATTAAAGCGCGATCATTGAAAATGACAAACGCGGGAACTTTTTTTTCATCAGCCAAAGATTTTCGAAGCACTCGTAGTGCTTCCCATAGATCCTTGTCATGCGAGGCTATAAGAGAAGTCGTGTTGGAAGCCTCTCTTTTCTTAGAAGACCGTGCTCCCACTTCAGCCGCGAAGCCGCGATCCTTCCTGAACTCGAGTTTAACTTCGCCCTTCAGGACGTCTCGGGACTCTTGAGTCAACTTGAGCGCCCCATGCCCCTCAACATCAACACGAAGCACTCCTTTGGCAACAAGCTGACGAAGGACTGATCTCCATTCATTTGGTCCAATAGAGGAACCAACACCGAAAGTTGGCAGATTATGATGATCGAATTGAATTATTCGATCCGTAAGTTTGCCTAGGAGTACGTCAATTACGTAGTTCGCGCCAAACATTTGGCCTGTTCGAAAGACCGCGGACAGCGCCATTTGCCCAGCCTGTGTTCCATCCCATGTTTCAGGGGGATTGATGCAATTGTCGCACCGCCCACATGAGTCACTCACTTTTTCACCAAAATACTCAAGGACAACATTACGTCTGCAGGAACTAACCTCACACAAACCCAGCATCGTATTTAATCGACGCCATTCCACCCGCTTAAAGTCGTCATTTGCCTCGGACTCCATGAGCCGTTGTCGAATCCAAGCTACGTCCTGAAACCCGTAAACCATCCATGCCTCTGCCTTCAGCCCGTCTCGACCCGCTCTGCCTGTCTCTTGGTAGTAGGACTCAATGCTTTTGGGCATATCGAGATGAGCGACAAATCGAACGTCAGGCTTGTCAATTCCCATCCCGAAAGCAATGGTAGCGACCATTACGATAGAGTCCTCATCGAGAAACCGACGCTGATTAACAAGCCTTGCGTCAGAGGACATACCCGCGTGATATGGCAGTGCTTTTATACCTTTGCTCTCCAACCAAGTGGCGGTCTCCTCTACGCGCTTTCGACTACTGCAATAGACTATCCCGGCCGCGCCTAGGTGGCGCCCGTGAATGAACGCATAAAGTTGCTTACGGGCGTCTTTCTTCTCAATGATGTTGTAGTGGATATTGGGCCGATCGAAGCTACTAACGAATTGATTCGATTTACCCAGCTGCAACCTATCGACGATCTCTTGTCTAGTCGTAGGATCGGCAGTTGCAGTCAGCGCAATTCGGGGAACGCTAGGAAAAAGCTCACACAACATCTCCAGCCGCAGGTAATCCTCACGAAAATCATGACCCCATTGCGAGACGCAATGCGCCTCGTCTATTGCGAACAAGTTAATTTCGACACTCTGAAGCAACTCGATAGTGCGCTTTTGCACTAGGCGCTCGGGAGCGACGTAAAGCAGGTCTAACGTTCCAGCGCGCAAGGCCTGCTCAATCTGAGTGACTGTTTGATAATCGACAGTGGAGTTGAGGAACTCTGCGCTCACACCTAAGCTTTTCAGAGCATCCACTTGGTCCTGCATAAGTGCAATCAGGGGTGATACGACGACGCCACATCCGCTGCGGACTATTGCAGGCACTTGGTAGCAGATGCTTTTCCCACCCCCTGTGGGCATCAGCGCAAGTGCATTTTCACCCGAAATCAGGGCATTAATAATGTCATGCTGAAGCGGTCTGAAGCTCTCATAGCCGAAAACAGTTTTTAGAACTTCATTCGGATTACTTACATTAGTCACAAAGGTTACTGCCCCAGCAAGACGGCGCCTAAACTAGACACCCTCACAACTTAAATTCCATGAAAAGCCGCGCCATGAGCGCCTGACTTCTAAGGTCCTTGGCTCAACTCTAGCGTCATGATGATTCACACCGAAGTCTTTTAACCGTCTTCGCCAATCCTTTGATTGAGCGATCGCTATTTATTTTTTTCTGTCTTTTGCCGGACTGTCATACACGTCCCAGTCGACTTCATCTTCGACGACGACATCAGCTGATTTCTTAGCACTGTCGCCAAGGATTCTAGCTCTTCTAGCCTCACGCCCCTCGCCGAATTTTGCGAGGTGTGCTTTATCAATGACACTTTGGACTTCAGCTGCAGTAACAACTTCGATCGTAGTCCCTGCCGCAGCATATCCTTCCACCTTACAAGACAACTTAGCTCGCTCGGGATCCTCGGAGGTGAAATCACCCAGCTCGTAAAGCTCCGTAGCGTACTTCCCTAGCTCCCTAAGGTAATCAGCTTTAGCAAGATGTTTTGACTTCATTTACCTCACTACTCCTTATGGAAATTTATTAACCACCACCCTCATGGTCTTCTTTGCGCCTTATCCATTCGATCACGAAAAACAGTCAGGTGATGAGGCAAGCAGTCAAGTCTAAGGTAACTCCGCACAATGAGGCCACTATCATGAGGACAAAGTCGTCATGGAGCTATTTCGGTGAGACTCCGCCCCCCGAAACCTCGGCACGAGGCTTAATAAAGTCTCCAGATTCATAACGGGTAGCAGCTTCTCGATAACTCAAAAACTGTCGATATTCTCCTGCCGAAGGTTCACGACCATGGGCCAATATGAAGTGCGACTTAAGAGATTGGTCGGACCTTTCAAGTAGAACCTGACACTGTGGACATTTTGACTTGGTAGCACTCCAGCCTTTTTTCTTTTTACTATTAAACCCACCCATTTTTACCATTTCACAACACCTTCCCCCGATGGCGACTCTCCATACTACGTAATATGCGAATTAGATTCTTGACGAGCTAATTTGATCGATTTGGTGATAATCTTTGCGTTGAGCTGTGTACGTTTGTGCACCCGTCTATATTGTCCCCGAAAAGCATTCGACGTGAAGCACGGCTAGAGCTTCAGGTAACCTCTCGCAACCTGATCCGCCAATTCTTCGTAGACGACGTCCTCCACAATCTCGCTCAAAAAATGCCTCTGTGTCGAGTAGTGTTAGGTCTGAGCCATCCGGAAAATGTGCTTTTGCGAACGCTCCGACTTGAAAACCTCCTTCAGCTAGTAAGGACAAAAAATCACTGTTAACAGCATTGAGCTGCGAGGGATACTCCTGCTCGTAAACGATTTTTTGTGGGCATCGTAGACCGAGAGAAAAACGAGATTTTGTCAGAGCAGGTTTTCTCATGCGTGTGAACCGCGAACTTTCTAATCTTCGCCATCAAGGGTATTATCGAAAAATCCCCAAAGAAAGCCGAACACAAATCCCGCTAAAATAATTCCCGAGCTTGTGAACACAAATATGCCACCAAGAGATACGATCTCGGGAGTGCACCATTCCGTCAAACTGCAAAAAGTAGAGTATAGATCTCGCACAGATAATCCTCACCATGAGTGACAGTATTGTAACCAGAAAAAGAATAGAACTTAATCAGGCGATGGTTTCCAAACGCCTCCGCTTGAGGCTGTCTAGAACGGGCGGCTTGAGTGCAGGCTGGCATCCTTTCCGTGGTGTCACTTTTAATACGCAACACGGTTTCAGAGTATCCAAGACGCGAAAGGGCCTTACGCTCGGCATCCAATCAGGCCGCCTAGTATTTAGAGGTCGGTGGAATTTAGGTAAGTTCTTCCGGCTAAATCTCTCAAAAACGATGGGGTTTAGTCTTTCATGGAAAAATGAACTTGGAGCTTTAAATCTCACTCGCCCTCAATACTCATCAGCCAAATTATTCGGCATACAAGTAAGAGGAAAGCGGGCACATTCTCTGCAGATGTACTACCTGCTCTTCAGGTTAATTGTTTGGGCATGCCAAGCAACTGTCCTAGTGATTATATGGATGTTCATAATAGCTATCCGGATACAGCAAGCGCTTGCAATCATAGCTTTCTTTTCTGGTCAGGCCTTTCATCTACTCGTTGATTGGTTTGTCTACCTAGGTAGGGTTGCGGGCGTAATAATTAGTGCGTTAATCGAGTTTGTTTGGTTAGAGCTTAGAGTTTTACTCTTTGCTTCTTGGCAGTTTTTAAAATTAGGGTTTGTGAAGATTTTTACCACTACATCTAACAAAGGTGCACCGAGCGCTGACATTAGCAAAAGCAAGCTCAAACGACTTTCGCAACGACCAAAAGTTAATGGCCAAACCAGCAATCCAGAAGCGAAAACTACTAGGCGCACAAAGAGTAGCATTGATGTGACATCTGCAATGTCGGTATCGCAACTTCAGATGGCGTTTAAAGAAACGCTAAAACTTAATATTCGGATTTATCATGGTAGACGGATTGCTAAATCAAACATGACGCTAGATGCGCTCTCGAGTAATACCTTGCAAGAAACCACCTTCAAGGTAAGCGGCCGAAGTAAAGTCAAATCAGTTGAAGATTCATTTAAAGACGTTTTTGGGATTAGAATTCAAATCCTGGATATGGATGGGAACCTAGCAGGAAACAACCTATCGATTGCGAAGAGTAGGATAGGCAGCAAATAGATCTGGAATTCCTATTCTCGCGTAACCCTAGGAGATCGGCGGCCACTAGGAGTATATAGCCTTGCAAAAATTCTTAGATAAATTCAGAAAGAGCGATGTGTCTTTTGCACCACAGTCAAAAGTAAAAAAGTTCGCAAATGATTTTTCTGAGCACTTTGGAGTTCAGGTAAAAGTGTATGTTAAAACGAGCAATGTTCCTGCCAAGGAGAGTCAAACCCTAGCATCTGTTAGGCCCACCAACTTCGATGGAAAGCCTCAGAACGTAGTAGTCAAGATGTCGCAAAAGGTGGGCGACGTGGAGAAATCGTTTATGCGGCTGATGGGTGTGAAAATACAAATCCTCAATGCAGATGGCTCTCTCGCAGACGACCATATAACATTAGGTGAACTCAAACGGAAAACTGATTAAATCGTTAGGAGAGCAGTCATGGCAAAAGAAATCAAAGTTGGCGGGCGTATGAAAGTTGGAACGCTAAAGAAAAATTTTCAGGATACCTTTGGTGTAGACATACGAGTCTATAAGGGCGCGAAATTTGCGGATGATGACGCAACATTGGCTTCAATCAGAAGTAAAGATGCGAAAGGGGGGGACTTTTCAATTCGTGGCAATACTAAAGTGGGTAATGTTGAAAAGGCTTTCAAAGAAAGTTTGGGAATCAAAATACAGATCGAAAACAGTGAAGGTAAGCTCGCGAGCGACTCTATAACCCTGTCAGCAGCCTCAAAGTAACTGCAGCGCACATTTACCGAAAAAGCGACAGACGTACACTGTCGCTAACCAACTCGTATGCCTCCAATTCACCTGCTATCGATTGGAGATCGAAGACTCCTGTAAAGCGATATACCGTCTCGCCAAGACGATTTTTGTTTCGAGCAAAAACTATGCGACTTCCGGGTGGCGGTGGTTTACGACTTTTGGTGAGGCCCTGGGCAACAGGCTGAGTCTCAATTACAGTGCCGTCCTCATTGATCGAGTTCTTCCAACCTTTATTCGGATACAATTTAGGGAACCAAATCATATAGTTTGGATCACAGGTCAACCAGGTGGCCTTCTGAAAGTGGCCTCCATCGTAACCGAATAGCCTGAGTGCATCCCGCTGATATCGAAAAGCGACGTTGTCACCCACTTTGATACATTGCTGATTAATATACTTGTCCGGCAAATATCGATCTCCTGGCATCCACGGATCAACTTTTCCCTCGGATAGAAGCTTGCTGAATCGCTGCTTGATCTCAGTGACAAAGTCATCCACCTCGGAAACAAGCAGTTTCAAGGGTCTCTGCTTTCCGTCTTTTGATGAAAACACATTGAAGTCTACGCACTCCCAATTTGTTACCTGCATGATTTCACTTTTTCTGAGGTCATCATCAAATCGCTTCTGTTTGTGAACATGACCCATTTCATTGATCTCACACCAAATGCCCAAGCTGGGAAAGCAGATATCCGCTAAAAAATAGTCTCCGCTCTTAGTCTTCACATATTGTTGGCAAGTGTACTCAATACCTGAATTCCAAATACCGTGAACAATGCGAGAGACAACAAATAGCTCCCACTTTTTATGCTTTATTTTGGAAAGACTATTTAAATGATATTCATCTGTCTTCATTTTTTAATCTCAAGGCTTCCTAAGTCCACAACTTGGAGCCTTTTGACATCAAACAACAAGTCAATGTCTGCCTTTGCGGCCAGGACTCTTTCACTCGTGCTACCTGCCTCAGAATGAAGATCTGAGACCAGTTGCTCGAGACGATTACGAATCATATGGCTATCCTCAAGCGCATCACTAGAGAAGCCCACCAACCAAGTAAATAAGACAGTCCAATCAACGTCGTCAAACTCAGGATAGAAAGCACAGTTCTGAAACTCAGACTGATACACCGTTCCTTCCGACTCTCTAGTATCAATATTCAGAATCCGAAATGGTTTGCGTCCCAATGAAAATGTCCGCTCAACTCCCTCTATATGAAGAAATTTATTTTCGTTTTTAGGACTTCTCAGCACCTGCACATTCAGCCTATCTCCCTGCTTTGAAGGACTCGGCCAAACTGACAATACCTTTTTCTTTTTGAACTTGAGTGTTAGGGCGCCTGTGTAATGTAATGAGTAGTCTGAACTTGCGCCATCTTCCTCGCTGGCTCGAAACCGCTCTATAGCGACCTCATGAAGAATTTTGAGCGCATTTAAAGTACTAACGCTGGGGAAGCTAGGAAATCTATCTTTGAAATCTGAAGAAATCCTGTCATTAATCCAAGATTCGAAACCCTCTGCCTTGCGCCACTTGCCTGATCCCTTTTGCGGTAGGGTAAGAATGTCTGACGCCTCCACACTGGTCACTGATGAATCACCTATTGCACCAGCCATTAGTGCCATCACAACTTCGTCGTCTTCCTCAACATAATCTTTGAGAAGATTAAAGACCTGAGAAATAGCTTCTGACTTAGCTCTATCCCTCTTGTCCTCGTAGCAAAGTCTAAAGAGGCATTGCTCCCATGGCTCATCAAACGTCTTACGTTTTTTCGCTTCGTTAAAATCGTCCACCCAGCTGTCAATTTGCTCTTTCTTACGCTGAGTATGTTGAGCTGCATAATCCAAATCCCACTCCAAATACCTAGGATTCTTGGCGAGAAACCTATAAATCCTTGGGTGAGCTATTTGCAGAGACACAGTCGCCAGTGTAAACAATACGGACCTCTGATCTACCTCGGCTGCACGTATCGAGTTTGCGAGGCTAATGAGACTGAGGGAATTTACCAGCCGCTTAATTGAACGCGGATTTACTCCAACGGTACGCGATATCACTTCACTCGCATTTTCAAAAAACTCTTCGTCATAGGGCTCATTCCTTATCATCTTAATATTAGAAAAAAGACCTTTGACATAGGTTGTTATGTCATAGGAGGCCATCGGCATTTGGAATGGCAACTGTATTAATTTGTCGAAAAAGGCTCTGAACTCCCAATCGGTATCTTCTCTAGAGCCAAACTTTTCAGATAGTCCCTTTACAACCACGTTGTAATCGATAGCTAGGACAAAGACGCACTTTTTTAGATTAAAAACATTTTTTAAAAGCTCCAATAAGGAAACTGCGTCTCCCGGCTTCATTCGGTCCAAGTCATCGACATAGATAATGATACCTTGATATGGGTTAGAGCTAGCATTACAAATCCCATCAATGATTTCTTGGAGCTCTAGCCGAAGTGTTCTTATCGATTGGGCCTCAATACCCAAAGCTCTTTGCGCCAAATCTGCGATTTCTCCTGCATCCCGCAAAGCCACTTTTGCTGCCTGCTTAACGCCCACCCCGGCTAACTGCAATTTTGCCCAAAGTTTACTCTTGCTTCCCACCACCTCATCGGCCGTCAGAAGATCGTTTATTATGTCTTTGATGATCTTAATAAGAGTTTCCTCATGAGAGCTCATTAACGAGCTTTCCCATGCATTTACCCATATTTGCTTAAACTGTTGGTCTTTCCTAATACCATCATGATCAACCTGCAGGCCAGCCACTATCTGGTTCATCAGAGACGTCTTCCCGCTTCCCCACTCACCCTGTATGCCTATGGTCATGGGAGTGTTGGTTGCTTTTATGAACTCTATTAGTGCTTGGGTGTGATCATGTAATCCCAGGTTATCTGAACCACCTCTCGGTAAGGGTTCATCAGTTAACGTACTCATTTTAGTCTTTCTCCAAGCTATCCTTCTCTTCCGATGACTCAATGCGTCTGGCTTCGGTTAAGGCTGACGAAATAATGCCAGCGGGCACTGCAACCGATCCCAAGCCCACCAAAAGAATTACAAAAGTGAAAATTTTTCCCCCAGCAGTGATAGGGTACATATCCCCGTAACCAACCGTGGTAAGAGTAATTACCGCCCACCAAAAGCTATGCGGTATGGAGCTGAATTTTTCTGGCTGAGCCACGGACTCGAAGTAATAAATACCTACTGCAGCGAGGTACATTATGACAATGGCAAGTGCCGTAAAAACTATTAATTCTGCTTTTGCTAATTTTAGAGCCAGTCCAGCACGCTTCAAAACAGGATTGAACTGAAGCAACTTAAAAACCCTAAACACTCTAAGAAGTCTAAGTGCTCTCATGAAAAGGGTGTCCGAACCTGCTGTGATTAAAAAAGGAAGCACTGCAATTAGATCGATCAATCCATAAAAGCTGAATATATATCGAAGCGGATACCTTGTTACAAAGACCCTGAGAGTATACTCAAAAACAAATATTAGTAGGCAAATCCGCTCTATCTTCGCAAAAGTCATATAGGTCTGCTCAGAAAGGTGCGGCATGGTGGACAACGTGAACGCGGCCAGAGACAAAAGCACTAGCAACTGAATTGAAAAGTCGAAAATCTTTCCCGACAAAATGTCCTGTCGATCAACGATTTCTCGCAGGTAAAGTCTCACTGCTAACAAATATCCCGTGATGATTGAGCAATTGAGTGTTGTGAATACTTATACTGGTTCAACAGCCGATATGGATTAATTGAACCCTGGTTTCGTAGTCCCTAGGCCAGTAACCCACAAAGAATTAGGTCATTAAAATAACCCCCTTTAAGAACCCAATTTTTGCATATCTTTTCTGTTATCTTTTGCGGTGGGCTGTGTACGTTTGTGCACCCGTCTATATTGACATGGTAGAGGTCGGCGGTTCGAATCCGCCTGGTCCTACCAAACATAAAAAAGGCCTGCTTATAGCGGGCTTTTTTGTGTTTGGAGGTTTACCACACTATCGGGCTGGCGAAGCCAGTCGAAA
>Ga0206129_10004730_pt1 | contig 14809 bp, 11 predicted proteins | sample Helgoland_Spring_8_FD_148616 | JGI IMG/M metagenome (GOLD analysis project Ga0206129, IMG submission 148616) | Pelagic subsurface seawater microbial communities from Kabeltonne, Helgoland, North Sea - Helgoland_Spring_Bloom_20160502_2 | ecosystem: Environmental > Aquatic > Marine > Epipelagic ...
ATAAAGATTTATCTATTGCTGGATCGAGCATCATATCAACAAAAGACAAGGTGTTGATTGTTGAAGGAAATTATTTGCTCATTGAAGAAGAACCATGGACTGAATTAAAAAAAACTTGGGATCAAACAATTTTCATAAATCCTGGTATGGATACCTTAAAGCAGCGTTTGCTGAATAGGTGGCTGAGACATGGGTTGAATATACAAAATGCAAAGAAGCGCACGTTAAATAATGACTTACCAAACGCACGCTATGTACTTGAAAAATCTTCTGACTCTGACATTCAAATTTTCTAATCTTTAAGAAGAACTGCTTCTGCTAGCTCTATCATCTTAACTTCATATTCTGATTGAGACCAAGCACAGTCTAGCACTAGTTTTTCCCAATTTTCAACGGTTAGTAGTGTCCAGAGAATATCGGTTGCGACTTGTTCAGATAGATCAGATTTAAGTTTTCCATCTTTTTCTATTGCTCTAACTGCAGCCTGGGATCCGTGTCTAACTGCTTGCATCCGCTCATCCCATGCTTCTGCCGCTGCTTTATCATTTTCGCGCATATTTCTTAATGCGACTGACATACCATGTATTTCTGGAATATAGCCTCCCCAAGCTTTGATAAAGAAATGCAGACGTTCGATTCCCGACCCTGCAGCCCGACTTAGCTTTAAGCGCTGGTTTACTTTTTTTACTTTATCTATGTGCTTTGTGGTTGCGATAAGAAGTTCAGCACGTGTTGGGTAATGAAGGTAAAGAGCAAGTGAACGTAACTTATCACTGAATATTTCGCGTGCAGATGTTGCAATTTTTCTCAGTCAGCAAATAGATAATACTTCTCATTTAGGATGTGCTGTTGCTATCTCGAACTGATGATCTCATTTAAGCATATTAAATTATGGTTAAGTGATATGATCCTAAATTTCAGATGACCTTTAGCGATTTGATCTGATATGTGCACTCATTTATCAGAAGTATTGGCTGTTCTACTCAATCCACGAGAAAACTACTTGCCCAAGAAGTAGTGTCAAAGGTAATATGATGAAACTTAGCAGGGTTTGCATTGTGATGATTGCAGCCATGAGGGGCGCGTCGCCCTGCATTTCTCGGGCGAGAGTATAGCTTGCTACGCCTGTTGGGAGCGCCGCAAAGATAAGGGCGACCTGAATAAATAAAGGATCAGTATTTAGGACAAGCGCGGCGAAAATAACCGCAATTGGATTAATCAAAAACTTGCCAATGATTGAAAATCCGATGATCTTTCTTGATCCACTAAGACCGCGAAGTTTAAGATTAGCCCCCACACACAGCAGCATGATTGGCAGCGCCGCATTGCCAAGAATACGAGCAACTTCATGCAGAACCGCTACTTCATTCAGCCCAGTAAGATTAAACAGCACACCAGCGCAAATACTCAGGATCAGGGGATTCTTCACTAGTTCAATCAAAATCGATTTTCCACCGCCGCCTAATTGGCGAGCCATCAAACTAACAACAGTGACATTCACAACTGGCACCAAAAGGGCGGAACCAAGCACTGCGAGCTGTAATCCTTTAGTCCCGTAAACGGCCTCGGCTATTGCAAGACCGATGAAAGTGTTGAACCGTGCGCTTCCTTGCATGAGTGAGCTGGCTTGTGGTGCCTGAATTCCTCGCCCTAAAAGCCAGCCACAGAATATTGCAGCGAAGAAACCAGCATATAGAAGGAATGCATAATCACCTAGATCCCCACCAAGGTCGGCGGCAGAAATTTTGGCAAAGAATAATGCTGGCATAAGAATCCAATAAACTAAGCTGTCATTGAAGTTCCAAATTTCGATTGATAAAATGTTACTGCGACGCAAACTATAGCCCATCATGATGATTGCAATGACTGGAGCAATAGCTAGAAAAATTGTTAGCACTTCAGTAAGCCTCTAGTTTTGTTATCCGCAAAGATTAGCGCGATAAATACATTATTTTATATGCCTAACAATACTCAGAATAATATCAATATTATAAGTGTCTTTTATATTGTACTACGAAGAAATCTGATTAATTTAAGTTAGACTACTTTTGTAAACAGTGTGTTCTGTTGTGTAAAATTGGATGGTAGAGGCTCCATTTGAACCGCCTACGCCAAGGGCGCTGTCTTTTACGCCAACGAATGGAAGATGGTTTTGAGGGAAGCTGCCGCCATTGATATGTAGCATTCCACTCTCGCTTTCAGCAATAAATTTTTCAACGACATGTAGTTGATCAGAATAAAGACAAGAGGACAGCCCAAAGCTAACATCATTTGCAATAGAGAGGGCCTCTTCCATTTCAGAATAGGACATAACAACCATTACAGGCCCAAAAACTTCATCTCGCGCAATTTCCATGTTGCGTGTAACACCACTTAGGATGGTTGGGCTGTAAAAGTATCCACCTGTATCAGATTTTATTTTCATTCCGCCTGCCGCAACTTTGGCACCCTCAGTTATGGCACGATTAACAAAGCCACTTACATCATTGAGTTGGTTCTCACTTGAAAGTGGCCCCATTTGTGCATCTTCCTTGGTACCATCAGATGGTGTGATTGCATTTGTGCGTTTTGCAAGGCCTTTGATAACTTGATCTTCTAAATCTTTGTGTACAATCACCCTGCTGATCGCTGTGCATCTTTGACCACAAACAGCAAATCCAGCGGCAGTAATTTGATCTAATGCGGAACTAATATTCAAGCTATCGTTTAGAATTACTGGATTTTTTCCGCCTAATTCTAAGCTAACCTCTGCGAAATGTGAAACAGCTGAGAGGGCTACTTTACGCCCAACACCAACAGAACCTGTGAAGCTGACAGCATCAATGTCTTGATGCTCGCAAAGAGATTGACCAATGGCACCACCCCCAACAACAACATCAAACAGGCCCTTTGGGAAAAACTCAGATGCAATATCGCGCATCATTAAGAGTGGACCGGGTGAAACAGTGGCAGGTTTTTGGACGATCGCATTGCCGTATAAAAGTGCTGGAACCGCTTTGCGCAATGGTGTGCTGAAAGGAAAATTCCATGGATTAATTCCTAATACGACGCCACGTGGACGGCGAAATGTATAGCTGATAGTTCCTGCAATTTGAGAGGGCAAAACTTCGCCAATCGGTGCGCCAGCACGATCGGCGGTGGCACGGCCTTCGCCCACTGCTTTAGCGATTTCACCTTTGCTCTCGCCCAGTGTTTTCCCCATTTCTTTGGTCATGGATAAAGCAATCTCTTCAGATTTAGCTTCAAGGGCATCAAGAAATAATTTTACTATGCGTCCACGCTCGGGCTGAGGAACAGTGGCCCATTCTTTTTGCGCTGATTTTGCATTGGCGATGATTGAGACAATTTCATCAGTAGTGTTTACAGCGTGGCTGGCAACAGTTTCTTTTGGGTTCGCAGGGTTTTTGATTTCTATGGACATAGGCTTCTCTATTTTTACTAGGTTAGGTAATCGGAAATATTACGTTTACCATCGATTAAATCTTTTATTATATCTTTATCAAGGGGTGGCCAATTTGGTGCTACTTCAGGAACTTGTGGCAGGCGCAAGCGGCCCTTGGTGACATCTACACCGTCTGTACGCACATATCGTGTATCGTCGCCAACACGTGAGGTATGATCCCATTTATCAGCTGGGCCAGGGGTGGTTTTAATTATATTTCGCAGCTTTTGGCTAGCTCTAACAGTAGTTTCTAGTTGTTGAGGATTCCAGCCTTGATCTGAGAGTTCTATCAGCTCTGCAACAGTATTTGAATATATGGGATCACCTGCAAGGTTATGCATTTCGTTTGGGTCATCCACGAGATCAAATAATAAATTAGGATGACCATAGGTGCGGATCAGCTTGAAACGATCTTTGCGGATCATTCGGCATGGAACGCAAGGCCCAATGGCTAGATAATCAGATATTGCGATATTTGGATGATCAGTTTTGATCCTTTTCAGGAAGGGTATCAAAGATGAACCATCTGCATCTTGTGGGATTAAATCGGTACGGTTGGCCAGATCAAGAAAGCTTGGTAAAAGATCAACAAGTGAAACGGTTTCTTTTATTCTATGCCCTTTAGGGGTGTTTGGCATACGTGCAATTAAGGGTACATGCGCCGACCACTCCCAAAATGTTTGCTTAAACCACATGCCGCGCTCACCTAACATTTCTCCATGATCAGAAGTGAACAAAACGATCGTTTCATCAGACAGGCTGGTTTTATCTAATATGTCTAAGATGCGTCCAATTTTATCATCAATATAAGAAATCATACCGTAATAGGCATGGCGTGTATCTCGCAGATGTTCGTTGGTTATTCTATGGCGATGCCGACCATGCGCAAAGAACATTGCCTTAGAATAATAATCTAGCTCTTCAAAAGGTATTTCGCCAACAGTCGGGGCATCAATTTCATCAGGGGTATAACGATCCCAGTATTCTTGATTAACTGTAAATGGTGTGTGTGGGCTAGTGAATGAAATTAGTTGGAAGAAGGGTTGACCTTTGTCATCGCGAGCTCTGTCGTAGATGCTTTGAATGGCACAATGTTCGACTTCGTCGTCATAATCTTCTTGCATGGTACGCACACATGAGCCTGCTTCAACTACACCGTTTAAGGCTGTGCCAGAGGGTACAAAAGAGGGGCCTGCATCCCAATCAGCAATCCATTGATGGTTTGCTGGGTAGACATCTGTAACAGTACGATTATTAAAACCATGAAGTTGGTTTGGGCCGATGAAATGCATTTTTCCGCAGAGTTCTGTCTGATATCCAGCATGGCGTAAATAATGGGCCATTGTGGGAATAGAGCTCGAGATTTCGTTGGCATTATCGTAAACCCCAATACTGGGCGATAGACGCCCAGTTAATAAAGATGCACGGCTGGGGACACACAAGGGATTATTCGAATAGGCGTTTTCAAATACGGTACCTTCTGCTGCAAGCCTATCGAGATTTGGGGTTTTGCAAACGCTATTCCCATAAATGCTTAATGCATGCGCCGCCAGCTGATCCGCCATAATTAATATTATATTTTGTGGTTTTTTCATGTAATTAATTCCTCAAAATGACGGGCGTTTTTACGATTTCCATTCAATATCATATCTGCCCCTTTTTCACCGATTAAATATGTTGGCGCATTGGTGTTTGCCGAAGTGATTTTTGGCATAGCAGAGGCATCTATGACACGTAAATTTCTAACACCATTAACCTTTAATTCGGAATCCAACACTGCATTTGCATCAATTCCCATACGACAGGTGCCAACAGGATGAAATACTGTACTACCCATATTCCGTACTGCACTTAATATTTCTTTGTCTGATATATAACCAGGGCCCGGTACCATTTCACTATTCCAAAGGTCTTTGAATGAAGGTTGGTTAATAATATCACGTAACATTTTTACACCTTCAATCATTGTGCTTCTATCGCGTTCTGTTGAAAGATAATTCGGCTTAATGATTGGATCTGCCATTGGATCTGCAGAACCAATTTTTACAGTTCCACGGCTTTCTGGATGACATTGCCAAAAGGACGCCGTAAACCCAGAGAACTTATGCAATGGCGTGCCTGGTTTATCAACGGATAAGGGCATGACATTGAATTGAATGTCTGGTCGCCCAGGATCAGCAAGTGATGTTGATGCCCCGCCGCCAACTTGACCAGCGCCAACAGTTAAAGGGCCTGTGCCAGAGAGCGCCCAATCAATCCCCATCTTTGCAAGTTTGATTGGATTGCGTACATCGTTATTTAAAGACCACTTGTTCGTCATTTGAACGATTTGGCGCATCTGATAATGGTCTTGTAAGTTTTCACCAACTTCGGGGCTGTCGGCGATAACGCTGATGCCGTATTGTTGCAGAAGTTTGGCAGAACCAATTCCTGATAATTGCAAAATCTGCGGGGACTGGATAGCGCCAGCACACAGAATAACTTCTGCGCTTGAAAGGCTTTTGTGTTTGTGTCCATTCTGTAACCATTCAACACCAATTGCTTTGGTTCCATCAAATAGAACACGTGTAACATTGGCATTTGTTTTTAAAGTAAGATTTTTACGCTTGAGTGCAGGTTTTAGAAATACAGATGCAGAACTTGCACGAAACCTTCGCCCAATGCTTAGCTGATAATACCCAACACCGTTTGTTGTTTGGCCATTAAAATCTGGATTGAAGGGTAGTCCATATTCCTGAGCAGCGTTCAACCAAGCATGACAGGCTGGATTATAGTTGCGTAAGTCTGAAATTGGCATCTCGCCATTACGACCATGATATTGATTGTCACCACCTTGATAGCTTTCGATATTTTTGAAAAAAGGCAAGATATCATTCCAAGACCAACCCTCCGCACCCAAATCTTGCCAATCATTAAAATCATCGTGTTGCCCACGCATATAGATCAAGCCATTTATGGAACTTGACCCCCCAACGATCCGGCCTCTGGGCCATAAAATGCCTCTATTTCCATCCCCCTCAGAGGGTTCAGTTTTGAAGATTCGTGAAAAGCGAGGATCATAGATTGTGCGAAAATATCCAACGGGCAGTTTAAGCCATGGGTTCCAATCAGCTTTACCTGCTTCTAATAGTAAAATACGACAAGATGGGTCTTTTGATAAGCGATTGGCAAGAAGTGATCCTGCTGAACCTGAACCTACAATAATGTAATCGTATTTTGATTTCATTTTTTTAACTCCATATTCGAAGTTATTATTTTTGAATGTTCCGAGAGGAAATCTTGGTAGTGTTGATTGCCAATTCCAATACCTATAGAATCCCCAATATCTATTTTTCCGCATGTTAATTGAGGTGCGAATAAATCTTCACGAAGAGGGTTAATGTTACTATCAACTTCCAACAATCCATCGCCACCAACAGCAGCAAGAAGATGCGCCGATGTGGCAAGTCCTATACCGCCTCCTAAATAATGAGGGCAATATCTAGCCCCGGATTTGAGGATATTCTTTATTACGGGCAGATTACCACTGATTCCCCCCCATTTACAGATATCAGGTTGAATTACATCAAGTTGGCCACTTGAGATTGCATCATCAAAATTTTTAGTTCCCATAATATTTTCACCTGCAGCAATGGGGATAGGAGAAGCTGATTGAATTTTTGTCCATGCGCTGGGAGTCGAGGTGGCTATAATTGGTTCTTCTAGCCATTTTAGTGGAAAAGCAGCTAATTTTGGCAATATTTCAAGCGTTTTTGCAACAGACCAGCCTTGATTTGCATCTGTCATCATTTGCTCGTTATTTGATAGGTTTTCAGCTATGTCTGTTAGATTTCTGAGATCTGTATCGTCCCCAAAGCCGATCTTAAGTTTGAATGCCGTATAGCCCAGTCCTCTACAACGCTCTATGGTTTCTATTGTTCCAGTGGGGTTTATGCCGCTTGCATATGTTCCAATAATAGAGTCTTTGCCACCGATGAGCTGAAAAAGTGGTGTATTTGCGCGTTTGGCAATAATATCCCATATGGCGCAATCAATGCCAGCGATACACTGTGCGATTGATCCAGTTTCGCCAGATTGAATTGCCAATCTCTCAAAGTGGTTACTCATGGCATCAAAGCACGCCAATGGATCGCTATAAATTCGGCCAATAAGCGCTGGTAGAATCGAAGTTTGAAGTAATCTAGCTCGATGTTCTGCCCCACAGGAGGGAAAATTACACCATATTTCCCCTAATCCTTTGATGCCATCAGTCGTTTCCAATTGCAGATAGACCGCTGGACGATCACTCATGATACCAAAGGATGTTCGAACAGGTATTTCACAGGGTGCGCGCATTGCAACAATGTTTGCTGAGGCAATCGAGAATGATAAATCTAAGTTGATGTAATCTTTTGCAAACCAGTTCAGCATTTAGTTATCCAATTCTAAGTTGAAACGGGCATACATCTCTGCGGGTGCATCCGCGCACTTCAGGTGATGGATCATCTCAGCTACCAACTTGGCCTCAATTTCAGGGTTAGTAATTGGGTTTTCTTGTTTTGGATCTATGTCCAGATTGTAAAGTTGTGTTTTTGTATTGTCAAAACTCATGCCTTGGCATTCGACAGGATTTCCTTCTTCGTTCGTGCGAGGCTTCAACTTCATCACGGGTGCCCCTTTCGTAAATTTAAAAGGATCAGTTAATGTAGCGCCGACCAAATCACTGATTGGAAAACGTGATGTCATGCGTGTTGGCATCAATGTGTATTCATATAAGCCATCTGCAGATAGGTTTTCTGGGTATCGGTGATACACATGGGTGCCGTCCGTTATATTACATGCGGCGCCGAAATATCCAAACATAGCGGTAGATCGCACAGGACTGTCTTCCGCCAAAAGAGGTATTAAAGATTTGCCTGAAACATCTTCTGGAATTGTGTGATCGTGTAATTCCATGATTGTTGGCATTATATCTATCGACTGTGTTAAAGATTTGCGCCGTGTTCCTGATTGCTCTGCAAACTCTGGATGATAAACCATCAAAGGAATTCTAGAGATTTCGTCAAAGACTGGCATGCGATTTTTAGACCACCAATCATGTTCGCCCAAAAGAAACCCATGATCCGTTGTTAATATAAGGCATGTGTCTTGCCACATGTTATTTTCATCAAAGAAATCTAAGATTTTACCAAAATATTCATCACACATTGTGGTTAAGGCGGCATAGTTTGCGCGTATCTCTGCTATCTCTTCTGGGCTTTCATTGACGCGTTTATAGAGTGGCCAGTCAAGGATTGGGCCATTGTAATCGGTTGGATACATCTCTCGAAACCGGGGTGGGGCGTGAAACGGCTCGTGGGGATCAAAACATTCAAGTTGTAAGAACCAATTATCTTCTGTGTGGTTCTTTTTCAAAAATTCCTGGCCCAAAGCAAAGGTTTGTGGGCCGCTGTATTCATGTTCTTCGCCCATATATTGGCGATTGATCATGTTATTTACACGATTATGTTGCATGGGGTGATAATCAAGAGTTAGGTGATCAATATCAGCATTAACATGGGCTTTCCAACGATCAATCGCTTGGCCGCGCACTAATTCCCAAGATGAGTATCGCGGGTGATAGGTGGCTCCGCCATCGGCAAAATAATGATGATGATCTGTGATTATATGACTGTAAGTGCCATTAAGTTTCAAGAGTTCTGGGAATGAGTCATCAAATGGTTCAAGTGGCCCCCAACTACGATGCAAAAAATTTAAGCGGCCTGTGTGTAAATCACGTCGTGCAGGGATACAGGGAAGGCTGCCAACATAATGATTATCAAATGTAATTGCGCGTTCTGCAAAACGTTTGAAATTAGGTGAAATGACGGATGTATCGCCGTAACTTTCCATCGCATTACGATTGAGGCTGTCAAGAAGGACGAAAACTGTTTTCATTATTGATTTCCGTAAAATATAAATGGGTGAGCCGCACGTTTCACGTGCGACACACTATTGATTAGTTACTTGTACGTGCTACGAATTCTTCGATACCTGGTACGTTTGCTTCGCGGTAATAACGTAGCGCTCCAGGGTGCAATGGTGCATTAAAACCACCAAGAATACTATCAGTTGAAACGCGCTTCCATGCAGGGTGGACTGTTCCCATATGATCAAGGTTTTCTAAAACAGTTTTTGTCGCTTGGTAAACGATTTCTTCTGGTACATCAGCACGGATTAAAAGAACGTTTCCTAAACGGTATGATGGAATCGAGGCAGCTTGATCAGGGTATGTGTTTGCTGGCAAGTCACCTTCTGAGTAAGCAGCATATTTGGCACGAATTGTGTCTGATACTTCTGATGGAATAGATAAGAAGCGGATATCATGAGATGCTTTTAACTTGATGATTGGAGGCAATGGGATTGAACCATTCCACATAAACGCATCAATTTGTCCATCTTTTAGCATATCGACCATGGCTGGTAATTTTACACGAAAGTCTTTGAAATCTTCGCCCGGTTTTAAACCGATTGTATCAAGTAAGATTTCAGCATCCAACATTGATGTGCCACCTGGTTGACCCATGCCAACACGTTTGCCTTTTAAATCATCCAAGGTTTTAATGTCTGATCCTTCTAAAACGACAACGTGTTGTACGATTGGTGCAATAGACATCCAGCTTAGGATTCTCCCTGGCTCAACATCAGAGTAATCGCCCTCTGCTTTATAGGCTTCATAAGCAAGTTTTGAGTTTGAAAACCCTGCTTCAATATCGCTGTTTAGCATTAGGCGAACGTTTGCAACATAGCCTTTTGTACCTTCAGCAGTCATTTGAACGCCTTCAACCTTGCGGTTTACAAGGTCTGAGATACCAGCCGCCCATTGATAGGCGGTATTGCCAACAGGGTTAGATCCAATGGATACAGGTACATCGTTTGCCAGGGTTGGCAACGCACTGATCCCTAATGCAACTGCTGCTGCAAATGATATAATTTTTTTCATTTATTTCTCCCAAAATAAAATTGTTAACCGGGCAGCCCGGTAAAATATGAGGTTAGATTTCCTCGGGTGATTGAGCTGGCAAATATTTTTGCATTGCACCGGCCAGAAAGATGCAAGCAATTCCAATAATGTTTGAAGTTAAACCAGGCATGATCAAAAGCATTGCGCCAGTGAACAATAATATACGCGAAAGCAAACCGGCATGACCCAAGAACCAGCCTTGTAAAGATGAAGCCAATGCAAGGGTTCCGATCATTCCTGAAATAAATGGCATGATAAGAGTTGGCAATTCGCCGACCCCCAATAATCGAGGATCAAAGACAAAGAAATATGGGATTAAAAATGCAACTAGGCCGTATTTGACGGCAACTAAGGCAATACGCATTGGGTTTTCACCTGATAATGCGGCAGCGGCAAAGGCTGCCAAGGCAACGGGGGGTGTAATCGCAGATAACATTGCAGAATAAAATACAAAGAAATGTGCGGCTAATGTGTTTACACCTAAATTAATTAGTGCAGGAGCTGCCAGTGTGGCCACTAAGATATATGCTGCAGCTGTTGGCAGGCCCATCCCAAGAATTAAAGAAGCTGCCATTGTTAGCACTAAGGCAACAAGTAAGCTGCCACCAGATAGGGTAACAATTAAGCTGCTGAATTTTAATCCAACACCAGTAAGCGTTACTACAGCAATAATGATACCAGCAGTTGCTGTTGCCATTGCCACTGGCAAGACTGCTTGCGCTGCAGCTTTTGATGTTGAAATTACTTTGCTTGGCACCAACCAGGTGGATGGTTTAAGGCAAGATAGCAAAACTAAGATGACAATTGACCAAAGGGATGAATACATTACTGAATAACCATTCATCAAAAAGCCAATAAAGCTAGGTATTGCGATAAGAACGTGTCCGCCCTCTATTAACGCAGCTTTTGCAGATGGAAGCTCGTGTTCTTTCATTGGTTGAAGTCCGTTTTTAACGGCTTCTAGATGTACAGCTGCAAATACAGCTACATAAAACAAAATAGCAGGGATTATTGCAGCTTTTGCAATGTCAGTATAAGGTGTTTCGATAATGTCAGCCATTATGAATGCTGCGGCACCCATGATAGGTGGCATCAATTGTCCGCCCGTAGAGGCAACAGCTTCGATGGCGGCGGCAACTCGTGGCTTATAACCGCCGCGTTTCATCAAGGGTATAGAGATTGTTCCTGTGGTTAGTACGTTTGCCACAGCAGTACCAGAAATCATACCCATAAGACTACTACCAACAACGGCTGCTTTTGCAGGGCCGCCACGTGAACGACCTGTCAAAGATACGGCAATATCCATCAACACTTTGGATGCGCCTGTGCTTTCTAACAAAGCGCCTAGGATCACGATCAAAACAACGAATGTAGAACTTACGCCAAGTGGAGTCCCAAAGATACCATCAGCACCTAAGTATACTTGGCTTAGCACACGCTTTAAACCATATCCACGATGGGCGATATCGCCCCACAAATAATTTCCCCAAAAGGCATAGGCCAAGAATATCAGCGCTAAAACCACCATTGACCAACCTATTGTGCGACGAGTTGCATCCAGCAAAATCACAACGCTGACTGCTGCAATCCAGATTTCTGGATTGGTCATTGCGCCGTAGCGATTGACCACATCATCATAAAACATCGTTTGATACAAAGCTGTGAATGCGCCAAAAATGGCAAGTATTATCAAAAGCAGGGTACTCAATAATGTTCTGTTACTTGTGATTATTCCTAAATATACTAATGTGATTGCTAGTGCTAAATGCATTCCCCGTTGGATAACATCTGGAAACACACCAAAAGCCGCTGTGTATAGGCTGAACGATATTAAAAGAACTGCGACTAATTTATACGTATGACTGGCCCAACGGGTTTGCTCATTCATAAGAGAATTACTCCCTCATCTATGGTGTGAGGTGTAGAATTTGAGGTCGTTGCTGCAATAAGGGGTTCTAAATCAAGCGATGGAGAGAAAAAATGTTCTGACAAGGCTAAGCCAGCGGCGGCTTCGGAAGGTTGTTTGATTGCATCTTGTAGCCCACCACGAATATCTGCTTTTACACCAGAGGCCTGAAGTTGCTCTTTAAATGCCTGGTGGTAAATTGGATTACGCCCCAATGGGCCTGTCAGAATTACAGCTTCTGGGTCAAACATTAGAATAGGAGCGGCGCTGTGAAATCCAAGCGCTGTAGCCGCTTCGCTGATTGTATTTGAAATGAGTGCATCGGTTTTTGCTTTTTTTAAAACTGTACGAAGGGCATCTCCGTGGCGTTGAAGATCTTCTAGACCATTATTCGTGCTTAGGAATAAGCCAAGGCGTTGCAAAACAGCAAAGCCTGATGCCTCGGTTGTGAGGCAGCCAATTTTACCACAACTACAGCGTTTACCGTCTAATTTAGCTGGGATATGCCCAATTTGGCCTGCAGTGTTAGTGTGCCCAGTACATAGCTCATTGTTGCTGATCATTGCACCGCCTAACCCTAAAGCTGCCCGAATAAGAACTACATCTTTGGCGCCACGTGTTATGCCGATATTTGTTTCTGCGATGATGATAGCTCTGTTTACATTTTCGATTGCTACTGGCAGATTTAAGCGTTCTTCAAGGCTTCGTTTGATATTGAATTTTGGCCACCCAAGGTATGGAGATTGCATTAAAATCTCACCTGAGGAATCTAAATAGCCCGCGATTGCAGCGCCAACACCAATCATTCGGCGCGGATCTTGAATGTGATCTGTAATCATTTGATTTACAGTTTTTGCTATTTCATTAAGAGTAGACGTTGGATTGGTTAAATCTGAAGCTATCACAGTTTTATGCGCAACAATCTCACCGGCAAGATTGCATAGTGTAACGCCTGTATTGAACGCAAGAATACTAATGCCTAGAACATAACCTCCGCTCGCATTTAAGCGAAGGCTTTGGCGTTTGCGGCCTCGACCTGAGCTTTTTTGAGAACCCGATTCAGATAATAAATCTGCACGAATAAGTTCTTGGGATATTCGCGTTATGGCTGGCGTAGTTAGACCGGCTAATTCAGCCATCAACGTTCTGTCAATATCTGGATTGTGTGATGCAAGCTTTAGAATCATCGCGCGATTGATCCCGCGAACACTCTCTTGGGGTTTGGTCGTTGTTTGATTCGGATTCTGAGCTTTCATAATTAATTAATTGCTGTAATTAATTAATTAGTCAAGGTTTAAGTGGGTGACCCCTAGTCCATTTAGTGTTTACCTCATTGCATAAATACTGAAGGGCCGGTTTTGCCACTATCGTAAATTTTGAGAGGTGATAAAATAATGTGTTATCATAAATCTAAATTTCATATGACCTTTAGTGATCTGATCTGATAAGTGCTATCATTTGTCTGAAAGTGTTGTCGCTTATGGACTTAAGTAATTGTTTTATATTAATAAAGCTATCTCATTTATATTTAGTTCTGATACTTGTTCCCATGTAATTAACTTGGGCTATATATTTGGACAGAGGCTCGCGCTTGCGCAAAGGTGTCACTTAAATCGTGAGGCTTGCTCTACAATAAAATAAGAGTATTGCTGAAATATTGAACGAAATGAAGGTCATAACAGTTCTTGGGGGTAAATAGTATATGAGTACTGTTAGGCCATATGATTTAAGGTTTTTATAGCTACAGCGTAAAAAAAGATAACAATATCAAATACTTGTTTATCATAATTATTATTTTATTTTCAATTTTAGCCTACGTACGTCTTGCGCAGGTTCATCCAATTTACAATATCCCAAATTCAACTTCTCAACAACTTTCAAGTAAAGGGTTTGTATTTATAAAAGCCTATACAGGGATCAAAGATGAATTGTATGAAGAAATAACAAAAGTAGCATTAGGGACACCCCGCACATTATTACTTTCTAATGACCCATTACAATTTATAACTCGGTCAAAATTTTTAGGATTTCCTGATATCACAGCCATAGACATTCAAGACGGAAATTTGATTATTTATGCTACTTCAGTATTTGGACAGCTTGATTTTGGTGTTAATCGTGCGCGAGCCTTAAAATGGGTAAGCATAGTAAAAAATTCATTACCTGTGGATTCCATTATTGAGTGGTAATGATATGATTTGCATGTGTTTAGCCACTATATATCCCATCATAAACTTGTCAAAAGTGAAGGTGCGATATACATCAATCGATGTAAGGAGTTTATCATGGTTCTCAGATTAGAAGGGGTTAAAAAATCTTTTCGTAATAACGATGAGCTTGTTCCAGTTTTACACGGGGTCAGTTTTGAGCTCGAGGCTAGTGATACTTTGGCATTGCGTGGAGAATCTGGTAGTGGAAAAAGTACGTTACTTCATATAGCAGGCGCTTTAGAGGCTGCAGATGCAGGTCGAGTTTGGGT
>Ga0206129_10004736_pt1 | contig 14806 bp, 12 predicted proteins | sample Helgoland_Spring_8_FD_148616 | JGI IMG/M metagenome (GOLD analysis project Ga0206129, IMG submission 148616) | Pelagic subsurface seawater microbial communities from Kabeltonne, Helgoland, North Sea - Helgoland_Spring_Bloom_20160502_2 | ecosystem: Environmental > Aquatic > Marine > Epipelagic ...
GCCTTCCAGCACGATGCCGTCGAGCGGCACGCTTTCGCCAGGCCGCACGCGCAGGCGGTCGCCGACGGCGATCTGCTCGACCGGGACATCCTCCTCCTCGCCGGCATCGTTCAGGCGACGGGCGGTCTTGGGTGCCAGGTTCAGCAGGGCGCGAATGGCGTCGCCGGTGCGCTCGCGCGCCGACAGTTCCATAATCTGGCCGACCAGCACCAGGATCAGGATGACCGCCGCCGCCTCGAAATAGACCGGCGGCACACCATGATGGCCGCGCACGGAGGCCGGCAGGATGCCGGGGGCGAGCAGGCTGACCAGGCTGAACAGGTAGGCCGCGCCGGTGCCGAGCGCGATCAGCGTCCACATGTTGGGATTCAGCGTTCGGATCGAAGACCAGCCGCGCTTGAAGAAGGGCGCGCCCACCCAAAGCACCACCGGCGATGCCAGCAGGAATTGCAGCCAGACATGCACTTGCGGCCCCAGCCAGTCGGCAAACGGAACGCCGGCATGGCTTCCCATCTCCAACACGAACACGGCCAGCGCCAGCGGCCCTCCGATCCAGAGACGGCGGCGGAAATCGACGAGTTCGGGGCTGGGTCCGGCATCGGCGGTGGGCATCGTCGGCTCCAGCGCCATGCCGCAGATCGGGCAGTCGCCGGGCTCGCCGCGCACGATTTCCGGGTGCATCGGGCAGGTGTATTGCGTGCCCTCCGGCATCGGCTCTGGCGCGGGGCGGTCGCCGAGCCAGCGCCCGGGCTCGGCCTCGAACTTCGACTGGCATTGCGAGGAGCAGAAATAGAAGCGTTCGCCCCCGTGCCTCGCCATATGCGCCGCGGTGGCCCGGAACACGGTCATGCCGCAGACGGGGTCGGTGGACCTGGTATAGGCGTCCGGGTCCGCCACGAATTTGCCGTGGCAGGATTGCGAGCAGAAATGAAACCGGTGGCCATCGTGCGCTGCCGTCGGTTTGCCGGCGGCAGGATCGACGGTCATGCCGCAGACGGGATCCCGGATCGCGGTATCGGCGGCGGTGGCTGTGGAAGCCATGAAACTCCCTCCGTTCCCATTCAGGAACCTATAAGAGGCACTGCACCTATGCTGTTTCAAGGGCGATGGCAGGGCAAGCCCATTGACGTCCTGCCGCGCATCCCGGAGACTTTTGACCGGTTGAACAGGAGGCCTCCCTCATCAGCACCGACCAATTGACCCAACTGGGCCGTCAGGCCGAGACCCCCGCGGGCCCCGACGAGGCGGTTCTGGAGCGGATTCCGAATCCGCATCCCGATACGCTTTACGCCGTGCGCTTCGTCCAGCCGGAGTTCACATCGCTCTGTCCGGTGACCGGGCAGCCGGATTTTGCCCATCTGGTGATCGATTATGCCCCTGACGGCTGGCTGGTGGAAAGCAAATCGCTGAAGCTCTACCTCGGCTCGTTCCGGAACCACGGGGCCTTTCACGAGGCCTGCACCGTCGATATCGGCCGGAAACTGGCCGCCACCCTGACCCCCAGATGGTTGCGCATCGGCGGCTATTGGTACCCGCGCGGTGGCATGCCGATCGATGTCTTCTGGCAGACTGGCGAGCCGCCGGCGGGGATGTGGCTGCCCGACCAGGGCGTCCCCCCCTATCGTGGACGGGGTTGACGGGGGATCACCGCTTTGCCGCCTGGCTGAACCATGGCGGAGCGGTTCTGGCCATTGGCTCCCTCGGAGATTCCGTCCGGTCGCCGGGCGGGGTGGCCGGCGGTCGTCGGCTCAGATTTCCCCCGTGGCGAGTTCGGCCACCCGCGACAGCACATCGATATTGGAAAAGGGCTTGCTGATAAAGGCGTTGGCGCCGAGCGACCGGGCAAAGGCGCGGTCGTGGTCGTGCCCCTGGGCCGTCAACATCAGCACCGGCAGACCGGACAAGCCCGGATCGGCCCGCACCGCCTTCAGCACGTCATAGCCGGAGAGCGAGGGCATGGCTATGTCAAGGATCAGCACATCCGGGCGGAACCCACGGGCAGCCCCCAGCACGGCCTGGCCGTCTGCGACCCATCGGGATTCGAAACCGGCGCGGTCCATCAACAGGGTGAGCAGCCGGGCGATATTCGCCTCGTCTTCGGCAATCAGAACCTTGGCGGTCACGAACCGATCCCTCCTCCAGCCCGCTGCGCCACGGGCGGCAGGCAGGACGAAGGTTAGCAGATTCGGCGGGATAAGGCACTGCTGCCAATGCATGGCTGCCCTGCTGGGCATTCGTGAGCAAGCCTGAACAAACCTTAACATCCGGGCCGGACGGCAGCGGATGGATTGTTTGAATTCAATGGGTTGACGGAGGGGGGAGGTGAACCTTCCTTGTGGATCAGACCGCAAACCTTAACTGCGGGAAGCGGCGCCTGCGGCAATGGCCGCCGCTTGTGCCAATTGCGTTGAAAGGAATATAGTCATAAATACAGGCGCGCGCAAGCGATACCTGCCGCAAGGCCCCCTACCCCTCCGCAATCGGGCCGGCATGGCGACGGGCGGTCGGTCGTATAGCTTACGCTATTTGGCTTAATATCCAACCCGCCGGTCCTCGTTCACGGCATAGCGTTCTTCCAACTCCTTCACCCGGTCCATGCCCAGCAGGTCGAAGAATTGCTGGAAGCTGGCGAGGCTGTTGGCGACCGCCTTGGCCTCGCCGGTTTCCTTCAGCGTGCGCAGCATGGCCTGCGCCGCGGGGATGGCGGCCAGCATGACGAAGTTGGGATAGATGCAGAGCGAGAAGCCCAAATCCTGCATCTGCCGGGCGGAGAGGAAGGGCGTCTTGCCGCTGGAGGCCATATTGTAGAGCAGCGGCGTGTCCGGAAACTGGCGGCAGGCTTCGGCCAGTTGGTCTTCGGAGGTCATGGCCTCGATGAACAACACGTCGGCGCCGGCCTCGCGGTAGGCATGGGCGCGCTCCAGCCCGGCTTCGAAGCCCTCGACGGCGATGGCGTCGGTGCGGGCGATGAGGACGAATTCCCCATCGTGGCGAGCGTCGCAGCCGGCCTTGATATGGGCGACCATGTCGGCGGCGGGGATCACCGCCTTGCCCGCCAGATGGCCGCAGCGCTTCGGCCAGACCTGATCCTCGATATGCACGCCGGCCACACCGGCCCGCTCATAACTCTGAACGGTGCGGCGGACGTTGAGCGGCCCGCCATAGCCGGTGTCGGCGTCGGCGATCAGCGGCAGTTGCCGGCCATCCGGAGCGATGCAGGCGTCGGCGATGCGGCCGGCATTGTCGACCATCTCGCTCATGGTCAGCAGGCCCACATCCGGCCAGCCGAGGCGCGAGGCGCTGGTGCCGGCGCCGGTCATATAGACGGCCTCGAAACCCTCGGCCGCGACGACGCGGGCCCAGGCGGCATCGACCACACCCGGCACCTGCGTCAGCTTCGGATCGGCCAGCAATCGGCGCAGGGCGGCGGTGGGACGTTCGGACATGGACGGCATTCCCTTTGCGAGATCGGTTCGTTCGGCTTAGACTAGTCGAAACTTCTGCCCTTGCCACCCAAGGACGAGGCCTGTTCATGAGTGCCGACCTGAAAGCGGGCGACCCCGTCATCGTCCGTAACGATATCCCCACAGGCCATTGCCGCACGCCGCATTATCTGCGCGGGCACAAGGGCGAGGTGGTATCCATTCTGGGCACCTTCGCCGACCCGGAGCAAATCGCCTATTACCAGAAAGGCGAGCCGCGGGTGCTCTATGAGGTGCGCTTTGCCGCCAACGCCCTGTGGCGCGATTATGTGGGCTCGCCGAAAGACACGATTCTCGCCGACATCTACGATCACTGGCTGGAGCCGGCCGATGGCTGACACGCACGACCATCATGAGCACCCCCATGGGCACGACCACCCCCATGGGCACGACCACAGCCTGACCTTCCAGCCGGATCATCCGGACACGGAATACGACCTTCTGGAGGCGGCGCTGCGCGAATTGCTGATCGAAAAAGGGCTGATCACCGCCCGGCAGATCCAGCAGCAGATCGACAGCATGGACAGCCGCGGCATCGAAAACGGCCAGGAGTTGGTGGCCCGTGCCTGGACGGACCCGGCCTACAAGGCCCGCCTGATCGCCGAGCCCATGGCCGCGATCAAGGAAATGGGCATCGACATGGAGCACCAGCCGGAGGTGCGGGTGGTGGAGAACACCGCCGACGTGCACAACGTCATCGTGTGCACGCTCTGCTCCTGCTATCCGCGTTCGGTCCTGGGCATCCCCCCGGCCTGGTACAAGAAAAAGGCCTACCGCTCGCGCGTGGTCACGGAGCCGCGGCAGGTGCTGAGCGAGTTCGGCACCGACATTGGCGACGATGTGGAGGTGCGGGTGCACGATTCCACCGCCGACCTGCGCTATATCGTGCTGCCGCGACAGCCAGAGGGCACCGATGGCTGGAGCAGGGACCGGTTGAAGGCGCTGGTGACCCGCGACTCGCTGATCGGCGTTGCGCCGGTCCGTCTGCCCGCCTGACGGAGACCGCCATCCCATGACCGGGGAGACATTCGACCCTGCCTCCTATCTGACGGGGCTGGAAGACGCTGCGCGCGTGATCCGGGCGCCGATGCCCCATGGCGGCGATATGGTCTGGCACCAGTGGGGTGCCGGCCATCCGGTTGTTCTGATGCATGGCTCGTTCGGCGCGTGGACGCACTGGACCAAGAACATCCAGGCGCTGGTCGCAGCCGGATACCGCGTTATCGCCGGCGACACGCCGGGCCTCGGCGACAGCGATGCGCCGCCGGAGGATTGGGACATTTACAGCATCGGCAGGCTGGTGGCCGGTGCCATCGACTTTGCGCTGGCACCGGGCGAGCGTTTCCATTTGGCCGGCTTCTCGTTCGGTGGCATTGTCGGCGGCCAGGCGGTCCACGCGATGGCAGACCGCTGCGACGGTTTTGTGGTCGTCGGCTCGAACGCGCTTGGCGTGCGGTTGAACGAGGCGCGGCCGGACCTCTGGAAGATGCGCTCGACCATGACAGCGGAGGAGATGCTGCACGTCCACCGGCACAATCTGGGCGTGATTATGTTCGGCGACCATGGCCGCATCGACCCGCTGGCGCTCCACATCCAGCAGCGCAGCACCCGCAAGGCGCGCATCCGCAGCAACACCATTCCCCGCGGCGACAGCCTGGCGGCGGTGCTGCGCGCGATCGACGTGCCGGTCACCGGCATTTTCGGGGAAAAAGACGCGACCGCCGGCCCCTATATGCAGGACCGGCGCGACGTGTTCGAGCCGCTGCCGCACTGCCGCGGCTTTCATGTGGTGGAGGGCGCCGGCCACTGGGCCCAGTACGAGCGCCCGGACCTGGTCAACCCGCTGCTGCTGGACGCGCTGGCCGGTTAGGCGCGGCGCGGCTCAACTCAGCGCAGCGGGCCGGAGTCGCCCGGCGCCGGGCTTTTCAGGCGTTCGATCAGACCGCTGACGCCTTCCCGCTGCACGATGGACGCGAATTCCTGGCGCTGCGACAGGGCCATGCTGACCCCCTCGACCGAGACGTCGATCACCTTGGCCTCGCCGTCAATCTGGCGCACCCGCCAATCGACCGCCACCGGCTCGCGGTTTTGGCGCAGCAGTTGGGTCAGCACGATGGTGTCGCGGTCGTCGACGGCGCGGCTGCCGGTCACCTGGATGGATTCGCCGGAATACTCGTCCAGCTGACCGGCATAGACGGTCAGCACATACCTCTGAAACGCCTTCATATAGGCATCCCGTTCCGCCGGGCTCATGGTGCGCCAATAGCGCCCCATGACGAAACGGCCGACAAACGGGATATCCATGGCGTCACGGAACAGGTTTTCCAGCCGCTGCCCGCGCTCCGGCGACTTTTGTTCCGTGGTTTTCAGAATCGCTATGGCTTCGTCGGCCAGCCCCCTGACCATCTCCGAAGGACCCATTGCCTTGGCAAAGGCCGGCGCCAGCATCAACCAAATCACCGCGCCCGCAATCCACAACCGCCGCATCTCGCTCACTCGCCACGTTCCGGGGATACAGAGGCCCGCAATGTTTCACCGCGCGCCCGGCATTGCAAGGGAAGGCTTGCCTCGGGGGCGAGCCAATGCGGCAAGGATCGGAAATTTCCCCGAAAACAGGGTTTAGGGTGATAGCGGCAATTGCGGCCGGATCCGTTAAGCCAGCCCCCACGCCAGCGCGGCGGTGCCACGCCCCTCTGGACCTGAGGGCAAACTTGGGGAAAATGGCGTCTTTGCCACACCGGCACCCGGCAGAGGAGCGAGGCATGGCCCGAATTCCCGGTATCGCCCGCAAGCAGGTTGCCCCCGATGCCCTGGCGGAGTTCGACGCGCTCACCGGCTATGGGCCGCCGTTCGGCCACCTGTCGGGCGCCATGGGCCATTGCGGCCCGATCCTGCGCAACACCGCCCGCCTGCTGGCGGAACTGCGCGGCGAGGGCGTGCTGCAACTGGAAACCGAGGACGAGGCAGGCGCGTCGGCAGCCTGAGGGCGCGGGCGGGCTCGGCAGGGAAAGGGAAGCCTCATGGTTTGGGTGGTTGGTGTCGATGTTGGCGGCACCTTCACGGATTTTTACGCGGTCAACCCGGCGACAACCGAGAGGGCGCTGTTCAAGCGCCCCTCGACGCCAGACGATCCGGGCCGGGCCATCCTGGCCGGCCTGGAGGCGATGACGGCGGCCACCGCACTCGACCTGGCAACGGCGGAGCGGGTGGCGCACGGCACCACGGTCGCCACCAACGCGCTGATCCAGCGCCGCGGCGGCAAGGTCACGCTGGTGACGACCAGGGGCTTCCGCGACCTGCTGGAGGTGGGGCGGCAGGTGCGGCCGCACATGTACGACCTGCAGCGCGACGCCCCCGCACCGCTGGTGCCGGAGGAGCGGCGGCTGGAAGTGGCCGAGCGCATCTCCGTCGGCGGCCGGGTGGTGCAACCGCTGGAGCCTGCCGAAATCGCCCGCGTCGTGGCGGCGGTGCGGGCGACGGAGGCGGACGCCTGCGCCGTCTGCCTGCTGTTCGCCTTCGAGTCGCCGCAGCACGAGCAGGCGCTGGGCGAGGCGCTGGCCAAGGCCATGCCGACTCTGCACCTGTCGCTGTCCAGCGCCGTTCAGCCGGAATTCCGGGAATTCGAGCGCTTCTCGACCACGGCAATCAACGCCTATCTGCAACCGGTGATGGCCGGCTATGTGCAGCGGCTGGCCGACGGCATTGAGCGCCTGGCGCCGAAGGCCGCGCTGGGCATCAACCAGTCGTCGGGCGGCCTGATGACGCCGGCGACGGCCCAGGAACTGCCGGTGCGAACGGCGCTGAGCGGCCCCGCGGCGGGCGCGATGGGTGCGGCGGCGGTGGCCCGGCGCGTCGGCATTGCGGACGTGATCACGCTCGACATGGGCGGCACCAGCGCCGACGTCGCCCTGATCCGCGGCGCGGAGCCGGCGCTGGCCTATCAACGCACGGTGGCGGACTTCCCGATCCGCCTGCCCATGGTGGATATCGACACGGTCGGCGCCGGCGGCGGGTCCATCGCCTGGTTCGACCGCGACGGCCTGATGAAGGTCGGCCCGCAGAGCGCCGGCGCGGTGCCGGGCCCGGCCTGCTATGGCCAGGGCGGGACGGAGCCGACGGTGACGGACGCGAACCTGATCCTGGGCCGCCTCAGCCCCCGCGGCCTGCTGGGCGGCGGCATGGCGCTGGACCCGGACCTGGCGCGGGCCGCGCTGCAACCGGTGGCCGATCGCCTCGGCCTGACGTTGGAGCAGGTGGCGCGCGGCGTGCTGGATATCGCGGTGGCAACCATGGTCCGCTCCATCCGCACCATCTCGGTCGAGAAGGGTCATGACCCGCGCGACTTCGCGCTGATGGCCTTTGGTGGCGCCGGGCCCTTGCATGCCCGTGCCGTGGCGGTGGAGCTGGGCATCTCCCGGATGATCGTACCGCCGGCGCCGGGCATACTGTGCGCCGAGGGCCTGATCGTCGCCGACCTGAAGGAAGACTTCGTCGCTGCCGAGCGCCTGGGCGTGGACGAGGCCGGCCTCGCTGGCGTCGCGGCGCTGGTCGATGGGCTGGCGGACCGGGCGGCGGCCTGGCTGGCAGGGCAGCAGGCGGCGGGCGGGCGGCTCCGCCTTGCCGCCGACATGCGCTATCAGGGCCAGAATTTCGAGCTGACCGTGCCGCTTGCCGAGGCCGGGCAAGGCGAGGCCGTGGCCCTGCCGGACGCCGGCAGCATCCGCCGCGCCTTCTTTGCCGCGCACGACCGGGCCTATGGCTTTCACAACCCGCACGATGCGGTGGAGGCCGTCGCCTTCCGCCTCACCGCCCGGGCACCGATGCACCGGGAGGCCGTGCTGCCGGACCTGCCGGCCGAACCGCCGCCCCTGCCGGAGCCCCGCGAACACCGCCGCGTCTGGTTCGACACGCACGCGGCCCCCGTGCTGGCGACGCCGATCTACGACCGCACCGACCTGGCGCCCGGCATGCGCCTCGCCGGGCCGGCGATCATCGAGCAGTTGGATGCCACCACACCGCTCGACCCCGCCGACAGCGCGGCGGTGGCGGCGGATGGCAGCCTGATCGTTTCGGTCGGCGGTGCAGCGGGCCGTTGAATCCGGTGCGGAGGATGAATTCGGCGCGAACAACCCGCAACCATCTGAATTTACTTGAAAATCATGACATTTCTTACCAATTCCGGAACCGGCTACCGCGGACAGGCCGCAGCAAACGGCCTCGGGTGTGGATTTGCCATCGCGGTTGCGTTCGCGGTCAGAGGCTTGCTGAGGAGACGGTCGGAGGGCGTTCCGCCATTGTCGGCGGGCGTTCCGCCATGGGAAGCGGATTGAGGTTTGAGCGGGGCCGTGGCATGGAGTCTGGCAATGTGCCTGCGCCTCCCTTCCAACAGTGGGGCGAGCCTGGAAGGCGCCGCGGCAATCCCGGCTGAGCCTCAGCCTGTTCCGGCGGCGTTGGCTTGGGTTGCTTCGGCGCCTCTGGCGCCTGGCGCGGACGGCAGAAGCAATGCAGTGAGTTGCGCGACAACTGGAATGCCCGCCCGATGACCGACCGCCTCGACCCGATCACGCTGGAAATCTTCTCCAACGCGCTCCGCTCCATCACGGACGAGACCTTCATCGCGCTGATGAAGTCGTCCTATTCCACCAACATCAAGGAGCGGCACGACCACTCCACCGCCATCATGGATGCGCAAGGCCGGCTGGTGGCGCAGGCCGAGAACTCGCTGCCGATCCATGTGGCCAGCATGGAAGGGCTGATGCGCTCGCTGCTGGCGAAGTATGGCGACGACATCCACGCCGGCGACCTGTTCCTGGCGAACGACCCGCACACCGCCGGCGGCACCCATTTGCCGGATATCAACCTGGCCCAGCCGGTGTTCGCGGAGGGGCGGTTGCTGGGCTTCGTCGCCAACATCGCCCATCACGCCGACGTGGGCGGCATGGCGCCCGGCTCCATGTCCGGCGGCATGACGGAAATCTATCAGGAGGGCCTGCGCATCCCCGTCATGCGCCTGTTCGACCGCGGACGGTTGAACGAGGAACTGCTGGATTTCATTCTGCTGAATGTGCGCCTGCCGGTGGAGCGCCGCGGCGACTACTATGCCCAGATCGCGGCCTGCCGCCTGGGCGAGCGGCGGTTGGGAGAGGTGATCGCGCGTTACGGCGCGGCGGCGACGGCATCCGGCATGAACCAGATTATCGAGCGCTCGACCGAACGCATGGCGGCGGCTCTGGCGCGGGTGCCGGACGGCGTCTACCGCTTCGAAGATGCGATGGATGACGACGGCGTTGGCAACGAGGACCTGACCATCGCCGTCACCGTGACGGCCCAGGGCGGCGAGGTCGGCTTCGACTTCGCCGGCACCTGCCCGCAGACGCCCGGCAACGTCAACTGCACCCTGAACGCCACGGTCGCCAGCGTCACCTATGCGGTGAAGGCGCTGCTCGACCCGGAAGCGCCCAACACCCAGGCGGTGATTGACTGCGTGACGGTGACGGCGCCGGAGGGCTGCCTGATCAACTGCGTCTTCCCGGCCCCCGTCGCGGGCCGGGCGCACACCTGCCAGCGCATTATCGACGTGGTGATGGGCGCACTCGCCCCCGCCCTGCCGGAGCAGGTGACGGCGGCGCCGAACGGAGCCAACACCATGGCCGTGTTCAGCGGCACCGACCCACGCACCGGCCAGGGCTATGTCTACCTGGAGACCGTCGGCGGCGGTGGCGGCGCGCGGGCGACCAAGCATGGCAAGGATGGCGTGCAGACCGGCATCACCAACACCTCCAACCTGCCCGTCGAAGCCATCGAGCAGGAATACCCGCTGTTGGTGGAGGAATACGGCCTGGTGCCTGGCTCGGGCGGGGCCGGCAAGTTCCACGGCGGCCGCGGCATCCGCCGGGTGGTCCGCCCGGTTGGCCATACCTGCACCTTCAACGGCGTCGGTGAACGGTTCCGGCTGGAGCCCTGGGGGGTTTTCGGCGGCCAGAACGGCAAGGCGGGGCGCTTTGCACTGCGGCTCGGCAATGGCGCAGAGGAGCCGCTGCCGCCCAAGACCGGCAACCGCACGCTGCGCGAAGATCAGGCCGCCATCTTCGAAAGCCCGGGGGCAGGCGGCTACGGCAAGGCCGGCTGAGCGTTTCGCGGACGGCGCGCGCTACGTGAACGGCAAGGGCGAGGAGCGGGAAATCGCGGCGCACGTGGTCGTCATCGCCTGCAACAACCACTGGCCGATAGAGCGCCACCGCCACCGCCCATCCGCAGACATCGGACGAGACCAAAATTTGAACGCCCAACTGGCCGCCTAAGCCCCGTTCGATGCCTCATAACGGTGGACCGGTACACTATCGCGGCCTCTGAAAGGACGGCTTCTGTCCGAAATCGTCACAATCGAACGCATTCGCATTGGCAGGCTTTATGGCGGGTATTGTCTTTTCGGATGAGAATTTTTCAATGAATGCGATAACATATGGCGGAGAGGGAGTCCGCCGAACATAGGGTCCAGGGCGTTTCATGCGGCTTCATAGTGTCAAGTAAATTAGAGGTTTTTCAGTATATTGGAAATGTGCTAGGTTCATAGGTGATCAAGCGGTTTCATGCAATCTCATGTTCAAAGTGGGGTTGGAAGTAGGGTTAAACGAAACCGCGATGGAGGCACAGAATGGCACGGACGCTCAACAATCTCTCCGCACGGCACGTCGAAACGCTGGCCAAGCCAGGGCGGCATAGCGACGGCGGCGGGCTCTATCTGGTGGTGACGCCTGCGGGGCGTCGGAACTGGGCGTTCATGTACACCCGCCATGGCAAGCGGACGGAAATGGGGCTCGGTCAGGCCGGCCGCGGTGGCGTCTCCCTGTCGGCCGCACGCGATCTCGCTCAGCAATGCCGGGAAAGCCTCCGGTGCGGCAAGGACCCGCTCGCCACCCGCCGCCAGGACCATCAGACCGCGGCCACCATCCCCACGTTCGCCGACTATGCCGATGCCTATGTGAAGGCGAAGGGGACCGAGTGGCGGAACGCCAAACACCGCGCGCAGTGGGAAATGACGCTCACGAACTACTGCACCAAAATCCGCCGGAAGACGGTCGATAGCATCGACACCGCCGACATTCTGGAAGTGCTGCGCCCGATCTGGGGAGAGAAGCCTGAAACAGCCTCCCGCTTGCGCGGACGGATCGAGAATGTGCTGGACGCTGCGAAGGCCGAAGGGTTGCGTACGGGAGAGAACCCCGCCCGCTGGCGAGGACACCTCGACAAGCTGCTGCCGCGGCGCCAGAGGCTTACGCGTGGCCATCATGCGGCTTTGCCCTATGCGGACGTTCCCGCGTTCATGGAGGGCCTGAGAGACCACGAGGCGACCGGGGCGCTTGCCCTGCAATTCCTGATCCTGACGGTGGCACGGACGGGCGAGGTTCTCGGTGCTACGTGGGATGAAATCGACATGGACAAAGCGCTATGGACGGTCCCCGCCGGCCGCATGAAGGCAGGCCACACGCATCGGGTGCCACTCTCGGAACCAGCGCTGGCGATCTTGCGGAAGATGGCGGCGGACAAGCCTGATAGCGACGATCAGCAGGGGGCCTATGTGTTCCCCGGTGCGCGGGCGGGGCGGCCAATCTCGAACATGACCATGAGCATGTTTCTGCGACGGAACGATGACCGGAAGTTCACGGTGCATGGGTTCCGCTCTGCCTTCCGCGATTGGGTTGGCGAGGAAACGGACTTCCGCCGCGAGATTGCAGAGGCTGCCCTGGCGCACGTGGTGGGGGATAGCACCGAACGCGCCTACCGCCGCGGCGACGCCCTTGAAAAGCGGCGGGAGTTGATGGAAGCTTGGAGCGACTATGCCGAGAGTCGAACGGGATGACCCGGCCTCGCAAGATAAAATGCTACCGCTTCCGACAAGGAAAATCGTTAAGGTAAACATCTATGATAATTTTATACGCACTTGCTATTTTGTGGTTTTCATTACCTTTTATTTTAATATACTTTTTAGTGTTTAAAGATAATTATGCAAAAGAACTAACAAAAGAATTTTTAAATGAACCTTGGAAGGCGATATATACAATGTTACTATCTATTAGTTTTTACCTGGGAATTTCTATGGCATTTCTGGGGATAGAGATTACTATATCGGTATTTAAATATGAACTCCCGATATTTTTAATGTTACTACTTATATCTTTCGCTCTTGCTTTGTCCGCGGTAATGTACGTCATAATGAATGAAAAAAGAAAATAAGTTGTATCTTCTAATTTATTGTAATTGTATTATAATAAATTTTATTTCGATAAAGATGACGTTCAAAGTATCGGCGCTGTTCCCGATTTTTACTGCCACTCTGCGATACCATTAGCTTGGCAAGACGTAATACCGGTGAGGCCGTTACGGCCCATAGAGATTCTAATCCGCTGTTCATTCAAATTTTTAATTGGCCGGCCAACGGAATCAGCATGTTCATGCGCGATTGCGGTTAGCTGGCTTTTACAGGCTGTGGCAACTGCATCGCTCTCTGGAATAAATTGATACCTAGAGTAATATACAGTAATCCCGAAGCCGTTTGGGTTATCTTGGATCGCAAACTCTGTGTTTTTATCGTATGTCGAAAGTGGAATATTCGTATGGCTTACTGGTGTTGCACAAGCCGACATCGCTAAAAGGGTAATCAAAACAATAAATCTCATCAACTTATCCTGCAACTGCTTCCGTCCATAAAGATCGGGCCGATTGGAAGGTCGGCCAGTTAATTACACTGCGTAAAAGATATAACGCCAAGGGCAACCAGGCGAGTGTGCATTTCGGCGAATTACGCAGGCGAGCCGGTTTCTAAATATATATCACTGCGAACACAACATGCGATGCGCATTTCCGGCCTAACGCACGCCCAACGCACTGAGTGTCTCTTGCCCAGGTTCTCCGACTGGGAGCCCCTTGTGCCGCTGGTAGTCGGCGAGCGCCGCTTTCGTTCTGTCACCTACTATCCCGTCCGCAGGCCCCGAATCATATCCGGCGGCCTTTAAGGTACGCTGAATGGCTTTAAAGGCTTATCCCTTTGCTTCCGGCGCAATCAACATCTCGTAGGTGATGGGTTCTTTGGAGGTAACGATGCCCAAGAGGGATCGAAAGGCTGCGTGTCGGGTGCGGCGGCGGTTGAATCGGAAAACAAACTCGTCGAGGTAGGCTTGCAGGTGCTTCCGCCGCAGGCCGTGGTAGACGCCGAGCGCCCAGGTTTTCAGGTTGGAGAAGACGCGGTGGACCCAGGGGAGCGCGATATGGGCGGCCATGGAGCCGATCACGTGGGGGTCGTGGGCGACTTCGGCGCTGGCGCTGTATCCGGTCCATCTGTCGGTCTTGATGGTGGACCCGGGTGCGACGGTGTCTTTCACGACACCCGCCAGGGTGTCGCCGGAAAAGTCGGGAATGGCGCGCAGGCGGATGCAGCCCGGTCCGCCGTCGGTGACCTCGACGGCGCCGGCGACCAGCATCTTGCCCTGGTGGCTGCGTCCCTGTCCGCCGGCGGGCGGATCGTCGTGTGTTCTGAAGGGGATGGCGGTCTCATCCATCTCGACCAAGCCGGAGAGCGGCGTGCGGTCTGGGGCGACCATGGCGCTGCGCAGCTTGGCGCACAGCAGCCAGGCGGTTTTGTAGGAGCCCAGCCCCAGTTGCGACCGGATCTGGGTGGCCGAGATGCCGTTGGAGTGCGTCGCCATCAGATACGCCGCCCAGAACCATACCGTCAGCGGCAATTTGCCGCGATGCATGACCGTTCCGGCCCTGACCGAGGTCTGTCGGCCGCAGTCGGCGCACTCTGTGGTCCATTGCTTGGTTTCCAGCGCCCAGCCGCGTTTGCCGCCGCACGATGGACAGACGAAACCTTCGGGCCAGCGCTGTTTTGCAAGGTACGCCGCGCAGGCCGCTTCGTCGGAAAACTGGTGCTGGAATTCGAGTAGGGATCGGGGAAACGCGCTCATGACCGGGCTCCGGAATGGCATTTGTTCATTCTATGTTCTACGCCATTCCTGGCCAGCTGTCACCACATGATGCGGCCCCGGACCCAGGGAGATAAGCCTCAATACATGATCATTGGCTGTTTATTACAGGCAGTTTCGTAGAAAGTATATTCTGTCATGACCCGAATTATTCGTAAAGGCCGGCGCGCAGCGTGATGGCATGCGAACGGGCTCCGTCGTCTGACGGAGTTTTGGGGTCGGATTTTCGTGAGGCAGGAGGTGTGGGGGACGGGTTCGGTCGGCGGCATCTTCGCCGCGCCGGGCTAGGGCGCGCGGGCTTCCATGGCCGAGAGCATATGCGCGATGACCGGCCTGTTCGGC
>Ga0206129_10004746_pt1 | contig 14785 bp, 12 predicted proteins | sample Helgoland_Spring_8_FD_148616 | JGI IMG/M metagenome (GOLD analysis project Ga0206129, IMG submission 148616) | Pelagic subsurface seawater microbial communities from Kabeltonne, Helgoland, North Sea - Helgoland_Spring_Bloom_20160502_2 | ecosystem: Environmental > Aquatic > Marine > Epipelagic ...
TACAGAAAGTAAGTATGCTGCACTTAAAGATACCGATGCACTCATTTTACTTACAGAATGGAAAGAATTCCGTTCTCCAGATTTTGAGGAGCTGAAAAATCAATTAAAGAGTCCCATTATTTTTGACGGAAGAAACCAATACAATGCATTTAATCTGGAAGAAAAGGGATTTGAGTATTACCAGATTGGGAAGAGATAAACAGATTGTCCGAAGAAATAGGTTTAAAAAATATTTTAAAAATGGAAATACAATTAAGTAATAAAACAATTCTTGTCACTGGAGGTGCGGGTTTTATTGGGTCAAATTTATGTGAGGCTTTACTTGAAAAAGGAAACAAGGTTGTTTGTCTTGATAATTTTGCAACTGGTAAAAGAGAAAATATAGATCAACTTTTAAAGGATACTAATTTTAAGCTAATTGAAGGTGATATTAGAAAACTAGAGGATTGTTTAAAAGCAACCAAAGATGTTGACTATGTTTTGCATCAAGCCGCATTAGGATCGGTTCCTAGATCTATTAAAGATCCAATCACTTCCAATGATGTGAATGTAGGAGGTTTTTTAAATATGTTAGCTGCTGCAAGAGATAATGGAGTGAAAAGATTCGTATTTGCTGCGAGTTCATCGACCTACGGCGATTCAGAATTAATGCCAAAAGTTGAGGATGTCATCGGGAAACCTTTGTCACCCTATGCTATTACAAAATATGTAAATGAGTTATATGCTGACATTTTTTCGAAAACCTACGGACTTGAAACCATAGGCTTGCGCTATTTTAATGTATTCGGCAGAAAGCAAGACCCCAATGGAGCTTATGCAGCGGTGATTCCAAAATTTGTTAGCCAATTAATGAATGAAGAATCTCCAGTGATTAACGGAGACGGTAATTTTTCAAGAGACTTTACTTACATAGATAATGTAATACAAGCAAATCTATTAAGCCTAGTGACGACAAACGAAAAAGCGATTAATACGGTTTATAATGTAGCCTATGGTGATCGAAATACGCTAAATGATTTGATGGGCTATTTAAAAGAGTATTTATCTGAATTTGATTCCAAAATTCAAAATATAGCAGTTACTTACGGACCAAATAGAGCAGGAGATATCCCACACTCTCACGCAAGTGTTGAAAAAGCAAAAGAACTATTAAATTATAATCCACAGTTTTCTTTACAAAAGGGTTTAAAAGAAGCTGTAAAATGGTATTGGAAAAATTTATAACATGAAAAAAGAAAAAATAGCTATTATTGGACTTGGGTATGTTGGTTTGCCATTGGCTAGGCTTTTTGCAACCAAGTATTCAGTAGTTGGATTTGATATCAATACTGACAGAATATCTGAATTAATGTCTGGTGTTGATTCAACGTTAGAAGTTGATAATGAAACTTTAAAATCTGTTTTAGTGGAAGATGTTTCAGATTCTAATGGCTTGTATTGCACAAATCAACTAGAGAAAATTAAAGATTGTAATTATTATATTATAACCGTTCCAACTCCTGTTGATAAAAACAATAGACCTATTTTAATTCCTCTAGTTAAGGCGAGTGAAACAGTTGGTTCTGTCTTAAAAAAAGGTGATATAGTAATTTATGAATCTACAGTGTATCCAGGTGCAACAGAAGAAGATTGTGTTCCGGTATTAGAAAGAGTTTCTGGGCTTAAATTTAATAAAGATTTTTATACGGGTTATTCGCCAGAAAGAATCAATCCAGGAGACAAAGAGCACACCGTTGAAAAGATACTAAAGGTCACATCAGGATCAACGCCTGAAGTTGGAGAAAAGGTGAATGATTTGTACAAATCTGTAATCACAGGTGGGACTCATTTGGCACCAACAATAAAAGTAGCGGAAGCATCAAAGGTGATTGAAAATTCTCAAAGAGATATCAATATTGCTTTTGTGAATGAACTAGCCAAGATATTTAATTTATTAGATATCAATACTCATGATGTTTTGGAGGCGGCTGGGACAAAATGGAATTTTTTGCCATTTAAACCTGGTTTAGTAGGAGGCCACTGTATTGGAGTTGACCCCTATTATTTAGCGCAGAAAGCTCAAGAGAATGGTTACCATCCTGAAATTATTTTAGCTGGACGACGTTTAAATGATGGGATGGGAGATTATGTGGCTTCCGAAATTGTGAAATGTATGATTAAGAAAAACATACCTGTAAATGGTTCTACGGTTCTTGTTTTAGGTATTACATTTAAAGAAAACTGTCCAGATGTAAGAAACACAAAAGCAGTAGATCTTGTAAAAGCATTAAAAGATTATGGAACCAATTTAACGATTCATGATCCATGGGCTAGTGAAGATGAAGTAATGCATGAATATGGATTAGAATCTTCAAAATCTATACCTAATGAAAAGTTTGATGCGGTTGTACTTGTTGTCGCTCATACGAGTTTTTTGGAATTAAATTTAGATTCGTTGAGGAATCAAAATTCAATTCTTTACGATGTAAAAGGGGTGGTTAAACATCAAGTAGATGCTAGTTTATAATAATTGTTTTAAAGGGTATAGCTTAAATTTATCACTGATGGTATTATTTGTATTGGAAAATAGATTTAGGCTAAACCTTTTTTTTATTGAATTATTTTATGATTACCCTTTTTAAATACAATTTTAATTATTTTTTGGTCATACTTTTTTTTTGGTCAACTCTTTTAGAGAACGCATTTTCGTTTGGTAAATTTCATCAATTTTCAAATGGTCTTGATTTAAGTGTATCTTTATTTTTAAGAGTAATTTTCTTATTTAAAACATCCACTTATTTTTTTAATGGCTCTCTGAATAACAAGGATTTAATGCCTGTCGTTAAATTTATTTTTGTACTGATTTTGTTTTATATATATGGCACATTATTTTATCCCCAATATTTTTTAAGATCTTTTTCTGTTTTAATTCAAACGATATCGGTTTTATCGATTATACCATACTTGTATTTGAGTAATCCAACAAAAGCCTCAAAACAGCTCTTTTATGCCAATATTAGATTTTTTATACTAATAAACTCAATATTATTAGTTATTTCCTTTTTTTACCCAAACCTATTAGAATCCTTTGAAAGCTCTTCAGGAACATCAGATATTTCAAGGTCTTTTGGGATTATGGGAGATGAAATATCAACACTTCTAACTTTCTTTATTTTAGATGCCTTTCACAATAAAAAGTGGAAAAGTTTTCTGATTTTATTATTCTCATTCTTTCTTACGGGAGGAATTGCTTCATTTTTTATATTAATTTCTCTTGTTTTATTTTATTTATTCAAAATCACTTCTTCAAATAACAAAAAGGCAATTTGGTCTTACATAACAGTAATATTTTTATTTATTGTTGTTTTTTATTTCAGAGACCAGATATCTATTTTTGACAGAATAAACCAAAATTTTAGTATCCAAGATGAAAGCAACACTCTTAATCTTAGAATAAAATCTATCACAGCAGGAATAGACATTTTTTCAGACAATATTTGGTTTGGTATTGGTTTTGGGTTTTATGGTGCTTATATTCTAGACTTATTTGATTATTTAGATGAGAATGTTATAATTTTAACATCTTCATATAATCAATATTTGCAAATTTTGTGTGAAATGGGAATAATAGGTTTTCTTGTGTTCATTTCATTTTTTTATGGATTGTTAAAAAAACTTAGAAATAAGTTAAAAGTCAATTACACCTCAGAAAAATTTATCGCTTATATTTGGTTAGTTACTTTATTAATAACAATGCAATCTGGAAATTGGTTTTTCCCAAGCTCATTTGTTTTTATTTTAATTGTTAGTTTATTGGGAGTAAATTTAAAAGAAGCAAAATGAGTTTTTTTAAAAATTTTTTTGCATTATCACTTGTAAATGGATTAAACTCATTTTTTGGCTTTCTATCAACTTTCCTTATAGTTCGATTTATTTCTGTTGATGTTCTTGGTCAATATACTGTTTTTCTGAGCATGATAGGACTAACATCTATTTTATATTCCATAATACCTCCTAACTACAGTGTAATTAAATTCCAAGAAGATGTTTTTTTTAGAAACATATTGTTTTTAAACTATATTATAATCTCAATATTTATCTTTTTTGCTTTACTAGTTTTTGATTTTTTCATAAATATTGATGTGTTAAAAACAGCAGTTTTTATTGTTAGTACTGGTTTTTTAAATTATGTAGACATTTATAGTCAAGCTAATTCTAGGCTAAAAAATTACTATTATTTCTTGCTCTTTATTTCGACATTAAAGATTTTAGTAATTTTATATATGATAAATTTCAATTTATTAGGTTTCAATTTATTACTATACTATTTTACAATAATACACTTATTTATCATTTCTGTTGTAAGTTTATTTAAGATAAAGAATATTTCCAGCTATATCTTAAATCCATCATTATCGATTGATTTATATAAATTTATAATTATAAATTTCAAAACATTCAAACCTTACTATTTTAATTCAATAATCAAGAAATTTAGAACAACTTCTGTAGTGTTAGTTTTTGATTTATTCATTTCAAAAAGCACAATTGGGCTTTTCAGTCTTTTTGTAAAAGTATTTAGTTTTTCAACTGGGTTATTTAGAATTATTGAATCTTTTTTTATGAATAAGCATAATCAAATAATCTATAAAAAAATGTTTAAATCAAATTTTCATTTTATTGCAGGGGCGCAGTTTATGATAAATTTTTTAGTTGGATCATTATATCTTAAAATAAATGTTGGTAAATTTTATTTTATCGAAAATATAATTTTATCAACGTTATCATTTTCTTACATAAAATATATGTACACCCGCTCAGAATTATTAATTAATTATCAAAATAAAACATTAAACTATTCTGAATTAATATTTATTTTTATTTTAGTTATAATGTCTGGTTTTATGTGTTATTTTAATCTTACAGGATTAATTTATCTTATTTTAGCTTACACTTTATCCACATTAACATTGCAATTGTATGTTATTTATAAAAAAAATATTATTAAAATATAAGTTTAGAAATTTATCATTTAAATATGAAGGTGATAATTGTATATATCGTTTTTTAAATTCTAAGTTTTCCTACGCTGAAAACATTACAATAGGTAATAATGTTCATTTAGGACCTGGTTGTGAACTTGATGGTGCTGGATTAATTTCAATTGGAAATGGTGTTATTTTTGCTCCTGAAGTTTGTGTCTACTCTAGAACGCACAATTTTAATTCAAAAGATTTGTCTGCATTACCTTATGATAATATTATGTTAACGGGAGAAGTTGTGATTGATGATTATGTTTGGATAGGTAGGCGAGCTATAATACTTCCTGGTGTTAAAATTGGAAAAGGAGTTGTTGTTGGTGCTGGTGCATTAGTATCAAAAGACCTACCTGATTTTGGGATAGCAGTAGGAAACCCTGCTAAAGTTGTTAAATATCGTGATTCAAAAAAATTTAATGAATTATATAATGAAAAAACTCCATTCGTTTACGATAAACATGGTCATGAAAAAATATTTATAGAAAAATGAATAAAAAACTTGTGTACATACTAAATCAGTACTCAGACAAGGAAGGGAGTCATTTTTTTCATGTTATAAATTTGTTAGAAGAAATTGCATCTAATAATGTTAATATTACGTTGGTAATTGAAAAAGCAAGTGGAAAACCAAAATTTAACTCTAAAAACATAAAAGTTGTTGTACAAACCAAGAAAGGTTTACTAAGGTTTTTTGAACTATTTAAAATTGTAAAAAAATTAAATAAACAAGGCTATAAAAAAGCTTTTGTTAGAATATCACAATGGGGAGCAATACCAGCTATTCTAGTCTCAAAAATTTCTAATTTAGAAACCTATTTTTGGCATTCAGGAACCACACATAGATTAGATAAAAAGAGAAAATTAAATTCTACTTATTTTAGGTGGTTAATTACATCATCACTCCCATTCAATTTTGTTATGAAAAACACAAGTTTTTTTGTTACAGGCCCAGAGTCTATGTTAGATTATTACAATCAAGAAGTTGGTGTAAAAAGAGAAAAATTAGTTTGCTTGTATAACGACATTAATTTAGATCGCTTCAATGTATTGGATTCTAATTCTAGAAAAAATTTAAAACTTAAAAGAGGATTTCAAGCAAATGAAAAAATCATTCTATTTGTACACAGATTTTCACCAGTTAGAAAGAGTCTTTTTTACATGCCTTACGTTTTATCCGACGTATTAAAAGATAAGAATAATAAATGTGTCGTAATAGGGGGTGGACCAGAGTTAGAAGAATTTAAAATCCAAGTTGAAGAAATGGGGTTGTCTTCTCAAGTCTCAATTTTAGGGGAGGTTCCAAATTCAAAAATTCAAGACTATTACTCAATCTCTGATATTTTTATTAATCCTACTTATACTGAAGGTTTTCCGAGAGTTTTAATAGAGGCTATGGCTTCTGGTTTGCCAATTGTAACTACAAATGCTGGTGGAATAAAAGATATTCTTGGACCAAAACAGTTAAACTATATGTCAGATATTTTAGATAGGGATAAGTTTAAAGAACTATTAAATAGTCTTTTGAATGATCATCAAACGCGTAACAATTTAATATCAGAAAATTTAGAGTATGTAAAGAAATATAGTACGCCTAACGTAGCCAAAATGTACATAGAAAACATATTTAAAAATGATTAAAGTTTTACATATATCTGCAAATACTTATCCAAAACTTGGCGAAAAAGAACATCATACAAAAAGAATTTGGTATGAGTTAGCCAAAGGCGTTGATGAGTATCATGTTTTTGCAAGAAGTCAAGATAACTCCTTTTCCCATACAATAGAAGGCAATATTCATTTGCATTTGATACCAAAGTTATATGTAAAACAACGAGTTTTTATTTTGAGTTCTTTTTTGGTTTTGCCTTTAATAAGAAAATACAAAATTACGCACTTAACTGCTCAAAGTTCTTTATTAGGTGGTTTAACGACAGTCTTTTTGTCAAAATTGTTTAAGTTACCCCTTTTAACAGAAATTCATGGAGAAGAATATTTTAGGTATTTGAAAAAAAATAAACTACTCTCCAAATTAATTAAATTTTCCTTTTCTAACTCAACCAAAATAAGATCCTTAAGTTCTTCAATGAGTAATAAGCTTAAGTATTATGGATTCCAAAAAAATGTTATTTTAATTCCTAATAGAGTTAATCTTGATTTATTTAAAATTCATAAAAACTCTTTTGAGGTTAATGCTAATGTAAATCTTGTTAGTGTTGGTAGGTTTGTTTGGCAAAAGAATTATTTAGAATTAATAAAAAAGCTTTCAAACTCAAATTTGAATTTTCACTTGACTTTAATTGGTGGTGGAGTTGAAAAAATAAATTTTGAAAATTTTATTACAAAAAATAATTTGATTGAAAGGGTTACACTTATTGATTGGATAACACAGAAAGAGTTGGCTAAACTCATAATTAATTCAGACATCTACATTCAATCTTCAGTAAGTGAGGGAATGCCGAGAACTATACTTGAGGCTATGGCATTAAAAATGCCTATAATTTCAACTAATGTTGGTTCTATCAAAGGAATATTAAATGCTAACAATTCTATTTTAATCAATAGTGATTTAGAGGATTTAGTATTGTCTATTAATAAGATTTATGAGAATTATGAATTTAGAAAGTCTATTGCAGAGACAGCTTACAATGATGTTAGTGAAAAGTATGAATGGAATAAAGTGTTTAACCTCTATAGACATGAGATTAAAACAATGAAATATCAGTCTACCGGATCATGAAAATTTTAAGATTATATTATAAAGTACCCCCTTTAAAAGGTGGTATGGAGAAGCATATTTATTTTTTATCTCGTATTCAATCAAAACAAAATGAGGTTACGGTTTTTTATAATCAAGGTGATCGAATAACTGATAATGATGTTCAAGTTTTACCAAATTTTAAGGTTGATAAATTAAAGCCTCAATTCTTATGTGTTCTTCTTTTTCATATTTCATCTTTTGTAAAGCTATTCAAAATTAAGGCCAAATTTGATGTTGTTCATGTGCATGGAGATTGGAGCGCTCTTATATTAATTTCTTTAATCAAGATTTTAACAAAGTCAAAAGTAGTTGTTTTATCAATTCATGATCAATTGACAAGTAGTTTTAAAAAGAAAGTATTAAGTTTTCTAATAAAGCAAGTTGATTTAATTTTTACATCTGGTGCCGATACTGCAAATTATTTAGAACCTCATAAACCAAATGCTGTTTTTTTTCAGCCCAGTGGTATTAGTGCTGTTTTTGTTGAAACACCATCTAATAAAGTGTTTTCAAATAATGTGATTATTATAGCTAACTTGGTACCCAAAAAAAATATTGATTTAGTTATTGAAATCGCTAAAATTTGTCCAGATTTTAATTTTAAAATTGTAGGGAAAGGTCCTGAAAAACAAAGGTTAGAGACCAAGATGAAAAATATTAATAATGTAAGCCTAATTGGTTTTAAGACTACTGAAGAAATAATTGCACTAATGGATACTAGTTTTGCTTTTTTACTTACTTCATTTTTTGAGGGGACACCTACGTCTGTTATAGAATCTTGTGCAAGAAGACTGCCTATTGTTACGTCTAATGTTGGCGGTTTAAAGTCTATTATAAAAGATAATGAAAATGGTTACGTTATTGATAATTACAACCCTTCTAATTTTAAAAATGCATTAGATAAAATATTTAATACTCCTGACTTGCAAGAGCTAATGAAAACAAATAATAGCATTTTGGGACAAAAGTATGTTTGGGATAATGTGGCTAAAAATATTACAAATCAAACCAAAAATGTTCTTAAAAATAAGTTATGATGTTAAATATAGGTATAGTAGGTAAAGGCTATTTTGGATCTAAAATTTATAATACTTTAAAAGATAAACACAATATTGTTTTTTACACAGGTAAAGAATTTAATGTTTCATTTGATATAGATTGGGTAATTGTTGCTACTATAACAAATACACATTATGAAATATGTAAAACATTTTTAGAAAAAGGTGTAAATGTTTTTGTTGAAAAACCAATTACAGCGTCATACAATAAAGCAAAAAAGTTAATTGATTTGGCTAATTCTAATAATGTTAAACTTTATATAGATGATATTTTCTTGTATCATCCTACGTTTAAAATTATTAAAGAGCAAGAATATAAAAACATTGAGTTTTCATGGAGTAAACTCGGATCTTTTAAGGATAATATCTATAATAATTTAGCATATCATGACATTTACATGGCTTTAAGTTTAGGTTTAGATTTGTCTAAGGATGTATTTTTTAAAGAAAATCAAGTCAATAAAAAATATTTCAAAATTGGTAGTACAGCTTTCAAGTATGATAGATTATCTAATCATAAATCTAAATATGTTATGCTAGATGGACATAAAATTGAGTTTGTAACTACGGTTAATCTACTTGAAATTATGTTTGATTGTGTTTTTAATGAAAACGCGTGCTTTAAAAACAATAATAAACTTGCCTTAAAAACAATAAGTATTTTAAGTCGTTTAGAAAAAATTAAACCTAAAGTTGCTGTTGTGGGTGCTGGAATTTTTGGCATTACAGCAGCACTAAAACTCCAAGACTATTATGATGTTGACTTGTTTGAAAAAAATGATGACATTATTCAAAATGCAAGTGCTATAAATCAATACAGACTTCATAGAGGCTATCATTACCCTAGAAGCTTAGAAACAGCAATATCTTCAAAACAAGGTGAAAAATCTTTTTTAAAACAATATGACTGTCAAATAAAAGATACGGAGCAATACTATGCCATAGCGTACAAATCAAAAGTGAGTAAAGAACAATATGAAACCTTTTTAGAAAAAGTTGGATTAGAATATGAAAAATTACAATCTGATATTGTCACTAGAAATATTTTAGGGTTATATAAAGTAAAAGAGACACTCTTTGATCCACACAAACTTCATAAGATTTGTAGAGAGAAATTAGATAAAAGTTCTGTTAAACTGCACTTATCGAAGGAGTTTGATAAAAAACAGATAGATAACTTTGATTATGTAATTAATGCTACATATAGTAACCTTAATGCAATAGTAGAAAATAAAAAAAATTACCAGTTTGAACTCTGTGAAAAACCAATTATTAAGTTACCCAAAAAGTTTCACAAGAAAGGAATTATAGTGATGGATGGTCCTTTTACTTGTATTGATCCTTATTCTGATACAGATTATCATGTAATTGGTAATGTAGTTCATGCCATTCATCATACTAATGTTGGTGAATTTCCGGAAATACCAGAGGCTTATAAAAAATTACTTAATAAGGGTGTAGTCAAAAATCCTGAAATTACAGAATGGGATAAGTTCTTAGAAACCGCAAATACATTTTTTAATGGTATAGATGGTGTAGAGCATATTGGTTCAATGTTTACAATAAGATGTGTTTTACCTAACCGTGATTTTGATGATGCAAGGCCAACACTTATCGAAAAACAAAATGATAAAGTTTTTAGTCTTTTCTCTGGAAAAATTACCACAGCTGTAGATTGTAGCGAAGAGTTAATTTCTGTTTTAAATTCAAATTAAATGAGTCAAATTAAACTTTTACAGCTTATAACGGGTTTAGGAATGGGAGGTGCTGAAAAGGTAGTTTTGGATCTTTCTAAATTTATTAATAATGATAGTTTTCAGACACATGTCGTTGCTTTAAGTAATAAAACAGAATTGTTAAATGAGTTTTTACATAATAATATTAATGTTACTGTTTTAAATGGTAAAAATAACTTTAAGCATTTTTTTAAAATTATTAGAGAAGTTAATAGTTATGTTAAGCAAAATGCTATTCAGGTTTTGCATGCTCATATGACACACGCTTTAATAGTTGCTTGCATAATAAAATTAGTTAATCCAAGATTGAAAATAGTATATACTTCTCATAATATTAATATAGGCTCAAGATTGAGAGAGATTATGGTTTATTTTTTAAAGCCCTTTAGAAATATTGATATAATTTTTTCTAAGAATATTTTAAAATTTTTCTACAAGAAAAATCACATTGTAATACCTAACGGTATTCATATTGAAAAATATAGTTTAAAGTTATTGAAACCGAAAGTTTTTACATTAACCTGTATTGGAAGATTGGAGTATGTCAAAAATCACACTTTTTTAGTTGATTTAGCAAATAAACTTAAATCTAAGATTAAATTTAAAATACAAATTGTAGGGGCCGGAGAACTCGAACAAGAGTTAAAGCAAAAAGTGCATGAATTGGGATTACAAGACTATGTTTTTTTTCTTGGACTTAGAAACAATGTAGCTAATATTTTAAATGAATCACATTGTTTTGTATTACCTTCTCATTGGGAAGGTTTACCAATTGTTCTATTAGAAGCAGCAGCTTCAAAATTACCTATAATATCAACTCCAGTTGGAAGCATTCCTAGTTTAATAGATGATTCCTTGGGTATTTTATGTGAACTCAATGATTTTGAGAAAAATATAGAAGAAATCTATTATAATTATGAGTCAGCTAAACAACGTTCTAATAAACTTTATGAAATAGTAAGTAGTAAATTCTCAATTAAAAGTATCGTTAATCAACACGAAAAGGTATACCAAAATCTAGTAGAATCATGACCATTTCAGAAAAAATGAAAGTTCTGAGAATATTAAACAGGTTTAATGTAGGGGGGCCGGTTTATAATGCAACTTATCTAACAAAGTATTTGAATAATTTTGAAACTATGCTTGTTGGTGGTGTCCATGAGAGCCATGAGCAATCAGCAGATTATATTTTAATTAATGAAGGAGTTGATTTTAAAAAATTAAAATATATGAGGAGAGCTATATCTCCAATCTATGATTTTATAACTCTTTTTCAATTAATCATTATATTATATAAGTTCAATCCTAAAATCATTCACACTCATGCTGCTAAGGCTGGTTTATTAGGGCGCATTGCTAAATTATTTTACTTTAAAAAAGTATATGTGGTTCATACCTATCATGGAAATGTTTTTGAGGGATATTTCTCAGATTTTAAAAACAAGATTATCCTAAAAATAGAACGATTTTTAGCTAGATACTCCACTAAAATTGTTTCAATTTCACAACTACAAAAAAAAGATCTAGTTAACAAATATAAAATTTGTGATTCCAATAAAATAACTGTTGTTCCTCTGGGTTTTGATCTAAAAAGATTCACTAAACAACTTGACCAAAAAAGAACTAAAACTAGAACAGAATTTTTGATTAAAAATAATGAGCTTTGTATAACTATTATTGGTAGGGTTGTTCCTATTAAAAACCACAAACTTTTTATTGATGTTTTTGATTTCTGTAAGAAAAATTCAACAAAAAAAATTAAAGCTCTTGTTGTAGGCGATGGAAACGATACTGAAGATATAATTTCGTACTCAAAAACTAAAAATCTTGAAGTAACTTATAAATCACCTAGTGGTAATGAAGATGTGGTTTTTGCATCTTGGCGTTCAGATATAGATAATATATTAGCGGCAAGTGACATTGTTTGTTTGACCTCTATTAATGAAGGTACACCAGTAAGCATCATTGAGTCTATGGCTTCTGCCACAGCATCAATTTCTACAAATGTTGGTGGTGTTTGTGATATTATTACTAATAATGAAACTGGAAATGTGGCTTGCGGAGACCTTCTTGATTACGGAACTAAATTATTAAAGTTAATAGAGGATGAAACTTACCGCCAAGAAGTTGCATTAGCGGGTCAAATAAAAAGCTTATCTACTTTTAATTACACTAACCTTGTTGATAATATTGAGAACCTCTACTTTAAAATAATTAATGATGAAAATTAAAACTATTTTATTAGGTTTAAATGAACTGAATTTCGACTATATCAATTATTATATTGATAAAGGTTTGTTACCTAATTTTAAAAAAATATTTGAAATACAACCTCCTATTGAAACAGTTTCAGAAAATGATTATAAACTTTTAGAGCCTTGGGTGCAATGGGTGACCATCCATACAGGTAAAAGTTATGAAGAACATAATATTTTTCGTTTAGGTGACATTGTTAATCGCCCATCATTGTCTCAATTGTTTGAGGAATTAGAAACAGAAGGGCTTTCGGTTAGTGCAGTATCTCCTTTTAATGCAGAAAATCGTTTAAAAAAGCCTACTTTTTTTGTCCCAGACCCTTGGACAAAAACGAATCCTTCTGGTAATTGGATTGTTAAAGGACTATACAATGCCGTTCACCAATCTGTAAATGATAATGCAAAAGAGAAATTGAATATTAAGTCAATGGCTTCTTTAAGTTTAGGGTTGTTATTATATGTGCCAATTTTAAGATGGCCTCATTATGTGAAAACCATTTTAAACCGAAAAAAACCAGGTGCTAAAGCATTAATATTAGATAGTTTATTAGCAGATGTTCATTTAAAACTATGGAATAAAAAAAGACCAGATTTCTCAAATTTATTTTTAAATTCAGGTGCACACATACAACATCATTACTTGTTTAATTCAAAAGCTTACCAAGGAGATTTAAAAAACCCTGAATGGTATTGCCCTGATGGTTTTGATCCATTAATTCAAATTCTTTCAGAATATGATTATCAGTTAGGTAAACTATTGAAGTTGAAAGAAGTTAAATTAATTATAGCAACTGGTCTTCATCAACAACCCCACAAGCATTTAACTTTTTACTGGCGTCTTAAAGATCATGTTAAGTTTGCTGAGACGATTGGTATTAAAAATTTCTTAGAAATTTTACCAAGAATGTCAAGAGATTTTTTAGTGAAATTTAAGAATGCAACTGATGCCTTAAATGCAGAAAATTTATTGAATAGTTTTTATGCTTCTAAAGATGATATAAAAATATTTGAGGTTGATAATAGAGGTACAAGTTTATTTGTGGAGTTAGTATACCCAAATGACATTGAGGATAATGATTCAATCGACTCAAAAGAATTAAATTCAAAATTAGAAAAATTTAAATCTTACTTAGCATTCGTGGCTATAAAAAACGGTGAACACAATGGGATTGGGTATGTAACTTCTAATTTTGATTTAAAACAAGAAGAAAGAATTGAATTAACAAGTTTGAAATCAATAATAAAGAATGTAGCTTTATCTAAAAAATAAAAAAAATGCCCCTCATCTCTATAAATTCCATAATCGTTTTTATTATAGCATTTGCAGTCTCTAGCATCTGTATCCCCTTGGTCATAAAGCTAGCCATAAAAAAACGCCTCCTCGGCGAATTTGGTGAAGGCCGGCACGTTCATAAGGGCTATGTACCTAGACTTGGTGGCGTTGCTATATACATTGGTTTTTTATTTTCTCAGTTGTACTTTTTTATTTCAGATTCGTCTTCCATAGAAAACCCTACAAACTACCTATTATTACTTTTCGGAGTTCTCATGCTTTTTGTGTTGGGTATTCTAGACGATTTGGTAGATTTGAAAGCACATTTAAAATTCTACGTTCAGCTTCTTGTAGCTGTTATTTTGGTGTGGAACGCAGACATAAGAGTCGAATCTTTTCATGGCGTGCTTGGACTTGAAACTTTACCCATTTGGTTTTCGTATTTGTTCTCTATTCTAGTCATTACTTTTTTCATCAACGCCTACAATTTAATAGATGGTATAGATACTTTATCCTCTAGTATAGGGATGTTTGTATTGGTATGTTTTGGCTTGGTATTTTTATACAATGGCGCTTATTTAGAAACCGTGTTGGCATTTTCCGTTTTTGGGGCACTACTTGGCTTTTGGTTTTACAACAAGCCTCCTGCAAAAATATTTATGGGAGATAGCGGTACTTTGAGTATGG
>Ga0206129_10004747_pt1 | contig 14783 bp, 16 predicted proteins | sample Helgoland_Spring_8_FD_148616 | JGI IMG/M metagenome (GOLD analysis project Ga0206129, IMG submission 148616) | Pelagic subsurface seawater microbial communities from Kabeltonne, Helgoland, North Sea - Helgoland_Spring_Bloom_20160502_2 | ecosystem: Environmental > Aquatic > Marine > Epipelagic ...
GTCCAGCCATCGGTGGCTTCGACTTCGTGCTCGACCCCATGGCCGTCGGTCACCAGTATTTTCATCGCGGGGGGAAGCTCCTAAATCGTACAAAGCGCCAGTCTAGCGGACGCCGAGTTTCTTCTGCAATTCGCTGGAAGACGTGGTGTACTGAAAGCGCAGCCGCTCGCCGGGGCGGGCCAGCCTGAACGCCGCCTGGCTCATCAGCGCCGCCTCGTGGAAGCCGGAGAGAATCAGCTTCAGCTTGCCGGGATAGGTGTTGATGTCGCCGATGGCGAAAATGCCGGGCACGTCGGTCTCGAACTTCTCGGTATCGACCGGGATCAGGTTCTGCTCCAGGTTGATGCCGAACTCCGCCACCGGGCCGAGCTTCATAGTCAGGCCATAGAAGGGCAGCAGAGTGTCGCATTCGTGGACGTATTCCCCCGCCTCCTTGCTCTCCAGCCTGACGCCGGTGAGCGCCGGGCTCGGGCCTTCGAGGCCGGTCATCTTGGCGATGTGCAGTTCGCCTTTGCCCTCGGCAACGATGGCGCGCATCGCCTCGACCGAATGCGGCGCGGCCCGGAAGCCATCGCGGTGGTGGGCCAGCGCGATCTTCCTGGCAATCGGTTGCAGGGCGATGAACCAGTCCAGCGCCGAATCGCCTCCGCCGGCCACCAGCACATTCTTGTCCCGGAAGCGCTCCATCTGGCGCACGGCATAAAAGACGCTCTCGCCCTCATAGGCTTCGAGATTGTCCAGGTGCGGCTTTTTCGGCACGAAACTGCCACCGCCGGCCGCGATCACCAGCACCGGGGCTTCCAGCACCGTGCCGGCATCGGTGGTCATGCGCCAGTTGCCGTTGTCGAGCTTTTCCAGCGCCTCCGCCATTTCGGCCAGGTGGAATTGCGGATCGAACGGCGCGACCTGCTCCATCAGCTTGTCGGTCAACTCCTGGCCGGTGCAAACCGGGATGCCGGGAATGTCGTAAATCGGCTTTTCCGGATAGAGCTCGGCACATTGGCCGCCCACCCGGTCGAGAATGTCGACCAAATGCGCTTTCAGGCCCAAAAGGCCCAACTCGAACACGGCAAAAAGGCCGACCGGCCCGGCCCCGACGATGATGACGTCGGTCTGATGCGCGGTCTTATGCGCGGTATCGCTCACAGGCACCAATCCTCAAACGAGACGGAGGGCGGTCGCCGCCCTGGTGCGCCGATTCGCGAAACGCTTGCTACGGCAAGTGTTTCGTGAACCGGCCCACTATTTCACTCATCCGGCGGTTCGGTTCAACCGATGGATGGGTCCCATCGGTCGGCATCGAACCACTAGTATTTCTCTTTCGGCTCCAGCACCTGGCGGCCGCGGTACATGCCGGTTTCCAGGTCGACATGGTGCGGGCGGTGGAACTCGCCCGTGTCCTTGTCCTCGCGCAGGTTGGTGTGCTTGAGCGCGTGGTGCGAGCGCCGCAGGCCACGCTTGGACGTGGTGGTTTTCTTCTTCGGAACGGCCATGGGTAGAGGCTCCCAAAATATCGGACGGCCGCGGGATGGAGGTCTGCCGCGGCCGCGTCGGAAACGCGCCTTATACAGAGTGCCGCCCGCCTTGCCAAGCGCTCGCTTCGGGTTTGTGCGTCGCACGCTCCTCCCCTAAGGTGGCATCCCACCCGATGGCTCGCTACACGTAAAGGAGACGCCAAAGCCATGAGCGACAAACCCGGCCGGCCCGTACCGAAGGCCACGCCCGAAACCCAGCACTTCTGGGACGGCTGCAACGAAGGCAAGATCATCCTGCAGCGCTGCAAGGATACCGGCAAAGCCTATTTCCCGCCGCGCCCCTTCAGCCCCTACACCGGCTCCCGCAATGTCGAGACGTTCGAGGCGAGCGGCAAGGGCGTGCTGTGGTCCTACATCATCAGCGAACGTCCGAACCCGAATTTCGACATGGAAGCGCCCTACGCTATCGCTGTCGTGAAGCTGGACGAGGGCGTGCAGATGATGACCAACATCATGGACTGCGACCAGACGCCGGAGGCGCTGCAGCTCGACATGCCGGTGCAGGTCACCTTCAAGCGCCTGACCGACGAGATCAACCTGCCGCTGTTCAAGCCGGCCTCCTGAGCGCCCCGGACGATAAGGAATACACGACCGATGAAACCCGGTTCCGTCGCCGTAGTCGGCGCTGCTGAGACCACCGAGCTCGGCAAACTCCCCCACATGTCCAACATCCAGCTGCACGCGGATGCCGCCCTCAACGCCATGGCCGATTGCGGCCTGAAACCCGACGATATCGACGGCATCGCCACCGCGCGCGAAAACCCGATCGAGATCGCCCACTATCTCGGCATCAAGCCGCGCTATGTGGACGGCACCAGCGTCGGCGGCTGCTCCTTCATGATCCATGTGAAGCACGCAATCGCAGCCATCGAAAGCGGCATGGCCGACACCATCCTCGTCACCCATGGCGAGAGTGGCCGCAGCCAGGTCGGCATGACGCCGCGCGGCATCAACCCGGCGATGCTGGACGGCCAGTTCCAGATCCCTTATGGCGTCACCAACCCGCCGACCATGTTCACCATTCCGGTGATGCGCTACCTCAAGACCTATGGCGTCGATATCGAGAAAGTCGCCAACGTCGCGGTGGTGCAGCGGGAGTGGGCGGCGAAGCATCCGCGCGCAACCTTCCGCGACCCGCTGACCGTCGATGACGTCATGAACGCCCGCATGATCGCCTGGCCGTTCTCTTTGCTGATGTGCTGCCTGGTGACAGATGGCGGCGGCGCGCTGATCCTGACGCGCTCCGACCGGGCCAAGGACTTCCCGACCAAGCCGGTCTACGTGCTGGGCGCGGGCGAAGGCGGCGAGCACACCTTGGTCAGCCAGATGAGCGACTTCACCTCGTCCCAGGCCTTCCGCATCGCCGGCAAGGGTGTCTGGGAATCCAGCGGCCTGAAGCACTCGGATGTCGACCACCTGATGATCTACGACGCGTTCGCCCACCTGCCGATCTACGGCCTGGAAGACCTGGGCTTCGTCGGCCGCGGCGAAGGCGGCGACTTCATCTGGGAAGGCAACACCAGGCCCGGCGGCAAGCTGCCGCTGAACACCAACGGCGGCGGCTTGTCCTACATGCACAGCGGCATGTACGGCATGTACGCCCTGCAGGAGAGCGTCCGCCAAATGCGCGGCACATCTCCGGCCCAGGTGGAGGGCGCCAAAACCAGCCTCTGCCACGGCGTCGGCGGCATGTTCAGCGCGAGCGGCTCGATCATGTTCTCGAACGAGGCGCCGTAGGAGGCTCCATAGCGAACGGTCGCTGGATTTTGGGGAGGCTTATGCAGCCTCCCCTTTTTTCCATCCAAATCAGAGAGCTAAACCCATGAAAGCCGTCGTCGTCACCGAACCCGGCGTCCAGGTCCAGGATGTCGCCGCCCCCTCCCCCAAACCGAATGAGGTGCTGGTGCGGGTGCGGGCCTGCGGGCTCAACCGGGCGGATCTGATGGTTGCCTCCGGCATGGCGCACGGGCGGGCCGGCGGGGCGGGCACGATTGTCGGGCTGGAGTTCTGCGGCGAGTTGGTGGAGCTGGGCGCGGAGGCCAAGGCCAACACCGACCTGAAGCCCGGCGACCGGGTGATGTGCGGCGGTGCCTCCGGCTGGGCCGAGTATGCCGTGGCCGACTGGGGCCGGGCCACGAAGCTGCCGGACGCCAATGTCTCGTGGAATGAGGCAGCGACGCTCTCGACCGCGCTCAACACCATGCACAATGCGGTCGTGACCGCCGGGCGGATGCAGCAAGGCGAGAGCGTGCTGGTGCAGGGCGCCTCCGCCGGCGTCGGCCTGATGGCGATGCAGATCGCCAAACACATGGGTGCGGCGCAGGTCATGGGCACCTCCACCAATGCCGAGCGCCGCGCGAAGCTGAAGGACTATGGCTGCGACCTGGCCCTCGACAGCAAAGACCCGCAATGGGCCGACCGGGTGCTGGACGCCACCGATGGCGAGGGCGTCGACCTGATCGTCGACAACGTCTCCGGCTACACCGTCAACGACTCGCTGCGGTGTGCCAAGGTTCTGGGCCGGATCGTCAATGTCGGCCGGCTGGGCGGCTTCCAGGGCGCGTTCAACTTCGACCTGCACGCCGCCCGCCGCATCGACTATATCGGCGTCACCTTCCGCACCCGCTCGATCGCCGAAATCCGCGAGATCGCGCGGGCGATGCAGGCCGACCTCGGCGACGCGGTGGCCGAAGGCAAGCTGCGCCTGCCCATCGACAGCGTCTATCCGTTCGAGCAGGTCGCAGACGCGCTCGCCCACATGAAGGCGAACCAGCATTTCGGCAAGATCGTGCTGGAAGGCCCGGCCGACTGAGGCGGCTTCAGACCTGGCCCCGCAGCCGCCCCAGCACTTGAACGGAGAGGCCATCCTCGCCGAGGGCGACGCTGGCGCTGACGCCGTAAAACGCGCGCAGGTGCTCCGCCGTCAGCACCTCACCCGGCGCTCCCGCGGCGGCGATGCGGCCCCGGTGCAGCAGAACGAGCCGGTCGCACCAGCGGGCGGCAAGGGAAAGATCGTGCAGCGAGACCAGCACGCCCCGGCCCTCGCCAGCCAGGCGGCGGAACGCCTCCACCAGGCCCAATTGGTGTGCGGGGTCGAGGCCGGCCGCCGGCTCGTCCGCCAGCAATAGCGGTGCCTGCTGGGCGAGCGCCCGGGCAATCAACACCCGGGCGCGCTCGCCGCCGGAAAGCGCCGTGGCGGGGCGGCTGGCGAGATGCGCGACCTCCATGGCGGCCATGGCATCCGCCACCGCCCGGCGGTCTACCGCCGGAAGCGGGCCGAGGCCGCCGCCCCGGTGCGGCAGCCGGCCCAGCGCCACCAGCCGCTCCACCGCGACCGGCCAGGCGATTTCCCGCTCCTGCGGCAGCCAGGCAGCACGGCGGGCGCGCTCCGGCGGCGGCAGGGCTTCCAGCGCCCCCCCGCCCAGCGTTACCGAACCGGCGGCGCGCGGGATCAGGCCCAGGGCAGCGCGCATCAGCGTGGTTTTGCCGGCGCCATTGGGGCCGATCAGGCCCACCACCTCGCCCGCCGCAACGCTGAGCGAGGCCTCGGACACCACCACCGTGCCGCCGCGCGCCACGGACACCCCGTCGACCGAGAGCAGGCTCATGCCGCCTCCCTTCGGGTTTTGAGCACCAGCCAGACAAAGAAGGGGGCGCCGATCAGGGCCGTCACCACACCCAACTTCAGGTCACGGTCCGGCGCGATCAGGCGAACGGCCAGGTCTGCCGCCAGCAGCAGCGCACCGCCACCCAGCGCCGAGGCCGGCAACAGGCGGGAGGGCTCGGCACCGACCAGGGGCCGGAGCAGATGCGGCACCACCAGGCCGGCAAAGCCGATGGCGCCCGCCACCGCCACCGCCGCGCCCACCGCCAGCGCTGTCCCCAGCACCGCCAGCAGCCGCACCCGTGCGAGGCGCACGCCGAGGGCGGCCGCCGCATCCTCGCCCAGCGTCAGCGCGTCCAGGCTCCGCGCGGTCAGTGCCAGCAACAGCCAGCCGGCGGCCATGAACGGCACCGCCAGCGCCACATGCTGCATGGAGCGGTCGGCGAGCGAGCCCAGCAGCCAGAACATAATCTCATAGGCGGCGAACGGGTTCGGCGACAGGTTCAGGGTCAGCGACACCAGCGCACCCGCCAGGCTGGAGACGGCAATGCCGGCCAGGATCACCGTCAGCGAACCGCCATGCCGCCCCGCTATGGCAAACACCAGCGCCACCGCCAGCACCGCGCCGGCCAGCGCCATCGCCGGCAGCGCCAGCGCTGCCATGCCCGCAAGGCCAGTGTAGAAGGCCAGCACCGCCCCGAACGCCGCCGCACCGGAGACGCCGATCAGGCCGGGTTCGGCCAACGGGTTGCGCAGAAAGCCTTGCAGCACCGCCCCCGCAAGGCCGAGGCTGACGCCCACGGTCAGGCCCAGCAGGGCACGCGGCAGACGGATTTCACGCATGACCAGCGCAAGCGCTTCCTGGTCTGGCGCCGGAGCGAACAGGGCGGCCAGGCCCTCGGCGGCGCCGGCGCCGGAGGGGCCGGTCAGCAACGAGGCCGCAAACAGCAGCGCGGCCAGGCCGCCCAGCAGCACAAGCAACACAGGGTAGCGCCAGGCTGCCCTCACGACCCGCGCTCTCTCGCCGCCAGCCGCCGGCGCAGCGCGGCCAGCCGCTCGACGGCGGTGATGGTGGCCGGCGTGGCGCAGGTGGATTCGGCGCCGCTGATGACCGCCCGATGGCGGTCCGCCACCAGCGCCCGCACCGCCGGATGGTCCAGCACCGCCTCGCCCATGGAGGGGTGGCCATAGCGCTGCGGCACCAGCAGCAGGCCGGGATGGGCCAACACCAGCGCCTCCAGCGGCAGGCGGGCGGTGCGGGCCAGCCCCAGTTCTGCCGCGATATTGCGCAGGCCGGCGGCCTGGATGACCGCGTGCATCAGCGTGCCGGACCCGGCGGTGTAGCTGTTGGCGTCCAGGAACACCGCGCCGATGCGCGGGCGTTCGGGCCGGTCGGCTGCGACCGCCGCCAGGCGGCGCTCCACCGCTGCGGCCAGTCGCTCGGCCCTTTCCTCGCGGCCGAGCAGGCGGCCCATGCGGCGCACGCCGATGGCGACGGCTTCGACGGCGGTCGCCGATTCGAAGCGCTCCACGCGCACGCCCAGGCGTTGCAGCAGGCGCACGGTTTCCGGCGTGGTATGGATGCCGGCCAGCACCAGGTCGGGCGCAAGGCGGAACACATCCTCGGCATGGCCCGTGGTGATGGGATAGGCGCGCGCTTCCTCCACCAAGGCCGACTGTTGCGGCTCCCGCGCCAGGTGGGAGACGGCGGCAAGCTGCCCCGGCGCGGCGACCAGCATGGCCAGCTGGTCGGTGCAAACATTCAGGGAGACGACACGCACCGGCGCCGCCCCCCTGGCGGCCATCGGCTGAATGGCGAGCCAAACGGCAAGCGGCAGGCACGCCACCACGCCATACCGATGCGCCCGGCGCCTTTTCGTCCGCAGCAGCGGTTTCATGTCCGTCTCACATCCGCCGCCGGTTCGGGCCGGGCCGCGGCAAGGGGGAATACGGCCCTGGCGGTTCGATGCCGGCAGATGGTACCCATCCGTCGGGTGAATCGAACCACCGGATTATGGAAACAGTGGGCCGATTCACGACACGCTTGCCGTAGCAAGCGTTTCGATCCGACCGCTAGGCCGCCTCCTCCGCCGCGCGTTCGGCCTCGCGCTTGTCGAGATAGCGCTCCACCGACTTCACCATCGGGTCGATATGGCTGCCGAAGGTGTGGGTGGCGCCCGGAATCCGGTCGAAATCGATGGAGATGCCGCGCTGGGCGCGCAGCTTCTCCACCAGCTTCTTCACCGCATCCTCCTGCACGATCTCGTCCTGTCCGGCGTGCAGAAACAGGCCCGAGGACGGGCATGGCGCCAGGAAGGAAAAGTCGTAGAGGTTGGCCGGCGCGCCGATGGAGAGAAAGCCGCCGATCTCCGGCCGGCGCATCAGCAACTGCATGCCGATCCAGGCACCGAACGAATAGCCGGCGACCCAGACATCCTTCGCATCCGGCTTCAGCGACTGCATCCAATCCAGCGCCGCCGCCGCATCGGACAGTTCGCCCTCGCCCCGGCTGTAGGCGCCCTGGCTGCGGCCGACACCGCGGAAGTTGAAGCGCAACACGGAATACCCGCGGCGTTTGAACACCTGGAACAGTTCATAAACGACACGGTTGTTCATCGTACCGCCGTGCTGCGGGTGCGGGTGCAGGATCACCGCCAGCGGCCCGTTCTCGTCCGCATAATGATGATAACGGCCTTCCAGGCGGCCGTCGGGTCCGTTAAAGATGACCTCAGGCATAGGGCTTCGCTTGATTCCCTTTGTGATTGTTTGGCCATAGAGCGACACGCCGGCCCGGTTGCCCGATGCAAGGCGAGAGGGTTTTCGCTTGTCTGAAGCCTGCAATATATAGCACCCCGGCTCAAAAAATCATCTGAAAACGACGTTAACGCCAAAAGCGACCGAATGGACCGCGAATCCGCCTATCTCGACTACAACGCCACCGCCCCCGCCAAGCCCGGTGTGGCAGAGGCCATGGCGGACGCCGTGCGCCAGGGCGGCAATGCGTCTTCGGTGCACAGCCGCGGCCGCGCGGCCCGCCGCCTGATCGCGGGCGCGCGGGCAAAGCTGGCCGCCGCGGTGGGCGCCCGCGCCGGCGATGTGGTGTTCACCAGCGGCGGCACGGAGGCGAACCGGCTGGCTCTCGCCGGCACGGGCCGCTCCCGCCTGCTGACAACCGCGGTCGAGCATCCCTCCGTCGCCGCCTTCTGCCCACCGGGCCGGCACCTGCCGGTGGATGGCGCCGGCAGGCTCGACCTCGCGGCGCTGGAGCGGGCGCTGGCCGAAGGCGACGCGTCGGACACGCTGGTCTCCGTCATGCTCGCCAACAACGAGACCGGCGTGGTGGAACCGGTGGCCGAGGCCGCCGCCATCGCGCATGCCGCCGGCGCGCTGCTGCATTGCGACGCCGTGCAGGGGCTCGGCAAGCTGCCGCTGGATTTGGAGGTGCTCGGCGCCGACCTGCTGACCGTCTCGGCCCACAAGATCGGCGGCCCGGCCGGTGTCGGCGCGCTGGTACTGCGCCCCGGCCAGGCGCTCGCCGCCAACCGCGAGGCCGGGGGCCAGGAACAGGGCCGCCGGCCCGGCACCGAGAATTTGGCCGGCATTGCCGGCTTCGGCGCCGCGCTCGACCATCTCAACGCCATGCTGGCCGATGCCCCCCGCCAGCAGGCGCTGCGGCAACGGCTGGAAGCCGCCCTCGCCGGCGCGGCCCCGGTGTTCGGCCGGCAGGCGCCGCGCCTTGCCAACACGGTCTGCCTCGCCATGCCGGGCGTGCCGGCGGAAACACAGGTGATGGCGTTCGACCTCGCCGGCTTTTGCGTCTCGGCCGGCTCTGCCTGTTCCAGCGGCAAGGTGCAGGCAAGCCCGGTATTGCGGGCGATGGGCGTGGCGCCGGACCTTGCCGCCTCCGCCGTTCGCGTCAGCATCGGCCAGGAGACGACGGCGGCGGAGATCGACGCCTTTGCATGCGCCTGGAAACAGCTTTACGCCCGCAAACAGGCGGCGGCGCAAGGGTGACAGCGGGCGCGGACGCGCCTATGTGTTGGCCTGTCATGACGCAGACGATCTATCTCGACTATCAGGCGACGACGCCCACCGACCCGCGCGTGCTGAAGGCAATGCTGCCCTATTTCACGGAGCAGTTCGCCAACCCGCATTCGGTCGAGCACACCCTCGGCCGCGCCATGGAAGAGCGGGTCGAGACGGCGCGCGGCGAGGTCGCAGCCCTGATCGGCGCGGAGGCGCGGGAGGTGGTGTTCACCTCCGGCGCGACCGAGGCGAACAACATGGCCGTGCTCGGCGCCGGCCGCTTCCGCGCCAAGGCACCGAAGCCGCGGACCCATGTCGTCACGCTCGCGACCGAGCACAAATGCGTGCTGGAGTGCGTGCGCCAGCTGCAACGGGAGGGGCTGGAGACCGACATCTTGCCGGTGCAGCCCGACGGCCTCGTCGACCTGGACCTGCTGGCCCGGACCGTCACCGAGAACACGGCGCTGGTCTCGATCATGGCCGCCAACAACGAAACCGGCGTGTTGCAGCCGCTGGCCGAAATCGGCGCGCTCTGCCACGAGCGGGGCGCCTGGTTTCACACCGACGCCGCCCAGGCGTTCGGCAAGATCCCGCTGGACGTGCGCGACCTCAAGATCGGCCTGCTCAGCATTTCCGGCCACAAGGTCTATGGGCCGAAGGGCGTGGGCGCGCTCTATGTCCGCCGCCGACCGCGCATCCGGCTAGAGCCGCTGTTCTTCGGCGGCGGCCAGGAGCGGGGGCTGCGCTCCGGCACGCTGCCGGCGCCACTCTGTATCGGCCTGGGCGCGGCGGCACGCATCGCCGGCGAGGACATGGCGGCCGATGCGGAACGGCTGGGCGCGCTGCGCGACCGGCTGTTGCAGGCCATCCGCCAGGCCCTGCCGGAGGTTAGGGTCAATGGCAGCCTGGAACACCGCCTGCCCCACAACCTGAACCTGACCTTCCCCGGTGTGGATGCGCAGGCATTGCTGAAAGCCCTGCCGGACCTGGCGCTCTCCACCGGATCGGCCTGCTCTTCGGCTGCGGTGGAGCCATCCTATGTGCTGGCCGCCCTGGGGCTATCGGACGCTGATGCCCGCGGCTCGATCCGGCTGGCGCTGGGGCGCCCGACCACCAAAATGGAGGTGGATCGTGCCGCCGAAGACTTGATCCGGGCGGTGCGAAGCCAGCGGGCGGGGCGCCCTGCGGCCGAATAGCGGTTGCGGCGGCGCGTCAGCACGCTTGCGGGGAAGCGCGCGAAGCGGTTAGGAAGGCGTCATGCCAAAGATTACATTCATCTCCCCCTCGGGCGAGCACACCACGCTGGAGCCGCCCGCCGGCCTGTCCTTGCTGGATATCGCCCGCAAGTACAGTATCGACATCGAAGGCGCCTGCGAGGGCTCGCTTGCCTGCTCCACCTGTCATGTCGTCGTCGATCCGGAGTGGATCGACCTGCTGGACGAGGCGTCGGAGGACGAGGAGGACATGCTCGACCTTGCCTTCGGCCTGACCGAGACCTCGCGCCTTGGCTGCCAGATCATTCTGACGGAGGAGTTGGACGGCCTGATCGTGACGCTGCCGTCCGAAACCCGGAACATGCTGGGATAGCGGAGTGATGCTGTTCGCCGCCGACAGCCTGTTTGCCCGCTTGCGCGAAGCCGTCCACGACGACTGGCATGATTATGTCTGTCACGCTTTTGTGGAACAACTGGGCGAGGGCACACTGCCGGAAGCGAGTTTTCGCCGCTATCTGGTGCAGGACTATCTGTTCCTGATCCACTTCGCCCGCGCCTATGCCCTGGCCGCCTACAAGTCGCGCGACCTGGAGGATATCCGCCAGGCCGCCGAAGGGTTGCGGACCATCGCCGATACGGAAATGCGCCTGCACATCGAATACTGCGCCGAATGGGGCCTTTCCGAAGAGGACATGGCGGCAACGCCGGAGGCGCGGGAGACCATGGCCTACACCCGCTATGTGCTGGAGGCGGGCCATGCCGGCGACGTGCTGGACCTGCACGTGGCGCTGGCGCCCTGCATTGTCGGCTATGCGGAGATCGGCTCCATGCTGGCGAGCAAGGGCCGGATCGAGGGCAACCCCTACCGCGCCTGGATCGAGATGTACGCCAGCAGCGACTATCAGGCCACGGCCCGGCGGCAGGTCAAGCACCTGGACCGGCTTCTGGCCCGGCGGGGCGGCGAAGGCCGGTTCGACTCGCTGGCGGCCACTTTCGGCGAGGCGACGCGCCTGGAGGCGGCGTTCTGGGACATGGGGTTGAGGGGATGAGCCTCGCTTTTGCGGACAGTCCGGCTCTCGACCTCGATCTCAACCTGGGCTTGGCGCCGGGCAAGGGCCGGGTGGTCGTCGCCATGTCCGGCGGGGTGGATAGTTCGGTTGCCGCCGCACTGGTGGCCGCCGCCGGCTACGAGACCATCGGCATCACCCTGCAACTCTACGACCATGGCGCAGCGGTCGAGCGCAAGGGCGCCTGCTGTGCGGGCCAGGACATCCACGACGCCCGCAACGTCTGCGATTCCCTGGGCATTCCGCACTATGTGCTGGACTATGAATCCCGCTTCCGCCAGAGCGTGATCGACGATTTCGCCGATGCCTACCTGCGGGGCGAGACGCCGATTCCCTGCGTGCGCTGCAACCAGACCGTCAAATTCCGCGACCTGCTGGAAACCGCCCGCGACCTGGAGGCGGACGCATTGGTGACCGGCCACTACATCCAGCGGGTTGCCGGCAGAGGCGGCCCCGAACTGCATGCCGCGCTCGATCGCAGCCGCGACCAGTCCTATTTCCTGTTCGCAACGACGCGGGCGCAATTGGACTTCCTGCGCTTCCCCCTGGGCAGCCTGCCCAAGACCGAGACTCGGGCGCTGGCCGAGCGATTCGGCCTGCCGGTGGCGGCAAAGCCGGACAGTCAGGACATCTGCTTTGTCCCCAATGGCTCCTATGCGAGCGTGGTGGAGAAGCTGCGCCCCGGTGCGGCGGAGCCGGGCGAAATCGTCGACCGCGACGGCAATGTGCTGGGCACGCACAAGGGCATTCTGCACTTTACCATCGGCCAGAGGCGCGGCCTGAACCTCGGCAACACCGACGGCAAGGGCGAGCCGCTCTATGTGCTGCGCCTCGATGCCGCCACGCGGCGGGTGGTGGTCGGCCCCAAAGCCGCGCTCGGCCGGCGCTATGTGCGCGTCGCCGAAGTCAACTGGCTGGGCGATGCGCCGCTGGGGCCGGAGCCGGTCGCGTGCCAGGTCAAGCTGCGCTCGGCCATGCCGCCGGTTGCGGCCTCGATCCGCGGCAGCGGCGCCGATGGCGCGCATGTGGTGCTGGACGCACCGGAATTCGGCATCTCCCCCGGCCAGGCCTGTGTTGCCTATGACGGCAGCCGTGTCCTTGGCGGCGGCTGGATCGCCGGCACGGCGGAGGAGCCGCCGGCGTGAACCGCCGCGACGCCCGCCAGCGCCTGCGTGCCATGCAGCGGGAATTGCCGCCGGATTGGATCGCGGCGGCATCGGACACAATCGCCGCAACGCTGGAGGAGACGCTCCCGCAGCTTCGTTCCGCAAGCTTCGCCTTCACCTGGCCCATGCCCGGCGAGCCCGACCTGCGCGAGGCCGCCGCCCGCTGGGTCGCCGCCGGCGCGCGCGCGGCCCTGCCGGAGACCGTGCGCGGCCAGCCCCTTGCCTTCCGCCCCTGGACGCCCGGCTCTGCCATGCGTGCCGGCATCTGGAACATCCCCGTCCCCGACACGGCGGAGACCGTGACGCCGCAGATCCTGCTGATTCCCTGCCTGGGCTTCGACGCGGCCGGCTACCGCCTCGGCAATGGTGGCGGCTTCTACGACCGCACCCTGGCAGCGATGACGCCCCGGCCGCTGGCGGTCGGCGTCGGCTGGAGCCAGGCAGCCCTGCCCTCCATCGAGCCGGAGCCGCACGACATTCCCATGGACCTGATCGTGACGGAATGTGCGCTGATCTGGCGCCGGTAAGAAACGGCCCCCGAGCCGTTGACAGGGGCCAATCGGGGCGGCATATAACGGCCTCTCGCGCGGGCCCGGCGATATTCGGGCATTGCGCGGGCGGGTTTGGTTGGCGGGATAGCTCAGCGGTAGAGCAGGGGAATCATAATCCCTTGGTCGGGGGTTCAAATCCCTCTCCCGCTACCAACCGGCCCCTCTTTCCTTCTTTCGCCACAAACGGCACCCGGCCCAGGCTACCCAGCCGCGCGCCGAGCCGCTATCGGTTCGGTGCCGGCAGACGGTACCCATCCGTTGGCTGAACCGAACCGCCGGATGATTGCAATAGCGGGCCGATTCACGAGACATTTGCCGCAGCAAGCGTTTCGATCGGACCGCTGTGCCTGCGCCCCACATCGCGGATGAAGAAGGACCGAGACCCTATGCCCCCCAAAATGCAGTTCGGCGTCATGCAGCGCGGCGTCTTCGAGTGGCACGACGACATGCGTGCCCGCTTCGGGGAGATGATGGCGCAGGCGCGCGTTCTGAACGCGCTCGGCTACGATTCGCTGACCACCGGCAGCCATTTCGCGACACGGCCGCACCGGGAGTTCATGCAAATCCCCTATCTCAGCCGGGTGATGGCGGAGGCACCGAACCTGCGCCTCAACGCCGGCATCGTGCTGCTGGCGCTGCACCAGCCACTGGAGGTAGCGGAATATTTTGCCACCATGGACTGCATGAGCAACGGCAAGATGATTTTCGGCTGCGCCCTCGGCTACCGCCCGGTGGAGTTCAACGGCTTCGGCGTGCCGGAGGGCAAGGGCCTTGCCCGTTTCCTGGAGAATCTGGAGGCGGTCAAGCGCCTCTGGACCGAGGACCGCGTGACCATGAAAGGCTCACACTTCTCGCTGGAGGAGGCCAGCATCTCCGTCCCCTTCGTGCAGCAGCCGCACCCGCCGATCTGGATGGGTGCGAACGTGGACGCCGCGGTGAAGCGCGCCGCGCGCGTCGCCGACTGCTGGTATCTGAACCCGCACCAGACGCTGCCCACCCTGAAGCGCCAGATGGCGCTCTACCGCGAGGAACTGGACCGGCTCGGCAAACCGCTGCCGGCCGAACTGCCGATCCGGCGCGAGGTCTTCTGTGCGCCGACGCACGAGGAAGCCGTGCGCATCGCCGGCCCTTACATGAAGGCGATGTACGACGCCTATATCGACTGGGGCCAGGACAAGAGAATGGCCGCCGACGACAACGACATCTCCATGGCCTATGACGAACTGGCCCGCGACCGCTTCATCGTCGGCGATCCGGACGGCGTCGCGGCGGAGATGCTGCGCTATAACGAAGAGCTGGGCGTCAACCACATCATCATGAGCGTCCAGGGCATCGGCATGCCCCAAACCCAGGTGCTGGAAACCTTCGACCTGCTGGCGAAAGAGGTGTTTCCGAAGGTCAGGGCGGCGCTCTAACCCGTCGGGCGCTTATTCTGCAACGCATCCTGTTGCTGTGAAGTAGTTCCAGCATTCCTGAGGTGTGTAGAGATTGCAGACGTGTCCAACGGCTTTCCAGGGGTCGTCATAGGTTCGGGCTTTTGCTTTCCGTAGCAATGCGTTGAGCTTGGAGAAGGCCTTCTCGATCGGGTTGAGGTCAGGCGCGTATCTGGGCAGGAACAGT
>Ga0206129_10004750_pt1 | contig 14778 bp, 17 predicted proteins | sample Helgoland_Spring_8_FD_148616 | JGI IMG/M metagenome (GOLD analysis project Ga0206129, IMG submission 148616) | Pelagic subsurface seawater microbial communities from Kabeltonne, Helgoland, North Sea - Helgoland_Spring_Bloom_20160502_2 | ecosystem: Environmental > Aquatic > Marine > Epipelagic ...
CCAAACAACTGGCGGTGATCTGATTTACCAGGGGCGTTGAAATAACCTGCGCCCCTGGCATTATAAAAGCAGCAAACAAGCTGATAGATACGAGGTACAACATGCAAAAGTTTATTGATTGCCCCGAATGTGATGGTGATGGCCGTGTCGAATTAGATGATTGGGTTTCTAAAAGCTCAACATGGCACGGGGATTTTGAAGGTAAGATGTACGATTGCGAGAACTGCAACGGAAGCGGGCAAGTAGAACCTCTCGAAACTGAGGGGGATCTTTAAATGGCAAGCGTAAGAATTACGGACAAAGAAGTTGCAGCGTTAATTCGCTGTGCCAACATGGGTTTAACGCAGGGTCAAGCCGCAGAGCTAACCTTGCTTTCACCCACCGCTGTCTCAAGGGCAGCATCAAAATACGGCATTAGGTTTCACACTTACAGGGAAAATGAAGATGGAAGAAACGCGCGAACAGCTAAAGTATCTGCAACGGTTAAAGCGGCTTCTGAACCTAATGATCGAAGACAGCAGGAAAAAAAACAGGCTCAACCTAACAATGCAATTAGAAGAAATCCTAGCTCTAGCTTCAATGATAGAAAGAAAGCTAGAAGAGAACGGGCAATCGAACAAATAGCTCTTGCTAAAACACCGGCTGAAAAGAAAGAGATCGCTTACGCCTGGAATGTTATGGAGTTTGAGATTGAAATGGCGATGCTGAAAAAGCGACCGCCCCTTCCTGTTCTAGAAAAAAAGAAAGGGTCTGCCGTAGTTGCGATCCACCTGGCGAAAATGGAACAGATCAATGCAGCGGAAAAGGTGCGTGAAATGATAGTAAATTGTTTCAGCCCAAGTGAAGACTTAACTGCCAGAGAGATTAGCCAAAAGCTCAGTAAACAAGATGTCGATATGACAACGCAAAGCGTTAACGGTTTTGTCAACGGAATGGCCCAGGCTGGTAAGCTGCATAGATATAAAGGAACGTCTAATAGGTACGGTCGAACATACTGGCACTACTATTTACCAGAGGAGCCGGGCAATGAGTGACAAAGAACTTGAGCGAATGATAAACGCAGCTGGTCTGATTGGAGCCGTTTTTGGCTTCGCAAGCGGCGCTGGTTTAATGATGCTGGTCGGCATTATATTTTAGGGATCGTGTGAGTGGCCGTTGATATTTAAAAGTTGGCGCTTTTTGGTAGCAACGTCACCGAGGTAAACAACCGCCCGATTGGGACAAAGCGATTTGTATTGTGATGAAAGCCACCCACTAGATATTTATAGCAGCGCACCAAATAGCTTCAAGCTTTTATGCGCTGTTTTTCTTTTTATTCATCATGGAAATTCGCTTGCCTTTTGCCACGGCTTCGCTCTTCGATGACGCGCCCCAGGCCTTCAGAGATTTAAGGAGCGGCGTGTCTGTACCGTCTTTCTTCTTTGTTGGCCCAGGCATCTTGCCCATGCGTTGCAAGAAGGCTGCGCGGCGTCCACTGTTGCCGGTTCTTTCTGGTGGCCTGCTCATGTTAGGCCTTCCGGCTCATCATGGATTTCTTTTTAGCGGTCTTCTCGCTATCCTTGAAAGCCTGCGCTGTTGGTGCGCCCTTGCTGCCCGGCTTTCTCATTTTCTCACCAGATCCAGCAGCGATCCTTTTTCTTTTGTTGTCGATATTTTTGTATAGTCCTGGTTTAGCCATGTCTCTGTCCTATGTCATAAGCTCAAAATGAGGGCCATCTATGAATGGCCTGCGACCCTGCGATCTGCGCAAATCAATGTAACTATTCATTGCATCTTCCATGTTGCCCTCACCGTACTGAGCAATGTTTGGCACAGACCAGGCTGCACCCCAACGAATAGGAACATCTACCTCACGCGCTGCCTCTGACATAGCGTCAGCAATCTCGTCATACAGATTAAGCTCCCACCTACCACCGTCAACGTAAGCCATAAGGTCTACAGCAAATCCATCAATGTGCTTTGACTTCATTGTTTGACTAGCACCCTTAGCAACAAGAGCCCTTTGCTCCTCGATCGTGCGCAGCCCACAGATCACAGAGAAGTCCTGCTTAGTTACATTGATTGCATACTTAACAACAGCAACCATGCGTTCATCAACACCGATCAACCTATCAAGGCTGCGTTTACCTAGTTTGTAACTCATTTTTTAAACCCTTTCATTGTCCGGATACCGAAGCTCGCTGCAATTGAAGCATACATGGCCCATGAAAACCAGCTTGGTGCAGCTTCCAGATTCTTAAATCCTTGTTCCATGTACGGTTGAAGCCCAGGTATAAAGCTCCCCAAAACGATTGCAATGAAGCACAGCGTCCATGCCTCATCCTTCCAACTGTCCCTACTGGCTTCGATAGCAGCTTGTTCCCAGCTTATTTCACCAGTAGCAATTTTCATTTTCGTCTGTGCTTCTGCTTTTTTAACGGCAGTTTTTCCGTCAATGTAACTTGTTGCAAGACCACCAAGAGAAGCCACTATTTGACCAATCATTTCTTTGCTCCCATTGCGCTGAAGCCAAAGAACGCAGCAACAAGGCCGCTGATTGCTATGAAATAAGTGGGGGCAATGTCGGCCAACAGCTGACCAGTGGTGTCATACCCCCATATGTCAGCAGCCACGATACCAACAGGATAGATTAGAAGGCCGAAGAGAGCGAACCATGTCATGCGCAACTGAGCATCGCGCTTGTGATCAGCGTCTTCCATGCGCAGCCTACGATCCTCGAGCATAAGCTCTCGCTCGTCTGGATCAATCTTGCCGTTGCTGTTTAGATCGTACTCACTCATTGTTTAAACTCCTGGCATACGCTATCGCATAGTGCTTGTGGTGGGTTATTATAACAACTTTTTCATCTTTGTCATACACAACGTAATCACCCTTTTTATTCTGGTATAACCTCAAAGCAGTACACCGTGGTTTGACTTGTCGTTATCAAGACTTTTGCATCCTCAAGAGCCTCGGCACACTCCATCTCAGTGGTAAATTGATTAAGCTGATAGTGCTCAATGTTATTATTCATAACTTGAAACCAAACTAAGAACCACATCACCACTTCCCCTGATAACGCCCAAGATAATAAAAGCCTGTCACAATCCCAGCCGCAGCAATGGCAAATATAAAAGTCCCGAGAACAAAGTTGATAGCGCTGTCTATCATCTCTTGCTTTTTGTAAGCCTCTTCCTTGCGGATGCGGCGCATCTCACCCTCGATAGCAAGCACCTCTTCCCATGCAGAAGGACCATACGTCCAAGAGATGTGATCCTTAATCTCCTTGCGCATGGCTTCCATCTTTTTCTTTTGAGCAAAGATCTCGATAGCATTACTGCTATTGTCAGACATCATTTTGTAGAACGGAGGGTTCTTTGTTTTGTCTTCAGCGTACTGAAAATCAGAAAAAGCGGAGCCCCATTTAGCTAGGGTTCCGCTCATTTCCTGTATGTCTTTGCCAGCACTAATGCCCTGCTTGAGAATATTAAAAGCCGATGTGGCTAGACCGACCGCTGTTACCGGGTCAATCATTTTGTCAGCCCATCTTAGTCAGCACTGCTACCAAGAGTGCAATGATAAAGCCTGTTGTGCCAATCATGATTGCTTCCATACGTTTGACACGACTAAACAGATCTTTGAATTGGATTCGCATTTCTGTTTGCATGGCAATTACCTCTTTCTCAAGACCATCTATGCGCTCATGCGCGGAAGCCACTGTACGTTTATCCATTGTCTTTCCTTACGCGTTCAGTGCGTCGAGATCGTCCCAAACACGTTGTGCATGTGCCGCCGCGTCAAACGCAACCGTTGCGTCAGGGTCATTCGGATCAGGGTCAGTCCAGCTATTTGCTGTCGCCTCTGTTGTAAGATACGTTTGCAAGTCTGCCTTGGACGCAAACACTGTGATCGCATCGGATGTGTCAGCGCCATCTGCGGAAATGCCAATCATCATCCAGTCTTGCGGTGAGGCTGTGCCGCTATCTGCAACCGCGTACATGCCGCCAGTTGACTGTGGAACTCCAAACGTCAGCCACGTTGGGATAGTCCCATCCGCTTCAAGGCGGTACTTTACTACTTTATGAGCCATCAGTTTGATCCTCTATCTGCGGGGTGTTAGTCAAAGATGTTCTGTCGAGTATATCAAAACCACGGCTGTTTGCAAAGTCGCCGGGGCAGTGCGCCCATTTATCTGCGCAAGCTGTAAGCCATTGCACAGTGTGGTGATGCTCGGGAGCTTTGCCCTCTTTGATAAGCTCGTTTTCCCAAGTCAGGTACGACATGACTTCTAGCTGCGCTTGCGCTGCGTTGATACCAAGGTCAAACAGGTAAATCATGTTGCCCTCGTCGATCACGCCGTTGCGTGGACGGGCAGAGTTTAGCGCCTGTTTCATGCAAGTCATGATGTGATACTTGATTTCCTCAAGCTCATAATCTTCCTCGGTCAACTCGTCCTTGCCGATCTTTTTCATCAGGTTGTCATACTGATTGGTAAAGAAGTTTAGCTTGCGAACAGCCGCCTCAACGTAGCCACGGGAGCTTGCAGCTTGCGCTTGCTTCTCAGTGATCTTAATTTCCAGCATCTCGCGCTTAAGATCGTCGGTCTCTTCTGACAGCTTGCGCTCTAGCTTCTTGAGCTTGACCTCTTCCTTTTTCATGCGGAAGTAACCCTCCTGCAAGGCAGACTTGGTCTTTTCAATCTCAGCAAGGCTATGTTTCACAGAGCGGATCGGCGTGATTGCAGTCACATCTAATGTGACGCTCATCATCTGAGAGTGCGACTTGTAGAAGTTGCTAGACGCCCGTGCGATTGCAGGAGCCTTCTCGGCAATGTTAGCCAGCATGGACTTATATTCAGGTTTCGCAGATGGAAGCTGGATGTTAAGGTCTACCGTGGCTAATGCCGTTTCTTTTACTGTATCTTTAGGCATGGTTTTCTCCCGTTATCATGCTGCTATGCCGCCGTGGTTTCCGCTAGTAGCGGTAGGGCTTCGGTTGCCGATTGCTGTGAGATTGCCAAAATCAGTAGAGTTTCCAGTTGAAGCTATAACAACTTGCTCTATAGCGTCTTCGTTGGTGCCGGATGTGGATGAACCCCCAATAAACACCCCCGTAACCCCGTTTGACGTAGAGCCTGTTCCATATTTACCTTCCAGTAAATCTCCAAAATCAGTGGAATTTCCTGTAGAAGCAGTTGTTACAAATTCAAGTGCATTTGAAGCAGAGCCTCCTAGTATTCCCATGTGATTTACAATCCTAACATTACTGGAACACGCAGAACCCCACCTAGCTGTGCCTGACAAATTACCAAAGTCAGTTGCGTTTCCCGTTGACCCAATAGTGATATAGTCAATGGTATCATAAACAGTGCCGCTATTAGAGCCTTGTCCACCAAGGAAAACGCCTCGAGTGGTAGAGGATGCGGCATTATTATATGTATGCCTTGCAACGCTTAAATTACCAAAGTCAGTAGCATTACCGGCAGAAGCAATTGTAATGTAATCAATGATGTTGCTCGGGTTAGATGACCCCTCTCCTCCACCAAACACACCTCTTGTTGCATTGCTCAAACCAGCAAGTGTTTCTCTGCCATCCGTTAAGTCACCAAAGTCGGTGGCGTTTCCTTCAGTAGCAAACGTGACAAAATCAATTATATTACTTTTACTAGAGCCACCTGCAAAGACACCTCTAGTAGCAGAGCCGCAAGAACCTGCTTTATTTGCCCTAGCGGTTGTTAAATCACCAAAATCTGTCGTGTTACCCGGCGCTGCAATAATAAACTTCTGAATGGATAATAAATCTGCATTATTAGAAAGAGTAGTTAAGGCATAGACCGCAGCATTCCCCGCCGTAGGCCAAAGCCCCGCCTTCTGATAAGCAAAGGCCTCCGCAAGTGACCACACGCCAGAGGCTGCGCTATCTTCAAAAGGCCCAGCAGGCGCTGTCGGGTTCTGCGTGATGATGTTTCCGAGGTAGCGTTTAGTCATTATGACAGTCCTCCGTGGGCGTTGGAACCACCCGAAAACGATGAAGCGTTAGTAGCCAAATCTCCAAAATCCGCAGAATTACCCGTGCTGGCAATGGTCACATATTCAATGGTGCTGGTAAAACTCTGACCACCAGCAACGATCCCGCGAGTGCTATTTGATGTTGAAGCACGTTGGCGACTGTCACCCGCAGTGTCCCCGAAATCTGTAGTGTTTCCCGTGGAAGCAATAGTGACATATTCTATAATGTTGGTGGTTGCTGCACCTGTAAACCCGTTAAAAATCAAACCTCTAGTGGAACTAGAGCAGCCAGCCACGTTATTTCTAGCGGAGCTTAACGTCCCAAAAGTTGCCGCATTTCCTGTAGATGCGATTGTAACGTAGTCTATTCTATCTGACGTTGATGCACCCGCTGGATCTCCACCCGCCCAAACACCTCTTGTTGTACTGGAGAACGAAGCAAGAGTTGCTCTGCCTACAGTCAAATTTCCAAAGTCTGTGGCGTTACCTGCCGATGCAATAGTCACATATTGAATAACATCTGTATGCCCTGCACCAACATTTCCGCCCCCTATAAGCCCCCTAGTGCTACTGCCACACCCTGCAAGTCCACCATATGATGTTTCAATAAGGTCGCCAAAGTCCGTAGCGTTACCTCTTGACACGATAGTTACGAAATCCATTACGGTGGTGGCTTGGTCATCCCCACCACGCACGGCCCTGGTGGAGCTTGCGACAACACCGGGAAACTCGCCGTTGGTGGTCATATCACCAAAGTCTGCGGCGTTTCCTAAAGTAGATATTTGTATATATTGAATTACGTTCTGAGACCCGAAAAATAAACCTATATCCCCGCTAAGAGGCGGAACATTATCCCCCTGCCATGCTGCCGCATTCTGATACTGCTCGGACAGGCTCCATACACCTTGATAATTGGGCATTATTGAAGTCCTCCGTGGGCGGTAGATGCACAAGAAATTCCATTAGTTTCGTTATTGGTAAGATCACCAAAGTCCGTAGCATTACCTGTAGACGCTATAGTGACATAATCTATACCGTTAGTGTTACCAGGGAACTCACCAGCAATTAAAGCTCTTATTTCTGAGCTGCCTGCTGCGCCATATCTCAAGACATTCGTTAAGTCACCAAAATCAGATGAGTTACCACCACTTGCAATTGTTTGATACTCAATCTTGTTTACTGTTCCAGTGTTAATATCACCACCACACCAAAGAGCGCGTGTAGAACTTGAGCAACTTTGTAAACCGTTTGTATCAGAAACTAAGTCGCCAGTATCTGTTCCGTTACCTGTAGACGCTATGGTTATATATTCTAATCGGTTTACGTTTGTTGATCCAGTGTTACCACCACCGATCATACCTCTTGTTGGAGATGCACATGCTGCAGCTAGCCAAACTGCTTGTGTCATGTCTCCAAAATCGGTAGCATTCGACGCTGAAGCAATAGTCACATACTCTATTGTGTTTCTAATTGTGCTGCCGTCATAACCTATAGTAAAACAGCCTCTGGTTCCGTTAGATAAACCAATGCCTCGCAAAGCACCATTATGACCAGCAAGTTCCCCAAATAGTGTAGACGTACCAGAGGATGTTAAGTTCATTTGCTCTATATAAGTTGAATAAACGGGGGCAGAGCTGTTTTCAAAACCTGTAACAACAGCTCTAGTAGAAGAAGACATTGTTGGGGTATTATATTCAGCATAACGCATATTAGACCCCCAATCTGTTGTATTCCCTGTCGTAGTAATCACTGAATAAAACAGGTTTACAGTAGTCCTTGCAATCCAAAAAGCCCTTGGAGGAGCAACAGGACTAACACTCCCACTCGCATCACTAGGGCTAGACCACCCAAACGGATTGATCGCCCATACGTTGAACGTGTAGCTTGTGCCGTTGGTGAGGCCCGTGACAGTGATAGGCGAGGACGACCCCGTAGCGCCGAAAGCGCCCGTGCTATCCGTTACGCGGTACTCTGTAATCGCCGCACCGCCTACATCAGACGGGGAGGTAAAGCTAACATCAACCTGCGAATTACCAGCCGTGCCAGTAACCCCTGTCGCTTGGTCAGGTGCGTTGATCCCGTCTTGGCCTATAAAGCCACCTGTACGTTTAGCCATCAGAGGCTCCTATTAGCTAATTTCCTCGTAGCTAACGATCACTTCCAGATCATTCGCAGTGCCAGCAGTCGCCGTAATGGAACGGTCTTCCTCAAGATACAAAGCTGTGCCTTTGTCTACAGCGACCAAGGATGCGTCAGCCGGAACCGAAATCGTGCTGACCAGCGAGTAAGCTGTGCCACCGCCAGAGGCTGCGCTGTGAACGTCTACTGTAACATCGCAGGCATTGGAGCCATCGACGTTAGCAATCTGGATCATATTAATCTTAAACACCTTGCCACTTGATGCAGCGTTGCTGACCAGCGTTGTTTGCGAGGTTGAAGATAAAGCCACCAGCGCCGACTTGGCGGTGATTGTGGCGACATTTACTACGTTTGGTGCGGCCATGTGGCTTCTCCTTTAACCGAAGACAATCGCCATTGCGATTGCCTTACCTGTTGTTGCAGCGGCATTAAGCTGCGTTTGAACACTAGATGTAACACCGTCAAGATAGCCGATTTCGGTGGCTGTCAACGTGCCAGGGATTCCATCTAATACGTTTAATTCTGTGGCGTTAGCTGTAAGATCGCTGATCTGTGACACAGTGAGGCTTGTTGCAACCGGCGCAACGTCCTGCCATGCCGATCCGTTATAGACCCTTACCTTGTTAGATGTTGTGTTGAAAACCAAATCGCCTTCATTTAGGCTAGATGCTGGATCGCTTGACGCAATGCGGTACGTTTCGCCAAAGCTGTTCACGCTGGCAATGTTAGTTGCCACTGTGTTTACGTTGGTGATACTGCCCGAAACATTTGACATTGCTGTAACATTGTTAGCCGTTCCAAGAACATTCATTGCAGTGACATTGGCTGAAGTGCCTAAGACATTCATGTCATTTACAACATCAGCAGTTCCCAGAATTGACATGTCTGTTACGACTGCGCTTGTTCCTAAAAGGTTCATTGCAGTGACGGTGGCCGAGGTTCCCAAAACGTTCATGTCATTAACGACATCCGCCGTACCAAGAACATTCATGTCTGTCACAACGTCTGCTGTAGCCAAGACATTCATATCCGTTACAACATCAGCAGTCGCCAAGATGTTCATGTCGTTCACTACGTCAGCAGTCCCAAGGATTGCCATGTCAGCAATAACCGCAGAAGCTGCTAGAGCGTTAATGTTGGTTTGCTCTACGCTTGTGGGCGTGGTGCGCAGCCAAGACGTTGTGCCAAGGTTGTAAACTTTTGTGACGTTGTTGGTAGTATCGAAAAACAGTGCGCCATCAATCAGCGCATTGCCGTCATTGTCCACAGAGGGATCGCCGCCAGAGGTAGACTTAGCCCCTAAGTAACGATCATCGAATGTGTCATAGACAGCTTCCGCCGCAGCCTGGGCTGTTTCAGATGCAGCCTTTGCTGTTTCTGACGCGCCTTGCGCCGTGACGCTTGCGTTCTTTGCAACAACACTGGCATCCCTTGCTGCCTCAGAAGCCGCTTGAGCAGTCTCTGCGTTTGTTTCTGCTGTCTCTGCTGCTGACTCGCTTGCAGCCGCTGCCGTGGCGCTGGTGGCCGCTGCCGCTGCATCAACGATCAAATCATACTTTGCAGAGTTAGCGTTTGTTGTAAGTGGCTGCGCGCCGCTAGAAGTGTGCGCTGCATTTACTAGAAAGATATTATTAGTGCTTGTGTCTTTAACCAGGTCGCGCACTTCATAAGCGGTAGCCGTGGCCCAATTGCCCCGAAACGTACCGATCTCTTGGGTAATGCTAACATCGCCCGAGCTGTCAAAAGCAAAAATCTTATTAGCACGATCTGCCGCAGATATAGTAAATTCAGCACCAGTGATCACGTTTGTACGCGAAGCCTTGATTGTCCGGCCAAGCTCCTCGTTGTGCTGCTGCACCATAAACGTCAGTTTGTCTAAGCTGTTTTCAAGAGACTGCGCAGGAAACGGATCGTTAGGAACCAGGTCTAGCCCTTGCTCCAAGTCCATCTCTCGCAAGATAACAACAGTAACTCCTGACGCTGGCGCGCTGCCAAACACTACGTTGCCGCCGTTTGCCGAACCTACACCCGTCACCGTGTAATGAGTTGTAATCGTCTGGACGGTCTCTGTGCCGTTGCTTGCGCGAAGGATGACAGTTAGATCATCCTGGTCAAAAACCTTGAAGCTATAAGCAAAAGTTGTAAGCGATCCATTGCCGCTATAGCTTGCTCGGTTTGTGCTGCTTGATACTGTCATGTTAAATCCTTATCTCAGCCGAAAAGTACCACATATCTCACCCATTTCCTAGAGAGCTATTCAAACGCTCTTGATATTTCTGGTGAACGACTAGGCGTTGTGTCACCTGGCCCCCACCAATACTTCTGACCTGTTTGTTTTCTGGCCCTACTTTCCAACCGGCGAAACTTAGATTTCGCTTTAGGATCAGTCATTAACTGCATTTGGTCCCACAGCCCACGCTCCAAAGCCAAGCGACCATACCAAAGAGAAGACCCAGGAGTGTACCGCTGTGTAAACTTAACTAGCTCCCCAGCTGCATTAGTATCCTGGCCTGTAGCGGCCTGGTATAGATTGCCCACTGTTAGCTTCAGAAGATCATCACCGGCCCCGACAACTGGCCCAGCTACTGTTTCGGCCATCCCCGACCCATAACGGCTTGTGCCAGAAGTTAGGAAATCACCAAAGATACCTAAGCCGCCGCCCTGCATAAATGCTGCAAACCAGAACTTTGCGGTCTCCTCGCTGTCTCCAACCATTTCACGCGGGTCTCTGCCCTTAGAGATCTCTTTCATTTGAAGCGCCAGAGCGCCCATAAGCGTTGTGGAGATTAGCAGGTTTGAATAATAAGCGCCTTTCGAGGAAGACTGCGGCAGCTGCATACCCCGCATCAAGTGCGTATTGACCAGGGTAACACCGAAGTTTTTATACATTGCAAACGATCGCGCCATTTCGCCGGTAAGCGTACCAGGCTGTGTGCCGCCGGTAAGGAACGTAGAACCACGAACAGAGGTAGACGGAACCGCAAAGTTGGTTTCCGTGTTTATCATCTCAAGCAACCGAGTAGATATATTATCGCGCAGAGCCTCATCAATATCAGTGCGCGCTGCAATGTCTGTGGGACGTATGAACTTTGCGCCCTTGTGCTCATAAGCTTCTGTGCGCCGTATTACGTCCCACTGCGTAGCCTGGATATTGTACCGCTCCATTGTTGAGCGAAAGTTAGGGTCAAGCTCGTCAAAGGCCTTACCAGCGTTACGCGCTACAGTACCCATGAACTCCATGCCAAATGCCCAGCGCCCAGCAGAGGTCATAGGAGATAGGAGGGACGCCCTCATAACAAAATCAGATATTCTGCGCGTAACTTCTGGCCCAGACATATCACCAACAAAACGCATCTGACCAGCAGCAAGGCTAGTCCAACCCTCGGCAATCAAGCCTGAGCTAATAGCAAGCTCACCTTTTTCTTTGGCCCCGAGAGGGCTCATATACTTTAAGTAATCTCCGAGTATGCCGGTTTGAGGCAATCCAGAGAATTGACGGGCAAGACGCTGGAAGTTGACATCCGTTACCGCTGAGATCGCTGCCGCACCAAGTTGCGCAGACTGCAAGACCTGGCGCGTTCCGGCCATTGTCGATGCAAACTTGCTGTTGATAGGAGAGTTGTTGCGGCCAGACACGGCCATATACATATCATCAAGTTGCTTGCCGGTAGATCGGGCCTTGTCCTTTAGGGCTTCATCTTTTGCCATTTTGGCTTGCTTGGTCAGCGTGTCTTTCATAAATGTTATAGTTGACGTTGGGTTAGGCCCAAGCACTTCCATCATAGAAATGTCACGGGACATATTGGAAATGTGGGAAACTATAGTGTCAAACACGTTTTCGTCACCAAACCTTCTTTGATATTTGAGCCAACTATCAGCATCTTTAAAAACAAAAAAGCGGTGGTCCTGCCTCTGATTGGCTAGACTTTTTCCACGCCCACCAGCACCCGGCGACATTTTGTTTGCGCCCTCTGTAGTGATACTTTCGTAAACATCTTTTAGAGCCAACTCTAAGCGTTGAGGCGTAAAAGCAAGACCTGTCAGCTGGTCTGTCATGTCATTGGGTGAAATTGTAGACAAAATTTCTTCGCGCCAATCTTCGTATCCAGCCTTTGTAATTTCTAAACTGTTATGATTTGTAGGCAAATAAAACTTTTCGTTTTTTGCAATAGAACCACCGGCGCGATTAAACTTCTTACGCAGTGTTTCGTTAACTTTGGTAACAGCCGCTCCCATCTCTTTTGCGCTGACATCACCCGTGCTTTCGCCAAAAATCTCTCTAACCATGTTTTTAAGCTGGGCTTTTTGACGAACCTCTCCGACCAGGTTGCGCCGAAACGTACCAAGAACCTTGTTTATTTCAGCAAAAGCCATGCCTTTTATAGCGTCTTCCCTTTGCGTAACGCTGGAAAAACGAGACATTCCGTCTTGCTCAAGGTGAGCTACAGCAGCGGCGAAAGGATTGCTGCGACCTAGCCGGTCCTTATATTGGTTCATATTAAAGCTGACTTGCTGCCAGGCTTTAGCAGTTAGAAGCTTTTTGCGCTTACGTTCAAAGGCTTGCCGCTCAAGAGCGTCAAAGGCATCACGCGCAGCTTGGCTGGAAGCGGGGCCAGATCCCATCTTTCCCTGGTACTGCTCTTCAAGCTCGTCGAGAAGATCCCGCGCCTCTTTCGCCTGGGCTTCTGTAATGGTCCCCTCGGCCTGGGCGTTAACAATACATTCCCTAAAGCTCATTTCGCGCACCCTCTTAAACGATCCAGCATCTTAACATCCTGGTCAAATTCATCTTTCATGTCACGCAATGTTTGAAATTGCGGCACGATTTCGTTTGTCTCTTCGTCCAGGCGGCTACCAATAGGAATTTCGGTATCTTCTCTGAAGTTGACTTGTAGCTCTTCTAGCAGTATATCGGTGTCGGAGGTATCAACATTGAGATTTTTTCTAGTAGATGGGTCTATACCCGCAATCGAAACAGAACCAGGCGCAATGGTGTTGCTTGCAACAGACGGATCTTGGAAGCCAATATCTTCCGCCGAGATACTTTCAGACACACGTTCACCGGAAGTCACGCGCGAAATGGTAGAGTCTCGGACTGTTAGAAGAGGCTGGTCGATGCCGGAAGGTAGCTGACGGTTTATAAGCGCCGACCAGCTTTCAGAAAGATTGCCCGCAACCTCTCCGTATAGTTTCTTCATGTCTTCAACAGCTTGAGCCCTAGCCGCATCTGGCTGGTTTAGATCTCTCGATACATTGTAAAGCTTTGTTCCGCCGCCGACCTTGGCTTCTAACATTCCAGGAGGCCAGATCTGCACTTCGCCAATCTGCCCATCATCAAATATAACGGCAAGCTTGCGATCAAAGTAACCATCGCCAGTAAAAGCGTAACCCTCGTCGATCAACTTATACCGTTTAGATAGAGCATTGATAAATTCTTCTGCCGCTTCGTTTGTTTCTGCGCTGATACCGCCTCGCGCAACGTCTGCAATTAAGTTTAAATCTCCAGAATATTTGTCTTGTATTTTTTGCTCGACCCGACCGCGCTCTTTTAGCTTCGCTTTTTTCTGCGTTGCGCCAGAAAACTTAGCTGCCTTAAAAATTTCATCCGTTAGTTCAGCGTGATTCCGTTCTGCTCGCGCCATAATATCATCGACATCTTTAAAGTCTTGAGATATTTTAAGCTGTTCATCAAGGATTTCCGCTTCTATTTTATCCATGTCTTGCAAGCGAACAATGCGATCCTCGGGCATAACAGCAGGCTTGCCGATCTTTGCCTTAGCTGCATCGTTGGCAATCACGCTGCCCAGGACATCGCCCTCTAACTGACTTGCCTGGTCTAGCGATCCTTGACCAAACGCATCATCGAAGGCGTCTAGCTGGCCTTCCTCTGCGCTAGATCGTATTGACGCGATTTCATCTGGAGCATCGAAAGAGCGTCCAACATCGCCAACTTCTGCGCGGTCAAACTCGCCTGCTGAAATTGCTCGTCTGACATCTTCGATAAAGCTACTTGTAGCGGCGTTGTAGTTGCCGGTTTCTTTAGCGTTTCTTGCTGCTGCTGTGAGGGCGTCTGAGAGAGCGCCTTTTCTGTTCGCTTGACTTTGGAGGAGCGCGACCGCTTTGCCATCTTCTTGAGCCCTTCTTTGGTTTGCATCTCTTGCTAGTAGGTTGCCTTCATCCTCAAGCCGCGTAGCGTTCTTGATAAGGTTCTGGAATGAAGACTTGTCTTTGCGCAGCTGTTTTTGCGCCCGGTCTAAAACCTTTGCCCGCTCCATGAACAGACTTGTTGTCAGCACTTCATCGCCAAACAAGCTTTCCTGTGTCTCTGATACCAGGCTAGTTTCTCTCACCTGGCGCACGATTGACTCTGCCTGGAAGGCATTGGCTGGCTCTGTCTTAGCCAGGACATCGAGGGCTGCTTTCTGCAATCCTTCATCACCAGGGATTAAACGGCCAACAATAGCCGCAAAGTTTGGCGCAACAACTTCGTTCTTTACCATGCCCCAAGCATCGCCAACTAGGTTTGCAAGGTCTGTGGCCTGGCGAACAAACGCTGACCTGGGTGGCAATTCACCGATCCGGTCCGGGCTGGAGCGCAGAACTTTTGCTGCGTCGATCGCGCTGCCGGTTCCCTCAGAGATATTCTTCAGAG
>Ga0206129_10004762_pt1 | contig 14756 bp, 15 predicted proteins | sample Helgoland_Spring_8_FD_148616 | JGI IMG/M metagenome (GOLD analysis project Ga0206129, IMG submission 148616) | Pelagic subsurface seawater microbial communities from Kabeltonne, Helgoland, North Sea - Helgoland_Spring_Bloom_20160502_2 | ecosystem: Environmental > Aquatic > Marine > Epipelagic ...
ATAATCCTAGAGTTGATTTAATGAATGTGTCTGTTGGGAAAACTCCATGGGCTATTGAAAATAGATTCGTTGCTGGTTTAAATTACACTGCTAATTGGTTTAATAACGCTCCGACTAGTTTTTCATTATTCTATAAAGCTTATTCAGGTAAGAGGTTCAGTTATGGGTTTGATGGCCTTTACGATGGATACGATGATGGAAATACACTTTTATATATACCAACTGCAGGTGATGCAAACGTTGTCTACAGCGGTGTAACAGAAGGCGAGGTTTTACAAGCTGTTTCACATCTAGGTACGGCTGGACAGCATCTTGATGCTAACTCCGGTTCTCTTCCATATACAAGACAGCTTGATCTAAGAATTTCTCAAGAAATTCCTTTGCCTGCTCTTAGACTTGGTGCTTCATCAGGAGACAGAAATCTTGGAATTGGTTCTGACAATCATAAAATACTTGTGTACTTTGATTTATTGAATGTAATGAACTTCATCAATGAAGATAAAGGTCAGTCTTACTTCCAAAGTCAAGGCATGAGACGTGTTCTTAATTCTGGCGGTCTAGATTCAGATGGTAGAATTATCATTACAGGTGTTAATACAAGAGGCGCCTCAATTGATAGTTATGCTTCGAGATATAGAATGCAATTAGGTTTTGTATATAAGTTTTAATATATAGAATCATTAAAAAAGGCAGTTTAAACTGCCTTTTTTTTTGTTAAAATAAATTATGTCTAATGTAATTCCAAAATTATCCCTCCATGATCTTTTGCAAAATGATCAACCTTCAATAAATTTACTTTCAGAAGCTCTAGAAAATCATGGGTTTTTTGTATTAACCGATCATGGTATATCAAATGATCTATTTAAAGAGGCTTATCATTTTTCTGAGAAATTTTTTAACTTAGAATTATCAATTAAAAATAAACTTTCACATCCAGAAAAAGCAGGAGCTAGAGGATATACCCCATTTGGTAAAGAGACTGCTTTAGGCGAAACCGTTCCTGACTTGAAAGAGTTTTGGCATCATGGTCCTGTTATTGATGATTCGTATGACAGAAGAATTATGTCTAATGTTGATGTCAGTGATTTAAAAGGCTTTGATGAATTATTTGATCAGCTGTTCAATGAAATGAAACACCTAGGTATGAAGCTGTTATCTTCAATAAGCTTAACTCTTAATAAGCCTGAAAACTTTTTTGATTCAAAAGTTGAAAAGGGCAACTCACTTTTACGTTTAATACATTACCCACCCTCAGATAATGAAAATATGTTTAGAGCAAGAGAGCATGAGGATATTAATCTTATTACACTGCTTATAGGGGCTGATGAGCCGGGGCTTGAAGTTAAAGATAAATCTGGAAATTGGTTGCCTGTAAGTTCATCATTCAATGAAATAGTTTGTAATATTGGAGACATGATGCAACTTATTACAGACGGTAAATTAAAGAGTACACCTCACAGGGTTGTAAAATATAACTTAGATGAGAAACGCTCAAGATATAGCATACCTTTCTTCCTTCATCCATCTCCAGATACTATGCTGAGTTCTATATATGATGAATCTGACAAAGGAGTCTTAGCTCATGATTTTTTAGATGAAAGATTAAGGGCTATTAAGTTATACTAAATCATGACAGCACCATACATAATACAAATAATAATTGGCTTTATTGGGCTCATAGCCCTAGCCGTTCCTTTCTCTAATAATGCAAAAATTATTAACTATAAATATATAGCTTATGGTGTTCTTTCGCAGATTATATTAGCTGCTATATTATTAAAAATTCCACTTGTGGTAGATGCTTTCGCAATGCTTGGCGAGGGAGTAACCATACTCCAAAAAGCAACTGTTGAGGGTGCTGGTTTTGTATTTGGTTATCCGCCATCTGACAGCGCAGCTCTTTTTCCATCTCTTCTCCAAACCTTTGCATTTGGAGTCCTGCCTTACATAATTGTTATGTCATGTATTTCAGCTATTTTATGGTATTGGGGGGTATTGCCTTTTATTGTAAATATACTTTCAAAAGTTTGTCAGAAATTATTTAACATAGGTGGTCCAGTTGGTTTAGGCGCAGCTGCTAATGTATTTGTTGGCCAAGTTGAAGCACCACTTTTAATAAAACCTTACCTAAGCAAGTTATCAAAAAAAGAAATTCTTATTTTAATGACAGCAGGAATGGCTACTGTTGCTGGCTCAGTAATGGTTGCACTTATTAGTATTCTAGAAAGTCAATTTGCTAATGAAAATCTAATTCAGCATTTTATTACTGCATCTGTATTATCTGTGCCAGCAGCGATAATGTATGCAAATATCATGATTCCTTCAAATGAAATTACTGAGTTTGGCGAGAATAAAACTCCAAAAGTTTACAAAAGCACTATGGATGCAATAACAAGAGGTACTAGTGACGGAACTAGTATTGCAGCTAGCGTTGCGGCTATTCTCATAGCAGTCATAGCTCTTGTATTTATTGTTAATTCCTTTTTAGGTTTTATAGGATCCTATTTAGGTTTTGATATATCTATACAGATTATTCTTGGTTATTTATTTGCTCCTGTTGCATGGTTGATGGGTATACCTTGGGGAGAAGCAATTGTGGCAGGAGAGCTGCTTGGTCTAAAAACAACACTAAATGAGTTTGTTGCATATCCAGCATTAGCAAGCTTAGAGCCTGGCATACTATCAGACAAATCTAAGTTAATTACCTTTTATGGGTTATGTGGTTTTGCAAACTTTTCTTCTGTTGGAATTCTCGTTTCAGGATTGGGTGCAATGGCCCCTGAAAGAAAAGAGGATTTAATTGAGGTTTCTTTTCAAGCCCTTGTGGGTGCTACTCTTGCATCTTGTATGACTGGCTTAATAGTCGGATGCTTGATCTAATTATTTATAACGATAAAGAGATTTAGATAAGAGGCGAACATCAGCCATATTACGTATGGACAATATAAAGTAGCAGATAAAACATCAATTTTACTCATTTTATAAGCAAGATTAATATTTAAATATATCAATAGCCATATATTTAAAAGGGCAATAAAAGGCATATGAAATGAGAAAAACATCCATGACCAAGCTGTATTAAAAATTAGTTGTATAAAAAAAACTTTACTAGTTACTGAGAAAGTTCTGTAAGCTGATATGGACATTAATATATATAAGATAGGCCAGACTATTCCAAAAACATAACCAGGTGGGTTCAAATCTGACTTGTTAAGAGCCTGATACCAAGCATCAGTAGATGTGTTAGAGGAAGCTAGGCCACCTAAGACAAGAGCTAAAAAAACTAAAGGAAAAACTAATACTCTTTTATTGAATAACAAAGGTTATCTTTTACGAAAAAATCTAGATATTGTAGATGTGATATCTTTTGTAAGGGTCGAGCCGCCTGGTCTTGCTTCTAAAAATATAAAAGTACCTACAAATACTGTAGATATTAAGAAAACCCAAACTGCATCATATTCACCCATGGCGCTATTATAAATGTTTTACATTTAATTAGTGAGATAAATTATATTTTTTCTACAATAATTGAGCATACAGAGTAGCCAGCACCAAAAGAACAAATCACTCCTTTATCACCTGACTCAAGATCATTATTTAGGTTAAATGCAAACAGCGATCCAACAGAGGCAAGATTACCAAATTGCTTTATTGGCATAGGAACCAATGAGAGATCAAAATCATCATCATTTAATATTTTTGAAGCTATCAATCTAATCATCTTGCCGTTAGCTTGATGGAGCCAAAATCTGCAAATATCATTTGGATTAATGTTATTTTTTTCAAGTTGATTGGAGATTAAAGAAGCAACAAGAGGGCAGACATCTTTAAATACACTTCTACCATTTTGATCAAACATTAGCTCGTCCATTGTTTTTTGGTCAACAGCGGCCCTATTAAGATAACTAAAATCACTTCTTATATTATTGGAAAATTGAGTATGCAGTTTTCTATCTATTATCTTAAATGCATGTTTTGAATTACTATCTTTCTGAACAACAGTAGCAGCACAAGCATCACCAAATATAAAGTGCTTATCTCTATGCGTAAAATTTACAAAAGGAGTTGATATTTCTGGATTTATTACAAGTACGGTATTGGCAAGCCCAGAGGCTATATCGCTATATGCGTTATTAATTGCAAAGGTTGTTGAAGAGCAGCCTACAAGCATATCGTATGCATAACCCTTAATACCAAGCTCTGATTGTATTTCTATTGCTACGGCAGGATAATTTCTTGCAGCATGAGATGTTCCAACTATAACTGCATCAACATCAGATGCGGTTACTCCAGCCTGTTCCATTGCTCTGTTGGCAGCAATAATTCCTACCTCAGCATGAACTGATAGTTTGCTTTCATCTTCATTCGATACTTTAGGCATCATTCTTGAAGTGTCAAGAATGCCTTCCTTATCTATTACATACCTAGTTTCAATGCCAGATGCTTTTTCAATAAACTCCGAAGAGGAATGAGGCATTAATTCAACAGTCCCATTATCGATTTCAATTTTATTCTTTTCATTAAACTGATCAACATAAGAATTATAAGAGTGAACCAACTCGTCGTTAGTAACCATGTTATCTGGGTACCAGATTCCTGTTCCAGCTATGTGAATATTATGCATATGTATAAATAAATAATTTGATGTATTATAAATTATGTTGAAAGAATTCTCTAATATAGATTCCGTAAAAACAATTACCTTAACCAATGAAGATAAGGTTAATGGTGTTGTCATAATAAGCCATGGGATGGCGGAACATATGGGTCGATATAGTTGGCTTATTAATAAACTAAATAATGATGGCTATCATGTTGTAGGACATGACCATAGAGGTCATGGGAAGTGGATAAAGAATGGCTATAAGGAGGGTGTATTTCATTCATCAAATGGCTGGAATTTGGTTGCAGATGATTTAACCAATTTAATACATGATTCTCAAGCAGAATTCCCAAACTACAAACACTATTTATTAGCACACAGCATGGGGTCCTACGTTGCATTATCTGCTATTAGCACAAAATTAAACTTGTCAGGCTTAATTCTTAGTGGCTCATCTCATGTATCACCATTAACTTTATTTATCCAAAGAATGCTTATTAAAATTGTAATTTTGATTAAAGGACGTGATAAAAAAAGTAATTTTTTAGACTCAATTACTATGAGAACTTTTAATGATAAATTTAAACCAACTCAAACACCAAATGACTGGATATCAACAGATATGACTAATGTTAAAGACTACACCAACGATCCAATGTGTGGGTTTATTGCATCTAATGGGCTATGGGATGATATGGCGAGCTCTTTTAAATCTATCTACAACAAAAATCACTATTCCTGTTCTGATCATGAACTACCAATTTTAATAATATCTGGAGATAAAGATCCTGTAGGTGAAATGGGTGTTGGTGTTAAGAGGCTTTATGAATTCTTAAAACCTATATTTAAAAATACATCATTTATTTTACTAAAGAATGAGAGGCATGAGGTTTTTAGCGGCTTAGATAAGAACAATACTTACTTAAAATTAAAAACTTTTTTATCAGCTCACTAATTTTATAAATCAATAATTTTTTGAATCAGTTTATTTAAATCATCTGGCCTTTCAAAAAAAGGAAAGTGACCTGTTTCAGGCATGATATGCACATTGTTATCTTTATCTATATTTTTTAATAGAGCGCTGTCAGAGTCAAATCTGGCTAACTTATCTTTGCCACCATATATAAAGTGTATTTTTGATAAATTATCAATTGCGCTTTGTTTAATCCTAAAGGGTGAGCAAGCCTTTAAATCAACTGATAGAATTTCTTTATAAGTTTGATTAAAGATTTTTTTTAATGGGTAGAGCTTAATTTCTCTTTCAGGATCAGACTCTATATTCTTAGTACCGTAAGGCGATTTAATAGTACCCTTAGATCTCCCATAAAAACCAGAACCCATAACACCAAAGCCTTTTGACTTAATTTGAGTCTCTGGAATATTAATAACACCGTATTTGGTAAAAAATTCACTTGCTTGATCTAGGTTTCCTTTAGCATGATCAAGAAGTATTTCCCCAACAGCCAGTGGGTAACTTGTATTAATTAGAATTGTTTGTTTTACATCAATTACTAATGATAGATTTAAGGCGATCAGACCACCCATGCTGTGCCCAGCAATGATTGGTTTAGTTATACCAAGCTTAGAAAGAACTTTAATACAAAAAACCGTGTGATCCTCAATAGAGGTCAGTGCAGGCCCAGGAGTAAAACCATGACCAGGTAGATCTATACTTATTAGATTATGGTTTGAAGACACAGAATTAAAATCAAACATTTTTGCAATTCTATGATCCATACCTGCACCTGGAATCAATATTATTGATTCAAGATTGGTATCTATCTCTTTCTCAGTGTGAATATAGGCTTTATGTCCTTCTATTTCTATTTGCATTATATAAGTTTAAATTTATGCAAATATTGTAAATGATATTCTGCGTCTTTAGTCATACAATATGGCAGTACTTTTTGAAATAATTTTTATGAACAATAATAAATATAACTATCCAATCTTAGAGAGAGTTGATACCGAAATAGGTAGACATTATTTGGATTCAAATAATAAAGCTGTTCCAAGTGTAACGACAGTATTATCCGGAACTTCACAAAGCAAAGCAGGTATAGATCAATGGAGACAACGTGTCGGTGATAAAGAGGCAGATAGAGTCATAAAACAAAGTACAGATATTGGTACGGCTGTTCACGAGGCAATTGAAAAGTATTTAAATCAAGAAGAGTGGGATGATTTTACTGATCATGGTGATCAGTTAATGGCAAAAAGAATGACTGGTAAGTTTATTACTGATGGTTTGAATGGAATCACTGAGGTTTGGGGTTTGGAAGTGGGACTTATTTTAGATGATTTATATGCTGGTACAGCAGACTGTGTAGGAACTTATAATGGAGTTCCATCACTTATAGATTTTAAAACAGCAAAAAAAATTAAAAGACGGGACTGGATAGAAGATTACTTTTTACAAGGTAGCGCCTATGCCAATGCCCATAATGTGATGTTTGGGACAGACATTCAGCAAATAGTTATTTTGATGGTTGATAGAGATTTAATATTTCAAGAATTTCTTGTAAAGCCAGCTGAATTTAATGTTCTCACTGGTAAATGGAAAAGAAGGCTTATCGACTTTGATAAGAAGTATAATAAGAACCAATCAATCAAAATACTAACATGAAACCATACATACTTGATTCCGCTCTCGGCACTGAATTAGAAAATAGAGGAGAGTACCTACCAAGTTTTAAAACATCAATCTGGTCTGCATACTCGTTAATACACAATCCTAAAGTGATTAAACAAATTCATATTGAAAACATTGAAGCCGGGGCTGATGTTATTACTACAGCTAACTATCAAGCAACTCCAGAGCTCTTAAAAAGAGAACCTTCTGCGCCTTCATATGATGATTTAGCAAAGCGTGCATTAGAATTATGCCAAGAAGCTGTTAGTGTAACTAATTCAAATACTAAGATAGCAGGCTGTTACCCACCTATACATGTAACCTTTAGGCCCGACCTAAGCTCTAAAGAAAAAACTTTAAGAAAATTTTACTCAACCTTGGGAAGTATCTATAAAGATAATGTAGATATCATTATCTGCGAAACTATGGCATCTATTTATGAAGGAATAATTGCTGGGTCTGTTGCAAATGAATACTCTGATAGAGTTTGGTTGAGCTGGACAACAAGAGGTAATAAGCTAAATAGGCTACCAAGTACAGAGCTCTTAGAGGAAGCACTTATGAAAGGAAATACTCTTGATATTGAGTGCCAGCTTGTAAATTGTGTTCATGCAGATACTGCATCATTGGCAATTGAAAAATTTAAAGATGTAAATAATTTTGGTATTTATGCGAACTCTTCAGTTTATAGAAAAAATGAACTAGAAGGTTTTGTTAGTGATGCCGATGAGTGGCATTACCATAATCATAAGCCTATAGATCATATTGAGTATACAAATTTTGTTCAAGAATGGATTGATAATGGAGCTTATGTCATTGGTGGGTGTTGTAGAACAACAACAAAACATATCGAAGAAATTAAAAAACTTGTAGATAAAATATGAAACAAATAATAGCAATTGGTGGTGGTGGATTTGGAAGAACCATTAAAGATTTAAAGATTGAAAAATATATCAAATCTCATTCTGGTAAATCGAATCCAAAAATTTGCTTTATACCAACAGCGACAGGAGACGATCAGGGCTATATTGAAAACTTCTATAAAGCTTTTGATGAATTAGGCTGCGAAACTTCGCATATTAATTTTTTTAAAAGAACAATCGATTTGAGATCTCATATCCTTGAACAAGATATTATTTACGTAGGTGGAGGTAACACTAAAAGCATGCTTGCGGTATGGAAAGAATGGGGTTTAGATTCAATTCTTAAAGAAGCCTATGATAAAGAGATTATGATGAGCGGTGTTAGTGCAGGAGCTATTTGTTGGTTTGAAAGGGGTATTACAGATTCATGGGCAGACCACCAGGCAACCATAGACTGCTTGGGATTTGTTAAAGGTACTTGCTGCCCACATTATGATGAAGAGCCTGAAAGAATACCTTATGTAAAAGATGCTTTAACCAATAATGGAATTAATTCATGCTTAGCTATAGAAGGTTATACAGCATTACATTTAATCGATGATGAGCCTGCTTTTAGTGTAAGTTTTGGAGACAATGATACAAATTGTCATGAGGTAATTTATAAAAATAATGAAGTCGCCCACAATAGCATAGGCAAAACTGTTAAAGTTAATTTATGAAGATTGAAAATATATTGCTGAGTATATTAACGCTAGTATTATCCCTCATTGCTCTAGGTTGGTTAATTTCACCAGAAAGCTCTGCAAATTCAATAGACATGATATTACTAGAAGGAAAAGGTCGTAATACTCAAATAAGAGACTTTACTGCCTTATTTTTAGGCACATCAATAATGTGTTTATTATCTTTAATTACTCGTCAATACCAGTGGGTATTATCAGCAGGAATTATATTTTCTATAATGATTGTTGTGTCTTTTATCTCTAGTTTTTATCATGACTCGATAATTTCCTACCAGTCATTAGTAGCAGAGATTATATTCGCCACTATAGCAATTTCATCAGCGCTACTTCTAAAATTTAAAAACTAAAGAACAGTAACAAAATTATCTATATCTAAATCAGGTATTTTCTTATTTTTACCACTATTAGTTCCAATATATAAGAAGCCTAGTATTTCTTGGTTGGGATTTAAGCCGAGGTTTTTTGAAATGGTCTCGTTAAAGGCTAGTTTTCCTGTTCTCCAAATTGCGCCATATCCTTGAGCGTTAAGACATAGCATTATATTTTGAGCTGCTGCAGCTGTTGAAAGTTTTTGTTCAATAGCAGGCACCTTTGGGTGTTCGGTAAAAGTATTAACCAGAACAACTATCATTGGAGCTCTAAAAGGAGCTTCTTTATATTTATTAACTCTGAACTCTTCAATATTAGGTATTGTTAGCGCATAGTCCTCAAAAACCTTTGAAAGTTTGTTCAAGCCATCGCCTTTGACCTCAATAAAGCTGCTTGGTCTAAGCCATGCATGGTCTGGTGCTCTCAAGGCTGCCTTATAAACTAAAGCCATCTCTTCAGTGCTTGGGTGAGGTAAGGAAAGTTCTCTTGAGGAGACTCTATTGAGTATATTATCTAATGCATCCATTTATTTTTAATTTATAAGAGTTAAGATAGGATAAATCACATATTTAAATAAAGGAATACACAATGGGATATCAACTAGGAATAATACTTGTTTTGATTGTTGTCGCTATATTGGTTTCAAAGAAGTTTACAAAGAAAGATTCTGATGTCGATCAGCTTATCTATGAAGATGAGATGAGTGAAGATGAACTCAATGACATAGATAAAGAACTAGACTAAATAATTATTTTTTTAGCTCTTCTTCAAAAGATCTATATAGCTCCTTGCATGCGAATATTGTTATGACAGAAAATGGTAACCCAAATATAACAACAGCAGTTTGAAGTGCTCCAAGTCCACCAGCTTGTAATAATACTGCTGCAACAACACCTAATAATATAGCCCATGTAATTCTAGATATTAGGGGTGAATCACTACTTATATCTATATGTCTTTTTGATGAAAGCATTGATGCAACTAATGCACCTGAATCAGAAGATGTTACGAAGAAAGTAACAATCAAAACTAAGGAGATCAAAGACAGTGGTTTTGCGAAAGAAAGCGAATCAAAAAGAACAAACAATGCAGTGCTAGCATTAGAGCTAACAGCAGAACCAATATCACCAATACTATTAAGCACTAGATAAATTGCGGCATTGCCAAAAACTCCCATCCAAATAAATACGATTAAAGATGGAACTATAAGTACTCCTATAATAAATTCTTTTATAGTCCTTCCATATGAAATTCTTGCAATAAAGAGGGACACAAATGGGGCCCATGCAAACCACCAAGTAAAATAAAATAAGGTATAACCATTTTGATAAACAGAAGTATTATAGGCTTCTGTCCAAGTTGATAATTGAATCAATTGGTTTAAATAAACTCCAGCATTTTGAACCATAGCATTTAGAATAAACACAGTTGGGCCTAGCAATAAAACCAAGACCAACAAACAAACAGCAATAAGCATATTCATTTGAGATAATCTTTTGATACCAACATCAAGACCGAGACATACACTTATAAGGCCAATAATAGTGATGATTACGATAATAACAAACTCATTAATCTGTATATCAAATACATACTGAAGACCGCCATTAATTTGTGATGCACCTAACCCAAGCGATGTTGCTATTCCTATAACTGTTGTAAGAATTGCAATAATATCAATTGTTGCGGATAGTGCTTTATTATTTTCAACTTTATTCCCTAGAAGAGAGCTGACTCTAAAAGCTTTATTATTATTGTAAGAAGCAAAAGCGAAACATAATCCCAAAGCAGCATAAATTGCCCACCCATGAAGGCCCCAATGAAGATTAGTTAAGCTAAGAGCCTTTCCTGCATTATAGGAAAGATCTCCAGGTCTCATTTCTGGATAGTCATTAAGATTTCCTATAGGTTCAGCAACACCATAAAATAATAAACCAATGCCTAGGCCAGCACTGAAAAGCATTGCTATCCAATTAGTATATGTATATGCAGGTTCGGCATTAGCGCCACCCAGTCTTATTCCACTATATCTAGTAAATATTAGATAGATTGTAAAAATTAAAAATCCATTAGCTACCAAAATAATAAACCAGCCCAAATATTCAGACAGAAGAAGTTGTGTTTGTGCAAACAATGCTGCAGAACCTGGTTGATTAAAATAAACTAATCCAGTTATCAGTGAAAGTAAAAAAACAGACGAAAGAAATCTCGGTTTATTGATGTTATTCATAATTCAATTTATTGTAGTTTTAGGTATTTAATAATTAGTGAAACATAAAAAATTTTATTTTTCTATACGAAGCTAATTCACATTTATGTTTGTTATGCACTTTGGTTATATATATCAAACTAATTTACATATTTAAATCAGACATAATTTGCATACCTTATCCAAACTGTTATGATAGATGTAAGACCATTTTACTGAAATTGCTGGTCTATAAACAAAGCTAAACTTCTCTGATAGCATTAGGGGTTTATCTTTTTTTATTTAGCAATTTAAATAAATAAATAAAGGAATAATTTGTTATGTTAAATTACAAGAAGATACAAACAAAACTACTACCTTCATTATCTGCTTTGGCTTTGCTGAATACCTCTATATATACAGGTGTTTTAAATGGTCAAGATACTGTTGAAGAAATTGTAGTTACCGCAAGGAAGAAGTCTGAAAGCCTTCAAGATGTGCCACTTTCTGTTTCTGCTCTAAGAGAGTCAGATCTAGAAGAAAAGGGCGTTAATGTCTTTGAAGACTACTTATTACAGTTACCAGGTGTTACTGCTGGTGGTTCTGGTCCCGGCCAAAGTACTATCTATATAAGAGGTCTTGCTTCTACAACACCTAATTTAACAACAGCTGGGGTTGCTGGTTTAGCACCTAACGTATCTTTTTATCTTGATGAGCAGCCTTTGGCTCAACCAGGAAGGAATTTAGATGTATACGCAGCAGATATGGCTCGTATAGAAGTATTATCAGGCCCTCAGGGAACACTTTTTGGTGCTAGCTCACAGGCTGGTGTTGTAAGAATGATTACAAATAAACCTGTTATGGGAGAGAGCCTAAGTAGCATCGAAGTAGAATCAAGATTCACTTCAGGTGGAGATGAAGGCAGTAAATTAGAGTACATGACTAACGTTCCTTTAGGAGAACGTTCAGCTTTAAGATTTGTAGCATATAGAGATCGTAGAGGTGGATATATAGACCAAGTTGCTGGAACGCTTAATGCAAGTCAATCTGCTAGATTTAGAGCAGCTGGAACTGTTAGAGCAAACGGTCTTCCTGTTTCATCTTCAAGAGGTGGTTTTCAGGCTGGAGCAGATCTATCTGGCGTAACGCTTACTAATGCTGTTGCAATTGAAAAAGAAAATGCTAACCCTGTTACATATGAAGGATTTAGAGCAAGTGTTGCACATGAAATAAATGATAATTGGAATGCTCTAGCAACTGTTGCTAAGCAAACAATCGATGCTGATGGTGTGTTCTTTGTTGATCCTACATTAGATGACTTAGAAATCCAAAGATATACAGATGACACGATTGAAGACGAATTTGAAAATATGAGCCTTACTTTAGAGGGATCTGTTGGAGATCTAGAAGTTGTTTATGCTGGTGCTTATACAGACAGAGTAACTGATCAAAATATTGATTACACAGATTACCTATTTGTTGGTCAATATCTCCCTTACTACATTTGTGATTACTATGTAACTTATACATCAAACGCACCTGGTAACGTACCTACTGGAACATGTGGAGCTCCAAATTTATTGGTTGATTCAACAACAAACACGGAAGTTCAGACTCATGAAATACGTATTAGCGGTGCAATAAATGACACTATGAGTTTTACAGCTGGTGCATTTATGAGCGACCTTGAATTAACGGAGTTAAATTTATTTAATTATCCAGGTTCTGTCGGTAATGATATTACATATGCTGCAAACTATGCTTTGACAGATACATCAGTAACAGGATCAATAAATAATGCAAGTCCTGGCTGGTTCTCAGCTGGACCATACAGCGAGCCAGTAATATTTTTTAACGATATTAAGAGAACTGATAATCAACAAGGATTTTTTGGTGAAATTAGTATGGACGTATCAGAAACATCTGAACTGACTGTAGGTGCCAGATGGTATGACATTGAAGTTGATTTTGAGGGTAGCGCTAATTCATCATTCTACAATGGATTTGGAGCTCCTGATACTCAGCAATTTGGGTCTAATTTATCAGCTCAATACGCACCAGGTAATGCTAACGGGTATCCTGATAAAGCGAAAAGTGACGGTGTTATTGGAAAAGTAACTTATTCTTGGAATCCATCCGAAGATCTTATGTACTACGTAACATGGTCAGAAGGCTTTAGACCTGGACTACTAAATCGACCTGTAGGATCATCTAATGCAGATGGCTCATATGTTGTTAAGCCTGAAGTTAAGTCTGATGAAGTTACTAACCTTGAGTTTGGTTGGAAGACCGTTTTAAGAGACGGTAAGCTTAGGTTTAATGGTAGTGCATTTATGGTTGATGTCTCTGGACTTCAAAGTACTATATTTGATCCAAGTATTGTTAATTTATTCTTCTCAGATAATGCAGCAGACGCTGATATAACTGGTCTTGAAGGAGATTTTGTATACTACACAAATGTTAATGGCCTTGTGGTTTCAGGAGCATTCTCAATGCTAGATACTGAAATAACAAAAAGCTTGGTTCCAACATCTGATGTAGTTGTTGGATCTGATCTTGCTTTTGCTCCAGGCAGCCAAGCGAACTTAGCTGCTAGAAAAGAGTGGGGGATGTCATCAGGTAATACTGGTCATTGGCAACTACAAATTGCTAGATCTGAAAAGAGTTTTTCAGATATTATGGCCCCAAATAAAGCTATCCAAAGAAGTCATCATTTTGTAAACATGAGATACGGAATGAGTAACGATGAATGGACAGCTGAGTTATATATCGATAACGTAACTGATAAAAGAGCTGAGATTAGTAATACTTTTGTATTCGATAGATCTCGCTTGAGTGTCATTAAACCAAGAACTCTTGGGCTAAGATATAAGAAAAGCTTTTAATTAAATAAATTAAAAAAATAAAAAGGGAGTTTATGCTCCCTTTTTTCTTTTTATAAGATTCTATTTAATAATTTTGTTAAAGTAACTTTAAATGACTGAAAATAAATTTGATATTAAAGAAACGATACTTGCTGTAGATATCAACGAGGCTACACAAGCCGTAAAGGAAAATCGCTTTCACGATGCTATTAAACTTCTTGAAATAAGTTTAATTGAACACCCTGACCATATCGATAGCTTATATCTTGCAGGTGTTTGTTCTAGATATCTTAAAGAGTTTGATGATGCAATAAAATATATAGAATCATTGTTACTTCATGCACCAGACATGGGACGAGCCTATCAAGAGTTGGCCCATATAAATCGAGATATGGGTAATGAAGAAAAATCAATTTCAAATTATAGGCAAGCATGCGAGCTTAACCCTGCTTTAATTTCTTCATGGATGTCTTTGTATAAATACTTTAAAAAGA
>Ga0206129_10004765_pt1 | contig 14744 bp, 10 predicted proteins | sample Helgoland_Spring_8_FD_148616 | JGI IMG/M metagenome (GOLD analysis project Ga0206129, IMG submission 148616) | Pelagic subsurface seawater microbial communities from Kabeltonne, Helgoland, North Sea - Helgoland_Spring_Bloom_20160502_2 | ecosystem: Environmental > Aquatic > Marine > Epipelagic ...
CTGCCCCTCAACCAATGCGTTGGTTGCAAGCGTTGTCGACAATGACGCCATCGACACATCAGACGCAGCGATCCCAGATTGTTCCAGTACGGCGCGCACCGCTCCATCGACACCAATGGCCAGATCATGGCGCGTGGTAAGTGCCTTGGCGCTGGCAATCACAACTTTTTCATCCCGGATTAGAACCGCGTCGGTATATGTGCCGCCCGTATCGACGCCCAACAGTATTGTCATCGCCTGCCTCCTGACTATTCAGAACTTAAATATCGCAAGTTTGCGTCATGTCTTGCCCAGTTGCCTCAACGCCCAACGGGCTGCGTCAGCAACGGTCGAATCAGGATCATTCGCCAGTGCCTTGACTACCGGTTTCAACACAATATCGCCACTGTTGCCAATCGCATACAAGACATTACGAATAAACCGATCACGCCCTATGCGCTTAATCGGCGACCCCGAAAACTTCGCGCGAAACGCTGCATCATCCAAACCCACCAAATCCGCCAATGCGGGGGCGGCCAAATCATCCTTGGCAGCGTAGCGAATGTCACTCGCAACCACTGCAAACTTATTCCAAGGGCACGCTGCCAAACAGTCGTCACAGCCATAAATATGATTGCCCATTAGACCGCGCAAAGGCTCCTCAATCGGACCTTTATGTTCTATGGTAAGATAAGAAATACAGCGCCGCGCATCCAACTGATAGGGGGCAGGAAACGCATTTGTCGGACATGCATCCAAACAGGATGTACACGATCCACAGTGATCTCCTTCTGGCGTATCAGGGCCCAACTCCACAGTGGTAAAAATAGACCCTAAAAAGGCCCAATTACCCCATTCACGACTTACCAAATTGGTATGCTTACCTTGCCATCCCAAACCTGCTGCGGCACCCAAAGCCTTCTCTGGAACAGGTGCTGTATCCACAAACACTTTCAGTTCACCACCAGCTTCCTCGATAAACCAACGAGCCAACCGTTTCAGGCGCTTTTTCACCAAATCATGGTAATCTTTGTTTTGCGCATAAACTGATATCGCGCCACGATCAGGCATCGATAATACTGCGCGCGGATCATGTTCTGGCGCATAACTCTCTGCCAACATCAAAACTGATTTTGCCTCTGGCCACAAAGCCGCAGGATTACCCCGCCAGTGCATACGATCTGCCAACCATCCCATCTGACCATGAAACCCAGCTTCAACAAAAGCCGACAACCGTTCAGGGACTTCGGGCACCGCATCCGGACGACACACACGCGCCATCACAAACCCCTCTTCCAAGGCTCGTTCAATCAAACGCGCCTTTAGGGTCATAGCTTCATCTTACCAAATAAACTCTCGGGGGTCTGGGGGCAGACAGCCCCCAGCGCAGCATCAAAAATCAAGGTCATTGTAGTGACGCGGCGGTGGAAAGCCCGAAACCTGATCCGCCAAAATTGAACGAAACGCTGGACGCGACTTGATCTTTGCATACCAATCTTTCACCGCAGCAGAGCGGTTCCAATCCACATCCGAAATATAATCCAGCGATGAAAAATGCGCAGCGGCTGCAAAGTCTGCAAGCGTCATCTGATCGCCCGCCAACCAACGGCGATTGTCCAACAACCATGTCATATAATCGAGGTGGTATTTGATCGCCTTCGCACCAGCTTTCACGTTCTTACTGTCCGGATAGCCCTGCCTAGTCATCTTTTTGTTCACACGCTCATACAACAAATTCGATGTAACCTCATGATGAAACTTATCGTCAAACCAACTCACCAAACGGCGCACTTCCAGACGAGCAACAGGATCACTCGGCAACAATGAAGGCTCCGGCCGTGTCTCTTCAATATATTCGCAAATTGGCGCGCTCTCAGACATCATAATGCCATCCAAGCGCAGCACTGGCACCTTAGCTGCTGGATTGCGGCGCAGAAAATCTGGATCAGCCTCCCAATAACGCTCTTCGACCAATTCGACCTCGATCTTCTTCTCAGCAAGGCTCAAACGAACCTTACGGCAGAACGGGGAAAGCGGGACGTGAAAGAGACGGGCCATCATAAATCCAAGATAAGTGTAGGTGGTAACCTTCAATGGCCTGTTACTTAAAGATTTTCAACTCTCGAAACACGCAGATCGACCATCCGCACGAATTGTCGCCGCTCCATCAATGATTTGATGGGTGCGTTTTCTCACCAAATTAGACGGCTTTGATGCAGATCGGGTCTGTGGAGACGGCAAAATCGCCGCCAAACGCGCGGCTTGCCTTGCGCTTAATACTTCAGGCTTAACACCAAAATAGTGGCGTGCAGCCGCTTTAACGCCAAAAATACCTTCGTCAAATTCAGCAATATTCAGATAAACTTCAACGATACGGCGCTTGGACCAAAACGCTTCAACCAGAGGCGTCATCAGCGCCTCCATGCCCTTGCGGGTAAAATTGCGACCATGCCAAAGGAATACGTTTTTAACTGTTTGCTGTGAGATCGTTGAGGCACCCGTATGCCCGCCAGCCGCAATAGCAACCTTGATCGCCTTTAGATCGAACCCCCAATGCTGGCAGAAATTCGCATCTTCTGCAGCCACAACTGATCGGGCCATGACAGGCGCAATTTCTTCAATTGAAACCCACTCGTGATCCACACTGCCAAGACGACGGGACTCGTGGAACATATAGATCGTGGTTGGCGGGTTCACAGCCGAAAACAATAGGATAAGCGCGATGACCAAAACAAAACCCGCGCAAAGCACGCGAGATCCCTGCCACAACAACCATTTAAACGGGGCGCGTCGCGCTTTGCTCTTGGAGATCGTTTTTAATTTTTTGGTTTTTACTGCCTTAGCCATGAGGCAGCTATAGCGCCCAAGGCGAAATCAGGAAAGCCTTGAGCGCACAAGAGGGCCAGTATTATTGGCCCCTTTGTTCCTGGAACTTATTCGGCGGGAATTGCTGTTTCTTCAATTGTCAGTGGAGCAGCTAAATGCACCAACATTTCTTTTGGGCAAATCTGCAAGAAATTAGCTTGCTCAGTGTCCCAATGCTGAAGAATATCCGTCGCTTTACGGCTGCCTGTTTCAGCAACGTGTTGCTCAAGCAAACCTTTCAGCTGCGCAACCCAATGTGGCACTGTTACTGGGCAAGTGACCAATGTTTCGTGGTTGATCAATGCAGGTGTTTCACCGTCCGGATCGTACAAGTAAGCCATGCCGCCAGTCATACCAGCACCAAAGTTTGCACCAATAGATCCGATGATAACTGCAACGCCGCCAGTGGTGTATTCGCAACCGTTTGAACCACAGCCCTCAACAACAACCTTCGCACCAGAGTTACGTACCGCGAAACGTTCGCCTGCACGTCCCGCTGCAAACAGATACCCATCTGTTGCACCATACAAAACGGTGTTCCCGATGATAGTATTGTCTGCCGCAACAATTGGCGTGGACATCGGTGGACGTACAACAATCATGCCACCTGATAGACCTTTGCCGACGTAATCGTTCGCGTCACCAGACACTTCCAGCTTCAACCCAGGTGCTGCAAAGGCACCCAAAGATTGGCCTGCAGAACCCTGCAGTTTGATTGTCAGGTGATCGGACTGCAGCGAATTGCGCATACCGAACTGTTTCACAATGTGGCTAGAAGTCCGCGTTCCAACCGAACGGTGCGTGTTTTGCACCGCATAGCTAAGCTGCATCTTTTCACCATCTTCCAAGAAACGTGCAGCGTCGCGCACAATTTCAGCGTCCAATGTATCAGGCACAGGATTACGGTCTTTGCTGCGATCGTACTTGATGTTCGCCGCACCATCGACAGTGATCAACAGTGGGTTCAGGTCCAAGTCATCAAGGTGGGCGGAGCCACGCGAAACCTGAGCCAATAGATCAGCGCGACCAATCACGTCATCCATGCTGCGTGCGCCAAGGGACGCCAACAACTCACGCACTTCTTGTGCGTAGAATGTGATCAGGTTTACGACTTTGTCAGCGTTACCTGTGAATTTGTCACGCAATGCTTCGTCCTGTGTACATACGCCAACTGGGCATGTGTTGGACTGGCACTGACGCACCATGATGCAACCCATAGCGATCAAAGCGGCAGTACCGATACCGTATTCTTCGGCACCCAACATCGCAGCCATCACAACGTCACGACCAGTGCGCAAACCACCGTCGGTACGCAATGTAACGCGTTCGCGAAGGTTGTTCATGGAAAGAACTTGGTGTGCCTCAGTCAGCCCCATTTCCCATGGCAGACCCGCATATTTTATCGAAGTCGCAGGGGATGCGCCTGTGCCACCGTTGTGGCCAGAGATCAGGATCACGTCAGCTTTCGCCTTCGCAACACCCGCCGCAATAGTACCAACACCAGATGACGCAACCAATTTTACAGTCACTTTACAGCGTGGGTTGATCTGCTTCAGATCGTAGATCAGCTGGGCCAAATCCTCGATAGAATAGATATCGTGGTGTGGCGGAGGTGAGATCAATGTTACGCCTTTGGTGGAGTGACGCAGACGCGCGATCAGGTCGGTGACTTTCATCCCCGGCAACTGTCCGCCTTCACCCGGTTTCGCACCTTGGGCCACTTTGATTTCCAGCTCTTCGCACTGGTTCAAATACTCCGCAGTCACACCAAAACGACCAGACGCAACCTGCTTGATTTTAGCAGACGGGTTGTCGCCATTTGGCTCAGGCACAAAATGCGCTGGATCTTCGCCGCCCTCACCGGAATCCGACTTTGCGCCGATACGGTTCATCGCAACGTTCAATGTTTTGTGTGCTTCTGGTGACAGAGCGCCCAAAGACATGCCCGGTGTTACAAAACGCTTTCGGATGGATGTGATGCTTTCGACTTCTTCCAACGGGATCGCTGTCCCCAATGGTTTGAAATCGAGCAGGTCGCGCAAGTGGATTGGCGGGTTGCTTTGCATCTTGGCAGAGTACTGCTTCCACATCTCGAAAGACGCCTTGTTACAGGCAGTCTGCATCATGTGCATCGAGGTTGCTTCCCAAGCGTGGGTCTCACCTGATTTACGTGATTTGTAGAAACCACCGATTGGCAACACGTTGCCGCCCAACCAACCTCTGGCGTGCACTTCTTCAGATTTGCGTTGAATACCGGAAACACCGATACCAGAAATTCGTGATGTCATACCTGGGAAGAACTCAGCGCACATCGCGCGGGATAGGCCAACAGCCTCAAAATTCAGACCGCCGCGATATGAGGACATCACAGAAATCCCCATTTTCGCCATGATCTTCAACAGACCTTGGTCGATGGCATCACGGTAACGCTTAACCGCTTCGGTCAGTGTGCAATCCAGCAGGCCACGTTCGATACGTTCGGCCAGTGAATCCTCAGCCAAGTAAGCGTTCACAACAGTCGCGCCGCAACCGATTAGAACCGCGAAATAATGCGGATCAACACATTCAGCCGCACGGACGTTCAAGGAACAGAAGGTGCGCAGACCTTTGCGTGTCAGGTGGCTGTGGACCGCAGATGTCGCAAGGATCATAGGCATCGCAACACGCTCTTCGCTGCTCTTCTCATCCGTAAGGACGATGTGGCCAGCTCCAGAACGAACCGCGTCTTCAACCTCGGAACGGATACGCGCTAAGTTTGAGTTTAGCGTGCCTTCGCCTGCTTCAAAGGTACAGTCGATTGTCGCCAGTTGCGCGTTGAACTGTGCAGTCAATTCATCCCACTGCGCATTGCCAACGAATGGGCTATCGAGTGTTAGAATTTCAGTCTGTGCACTGCTTTCATCAAGCACGTTCTTGAGGTTACCAAAACGTGTCTTCAAGCTCATGACGCGGAATTCGCGCAAGCTATCAATCGGAGGATTGGTAACTTGCGAGAAATTCTGACGGAAGAAGTGGCTCAGCGGACGGTACATGTTCGACAAAACTGCCGACGGCGTATCATCACCCATGGATGCCAAAGTCTCTTTGCCATCTTCTGCCATTGGGGCAAGGATCTGCTCCAGCTCTTCAATGGTGTAGCCAGCCGCGATTTGACGACGGCGCAATTCTTCGCCAGTGAACAACGGCTTCTCTTCGACTTGTGACAACTCAGCGTCCAAATCTTTGATCTTGCCAACCCATTCGCCGAACGGACGGGCCGCTGCCATCTCGTCTTTGATTTCTGTGTCGTGGTACAGCTTGCCCTCTTTCATATCGACAGCAAGAAGTTGTCCCGGGCCAAGCGCGCCTTTTTCTTTAACACGCGCCTCATCAAGTGGAACCATACCTGTTTCAGAACCCGCGATCACAAGGCCATCATTGGTCACGACATAACGCATTGGGCGTAAGCCATTGCGATCAAGACCCGCACAAACCCAGCGACCATCGGTCATAGCCAACGCAGCTGGGCCATCCCATGGCTCCATCACAGAGTTGCAATAGGAATACATATCGCGCCACGCTTGTGGCAGTTCAATCGCCTGCTTGGACCAGCTTTCTGGAACCAGCATTGTTTTCGCCATTGGGGCATTACGGCCCGCACGCACAAGAACCTCAAACACAGAATCCAGCGCAGCAGAGTCTGACGAACCAGATGCAACAATTGGTTTGATGTCTTCGGCCATGTCACCAAACACATCAGAGGCCATGCGAATTTCGTGGCTCTTCATCCAGTTCACGTTGCCCTTGAGCGTGTTGATCTCACCGTTGTGAGCCAACATGCGGAATGGCTGTGCCAACCACCATTGTGGGAATGTGTTTGTGGAATAACGCTGATGATAAATCGCGAATGCAGATTCAAAACGTTCGTCCATCAGGTCTGGATAGAACTCAGCAACCTGTTCGGCCAACATCATACCTTTGTAGATGATAGAGCGGCAAGATAGCGACGCAATGTACAGCTCACCGATGCCCGCAGCAGTCGCTGCTTTTTCGATGCGACGGCGGATCACATAAAGTTCACGCTCGAATGTATCTTCATCCAAGCCTTTAGAGTTTGAGATCAAAATCTGCTCAATCTCCGGGCGGGTTGCATTTGCTTTTTCGCCCAAGCACTCAACTGCAACCGGCACGTGGCGCCAGCCGTAGATATAGTAACCCATGCGAAGAACTTCAGTTTCAACAATTGTACGGCAAGTCTCTTGAGCCGCAAAATTTGTACGCGGCAAGAACACCTGACCAACAGCGATCATCTGATCTTTGTTTGGTTTGTGACCTGTGCGTTCGATTTGGTCGTAGAAGAAGGGAACAGGGATTTGAACGTGGATACCCGCGCCATCACCAGTTTTACCATCCGCATCAACAGCACCACGGTGCCAGATTGCTTTCAGCGCAGCGATACCGTTTTCAACGACTGAACGTGTAGGTTTTCCATCAATCGAAACAACCAAGCCAACACCGCAAGAAGAATGCTCTTCTTCTTCGCAGTACAGACCGTTTTCGGCCATGAACGTGCGCTTTTCTTCCTCGGCGCGAACCCATTCTGCATCATATTTGGTCATATCGTGTCTCCTTCACTTGGCGCGAACAACGCCATTGTCTCTGTGGTGGTCATCTTGCGATGATCCCCTGCCAACGCGTACCCGTCTGGGGCAGCATCAGCGAAAAATTCCAATTTCAACGGGGCGTCGCCCGCATTCTCGAATAGGCCAGCTGACAAGTTGCGCACGCCGTCACCGGCGGTGGCGTACCAAAGTGTCGAACCGCAAACTTCGCAGAAACCGCGTTCTGCCCAATCCGAGGATTGGTAAGATTTAGCTGGACCCTCAACTGCGATGTCTGTTGCCGGAAGCGACATGAACATCGAGCTGGTGTGACGACGGCACATCTCGCAATGACACGCACGTACGATTGGTTTGGTTACAGTTGCTTTAACTGTCACCGCGCCGCACATGCATTGGCCATCCAATATTTTGCTGTCTTGTGTCACTTGGGTCTGCACCTCTGACTTTAACTGTTTCAACGTCTGTCGGTGGCACCGACAAAAAACCTACGCAATACCGACGTTATACCGACGTCGATTTTGCCGTATTTATTCCGCGGCAACCTGCGCCGGTGCAGCCAAATCAGCCAAGATTGCTTGCGCGCAATCACGGCCATCCTTGATCGCCCAAACCACAAGAGACGCACCGCGAACGATATCACCGACAGCGTAAACGCCGTCCATACCCGTCTTACCGGTTGAGTAGTCAGTTAGGATTGTACCCCAACGGCTGACAGGTAGATCTGGTTCGCTCCAAAGCGTTGGCAAGGCCTCAGGTGAGAAACCCAGTGCCATGATCACGATGTCTGCATCTTCAACATAATCCGCACCATCAATCACTTCTGGCGCTTGGCGACCGCTGACATCAGGTGCACCTAGGCGCATCTTTTGAACCATAACACCACTGACGTTATCGCCGGAAACGACAAACCCTTTCGGCGCAGATAGCCATTCAAACACCACGCCTTCTTCTTCAGCATTCTCAACTTCGCGCTGTGAGCCAGGCATGTTTGCGCGGTCACGACGGTACAAGCATTTCACCGATGTCGCGCCCTGACGAATAGATGTGCGCACACAATCCATCGCAGTATCACCGCCACCAATAACGACAACTCGCTTGCCTTCAGCGTTCAACGCACCGCTATCAAACTCAGGCACTGCATCGCCAAAGCTTTTGCGATTGCTGGCCGTTAGGAAGTCGATTGCGCGCACAACGCCGTTCGCTTCAGATCCCTCGGCCTGCAAGTCGCGGCTTTTGTAAACGCCCGTCGCAATGATCACAGCGTCATGTTTTGCACGGATATCAGCAAAGCTGATGTCTTCGCCTACTGTTGTGTTCAATTCGAACTTAACACCACCCATTTCAAGCTGTTCATTACGGCGCACCACAATGTCTTTTTCCAACTTGAAGCCTGGAATGCCGTAAGTCAGCAAACCGCCAGCGCGGTCATAGCGGTCATAAACTGTGACCTGCAAACCTGCACGGCGCAAAACATCAGCTGCGGCCAAACCACCAGGACCAGCACCGATGATGCCTACGCTTTCAGCGCGTTCGACCTTAGGAGAAATCGGAAGAACCCAACCCTTATCCCATGCAGTGTCTGTAATATACTTCTCAACCGCACCGATGGTGACGGTGCCGTGACCTGAACCCTCGATCACGCAGTTGCCTTCGCACAGGCGGTCCTGTGGGCAGATGCGTCCGCAGATTTCTGGGAATGTGTTTGTAGCTTGGGAAACCTCATAGGCTTCTTGCAAGCGGCCCTCGGCTGTTAGGCGTAGCCAATCAGGGATGTTGTTGTGCAAAGGGCAGTGCGTTTGGCAATATGGCACGCCGCATTGGCTGCAGCGGCTGGATTGCTCTTCGGCTTTGGCTTTAGCGAACTCTGCATAGATCTCATCGAAATCTTCACGTCGTACATCTGCTTCACGCTTTTGTGGCATGTCGCGTTCGATGTTTATGAACTTCAGCATCGGTTGTTTGGCCATGGTACCCTCGGTCACAGAATCTTGAAAACTCTGCTTAAATGACATCTCAATTTGGATAAAGACAGTATTACTGACCTATATGTGAAATAATTCGGATATTTATGACTTTTAGCCCACACTTATGGAAATTAAATGGCCGAGTCGGACCTTAAATTCACTTTCCCTTTGTTTTGCTGATCCTGTAACAGCATGGGAAATATTAAGGCGCACCGTATATGTCATTGTTTCATCTTTTCATTTTGGCCGTAATTCAAGGTCTGACAGAATTCCTACCCGTCAGCTCTTCGGGGCACCTTATTCTCCTGCCATCGCTGACGGGTGCAGCAGATCAAGGATTGGCAATCGATGTCGCCGTTCATGTTGGCACCTTGTTCGCCGTGGTCATGTATTTCTGGACCGATGTGCGCACTGCACTAATTGGGTGCACACGATTGGCGCGAGGTCGCGTAGACACAGACGGCGCACGTCTTGCCCTATACCTTGCAATTGCAACAATCCCAGTTGTGATTGCGGGCCTTATCTTCAAGATCACAGGTCTAAACGATCTACTTCGCAGCGCGGCGGTGATCGGCTGGACAATGCTTATCTTCGGCATTGTACTATACTGGGCTGATAGAACTGGCGCACAAACTAAGACAGACAGCGATTGGTCGATGAAAGACGCAATCACAATGGGGCTGGCGCAAGTGCTCGCATTAATCCCTGGAACATCCCGATCTGGGATCACAATCACCGCAGCGCGTAAATTGGGGTATGCCCGCGAAGACGGCGCAAAGTTGGCGATGCTTATGTCCATCCCAACGATCATTGCATCCGGAGTATTACTCAGCGCTGATGTCGTCGATCAAGCCAACTGGTCGCTCGCACGCGATGCTGGGATTGCTGCGGCATTCGCATTCATCGCAGCCATGGTTTCACTTGTGCTGATGATGCGCCTTTTGCGCAGCATCAGTTTCACACCATACGTGATCTATCGTGTTATCTTAGGGATCGGCTTGATCCTTTGGGCCAGCTCCTAAATCAGATTAGGCCCGAAGGTTTTTAGCGCTTTCTTTGATCGCGTCATACTGCCCTGTTGGACGGAAGCGCCACAGGTAGTCTGGCAAAATAGCCCCCATCGCTGCTGGCTCGATTCCCAAATCGGCAAATCCTTTTGCGTCATCTGCAACAACGTTATCGATCGCTAGGTTTTTGACCTGATCACGTGTGACCAACACGGGTGCAATCCCGAAGGTTAGCTTGCCACCCATCTCAAAGAAGAACGCCATGATACGTGCCGCAAAGAACGGCATGTTTAGAACCAAACGACGACGGCGAATGATCCCCAACATAGTACCCATCAAATCGCGCAGGCTTGCCACATCTGGGCCGCCCAATTCGTACACGCCAGCAGCCACATCTGTGGTCACGGCCAATTCAGCAGCCTTAGCTACATCATCAACGTGAACTGGTTGGAATTTCGTTTCCGCGCCAACCAATGGCAAAACAGGTCCCATACGCGTCATGCCAGCAAAACGGTTAAAGAATTCATCCTCAGTTCCGAACACAACAGACGGACGCAGGATAATAGCATCGGGCATGTGTGCCAGAACGCCAGCTTCGCCTTGAGCCTTGGTTTGTGAATAATCGCTTTCGGAATTGGCATCCGCACCGATCGCAGAGATGTGAACCATTTTCGCGATACCTTGCTCTGCGGCCAACCGTGCAACACGTGTCGCGCCGTCTGCCTGAACCGCTTCAAAGGTGTTCTTACCATTGCGGGCCAAAATTCCCACGCAGTTGATAACCGCATCCGCACCCTGCATGACCTGAGCAACTGACGCATCATCACGGATGTTGCACAAAACCGGTTCAACCTGACCAACGGTGCCATATGGCTTTACATACATCGCCTCATTCGGACGACGAACCGCAACACGAACACGCCAGCCCGCTTTAGCCATGCGGCGCGTGATATAGCGACCTAAAAAACCTGAACCGCCATAGATGGTTACCAATTTGGACATGGATATGCTCCTGCAAAGCTGCGTTAATTGGGGGATGATGTACCGCCCAGCGCCCTTTGGAACAAGGTGGTATTTCGATGCAATACGATGGATTAACGAATTGATTGCAGATTATGGTTAATCTGACCCCAATTCCACTGTCAAAAACGCGCCGAATCCGTTTGACACATCACAATGGCAAGCTTACATCCGCCACCTACACACCTGTGCCCAGGTGGCGGAATGGTAGACGCGCTAGCTTCAGGTGCTAGTGTCCTTATGGACGTGGAGGTTCGAGTCCTCTTCTGGGCACCAATTACAGTACTGATAATCAAGCAAACTGTATGTTAATCATCTGACATCACTCACTTAATTTCCCTGCTACCTTGTGTGGCTTAGTGAGAGTGTTGACCATTATGCAGACCAAAAAAGTCCCTTATACGTTTAACCGTAGTGGCTATTATTACTTCACACGAAGAGTTCCACTTGATTTGCAGCAACATTACCGATGCCCACGGATAGTTCAGGGGCTTGGTACGAAGTTACCCTCTGTAGCAAAGACACGCTCTTTAGTGGCGGCTGCTAAACTTGATGAATATTGGTCACATCTGCGGATGGTGAGCCCTGACTTGGTTGGGTTACATCTACTAAAGCAATCAGACCATGTGTCTCTGAATACTCATAATGCAGTTTCCAGTATGACCCTCACAGAGGCCCTAAACACGTATCTTACCCAGAAAGGTAAAGGCAGAGGGAAGACCTTTCATGCAGCAGCTGAGAGGGCGTGTCGGTATCTCGTGCAAGCTACAATGCTTAAGGATTTGCATGAATACACCCGTCAGGATGCACTTGAGTTTAGAAATTACCTCATCGCAAAGGGCTTGGCAGGATCAAGCATAACCCGTGTATTTAATACGCTCGTATCACTTGTAAACTTCGCAATTAGTGAACACGCACTGGATCTCAAGAATCCGTTTAGCAGAGTCTATCATGATCGCACTGCTGGGGTGTCCAAGCGTCTCCCAATACCACTTGATAACATTCGTATTATTCAGGCTGAGTGTATGAGAATTGATGATGATATGCGTTGGCTAATTGCACTCATCAGCGATACTGGTATGCGTCTGGCAGAGGCTGCTGGATTAGCTGTATCTGACTTGGTGTTAGACCATAGTTTGCCTCATGTAATTGTGAGACGAAACCAATGGAGATCACTTAAGACTGCCGTAAGTGAAAGAACCGTACCGCTTGTGGGTGCCTCCTTGTGGGCAGCTGAGCGAATTGTAGCAAATTCTGATAGTCCCTATGCTTTCCCACGCTACAACAAGACTGGTACTACCAATGCTAATTCAGCGAGTGCTGGTTTGAACAAATGGCTTAAGGAACATGTGTCTAATGGCTGCAGCATTCATAGTTTTAGGCACTCAATGCGTGACAGGCTAAGGGCTGTAGAGTGCCCGACTGAGATGATTGATCAGATAGGCGGATGGGCAAGGGCGGGCGTCGGGGAAGCGTACGGTGAAGGGTATGAGCTCACAAAGCTTAATCAGTTTTTATTTTCATTAACTATCAAGTAATTTTTGCGAGGCAAGACATCATCAAGTTACTGGCTTGTTTGTTCTTTTTCAAAGTGAAGGTTGCCACTTTTTTCTGGCTGCTTCGCTCTGCAATGGTGAACCTGCCGCCACCACCGACTATTGCTAAAAAATCAATAACGGTGTTCATGTTGGCGTCTTTATAGTTCCCTTTTTGATCTAGACTGCTCACAATTCCGATCCCGTTGTAACCAGCTTCCCTGCTGTAAAAGAATGAATCCTTTGTTTTAGAGAATGGAGCATATACATCAAAGATACCGTCACCCCATATATCTTCTCCATATTTTATCTTGAGGCCGCTAATTTCAATGTGCCCCCTCATTCCTGCTCCTGGTATGTCACCAAATGATATTTTGATATCTTGGCCCCATCCATTATGCTCCATGATGCAGAACGAGCTTGAAAGATCTAACCGCCAACTACCGACTTTTTTTGTTTCTGCTGATACTGGGCCAACGGAATAACAAAGAGTGACCAATATCACGAAAAGAAACCGAATTAACTGCATAATGGTCAACACTCTCACTAAGCCACACAAGGTAGCAGGGAAATTAAGTGAGTGATGTCAGATGATTAACATACAGTTTGCTTGATTATCAGTACTGTAATTGGTGCCCAGAAGAGGGGACTGGTTCCCTAGTAAGGCATAACATCTGAACTAACACTCTGTAATCATTACAATCATACGACTGTAGTTCATGTCAAATAGGCACTCTATGGTCAGTAATATGGTCAGTAATCACATAGATAGAATTACAGCCTCCTAAGAACTCTTCTTAGGATATGCTTATTCCATTACCCGTACCTATTTAATGCTGTGTCTATGATAGTACGAACATTGGTGTATTACCTCATACGGTGCCTAACATTCGTCTAGTCATGCTAACCCTGTCCTAGCCGGCTGAGAGCCTGCGTATGAATCTCTGAGCGGCGGTACGTTAGTTTGCTGCACCTCTGGAGTCTGGAAAGCTTGGCATTGCTGTATGGGGCTGTAAGAGTCTCTGAGAACACCCCCCATGCGTGGACCAGTGGGGGCTATGGGGTAGTATGTACATAGGGTGTTACACAGATCAGGTTTTAGAGGATGTCAGGCTTTATGAACAGCCCCACTTGAATGGTCCATATTGAAAGTTAGTGCATGACTGGCCTTTGGTCCACCGGTTTGATGATCTCTGGTGCCGTTGGGCGATAGCAAGTACGGTGCGAAGATCAGGTCTATTGTTAAGGGCCTTGAGGCGTGACCGCATTAAGCAGCGTACGAGAAACTAGTGATAGCTACCGAGACATTATCTGGATCAACCAAGGTGAAGGTATTCGCCTTATAAGGTGCAAAGACAACATTCAGTTTATCGTACAGTTGTCTAAAGCATCACGTTGGCGAAGCCGTAGTTACTGCACAGACGTAGATACGATCTTCCGTGATTACCCCGCATTGAACTTACCCTGTGTCGCAGAGGCCATTGCCTCCTATACTAACAGGCGTTTGGTGCAGGCACAGCAGGGCTGAACAGGCCATATAAGCGTGGTGTCACAGCTATCGGGAGATTTGGTGAGTGCAGGGTGCTGAACGGAACAAGGGTGGCTGTCACCACAGTCAGATTGAAGCTGCTTGCTTATCTGCAGAACACCAAGGCCTTCAACAAACATTAGCCAACACTTAGGCATAACTTTTTTCATTAAAAAATAAATTTTAGCCAACATTTAGCGAAAAGCCATCGCTGTCACGTTTGCACCCCATCTGCACATCCTTTC
>Ga0206129_10004769_pt1 | contig 14737 bp, 13 predicted proteins | sample Helgoland_Spring_8_FD_148616 | JGI IMG/M metagenome (GOLD analysis project Ga0206129, IMG submission 148616) | Pelagic subsurface seawater microbial communities from Kabeltonne, Helgoland, North Sea - Helgoland_Spring_Bloom_20160502_2 | ecosystem: Environmental > Aquatic > Marine > Epipelagic ...
CTGACTATTGTGTGGCTAGGTATTAGGATATACGAGTCAGATACTGTGCAGGGTATCCTAGGGAAAAAGAAACAGCTTGACAAACAAGACTAAATAGTGTATAATATATGAGTATTTTAACTTCGTTGATAGGCCCAGTTACAGGACTTTTAGATAAAGTTATAGAGGATAAAGACAAAAAGAACTCTATAGCTTTTGAACTGGCGACTATGGCAGAGAAGCATGCTCAAGAATTACTTAAGGGTCAGTTAGAAGTCAACAAGACTGAGGCTGCACACAAGAGTTTATTTGTCGCAGGCTGGCGACCAGCTATAGGATGGATATGTGGACTAGCTCTATTCTATTCTACCATCCTAGCCCCAATACTAAGCATCTGGTTTACTGTGCCGCCTGTTGATAGCTCATTACTTACTAGTGTACTGATGGGCATGTTAGGACTAGGCGCTATGCGTACAGTGGAAAAGACTAAGAACGTACAGAGAGAACGATAATGGCAAAAAGAGCTAAACTACAAACCAGTCGTCGCCTTCCTGTTAGAGAGGAGAAGCGTCCTTCAGGTTTTGATTTGCCTAGAGCGCAACCTGTTTCAGCTCCTGTTAAAAGACAAGAGCCTGTTCGCAGTGTTCCTATTAAGCAAGCACCTGCTCCTACCATAACACGCCCTATTGCTAACGATCCTATATCTACAGGGTTGATGAGACCTCTTGTATCTACAGCTCCTGTAGCTAAATCTCCTGTTAAAGCTATTGCTCCTAGTCTAGCAGCACCTGTAAAAAAAGAAACTCCAGAAGAAGCTATTGTAGGGCTTGGTGATTTCTTTAGTCAACAACAAGGTCAAAGCAGAGCATTAGCAGACATGGCGGCTGAGTCAGGTGACTACAGTGGTCTTGACAAATCAGTAGACATAAGCCGTATAACACAAAATCCATTAGGCGCTCTTGACGATTACTTTGAAGAAAAAGTAGATGACAACCTTGTTCAATACGTTAAAGAGAACGAGATTCCTACTTTCATAGAAAAAGAAGATGGAACTAAAGTATTTTTAAACACAGGTACACAGACCTCTATTGCTCGTGTGGCTGGTGAAGAACATCAAGGAAGCGGCGGTAGGTATGAAGCCTCTGGCCCTGTAGGTACTTACTCAGCGGAGTGGATTGAAAGCCCTAGTACAGTAGCTGGCATACTAAACACACCGCCAATGCAAATACTAGGCGCACTTAATCCTGTAGCTAACGCTGTTATGACAGGCGTTAAAGTTGCAGCAGGTGAAGATGTATCTCCTCTGGAAATAGCAACAGCAGCTCTAACAGGATTAGAAGTAGCTGGCGCTATTACACCTCCTTCATCAGGTGCTTTACCAACAGGCCAAGCTGGGCCAGCACTGCCTACAACAGGTAATGGTTTGTTTGGCACTACTTACGCTCAAACACAAGCTGTAGTAAAAGCTGCCGCAGCAGGTAATGCTGAAGGAGCCGCTTTAGCATTAGTAGGTCAGCCCTTGATTAACAGCAGTTTAGCTTCAGTAGGTTTAACTGAAGATGTTATTACAGGCGCAGGTATACAGTATGATGACTTCCAAGCAGGTATTGGTAAGGCGGTAACTGAATTAGCTGGAGGCGCTGACTTAGACGATGCTTTACTTTCCGGATTAGGTAAATACATTATAGAAGGTGGCTCGCTAGGGGTAGACCTCCCAGATACTCCTAACATAGACTTAGGGATTGTTGAAGACGTTATAAGAGCTGTCGTGCGTCCTATTGGAGCAGCTGGTACAGCTATTGTTGATTTTGTGGAAAACGCTGTAGGTCAAATTAAAGTACCTGAAGAGCTTAAAGCAGCAGGCAGGCAAGTTGAGGACATTGTTAGAACCGTAGGAAGCACTACAGAAGACGTTGCCAGAACCGTGGGCAGTGCTACAGAAGACGTTGTTAGACCTGTAGGTAGTGCTGTAGATGATGTTATTATACAACCTGCTCGTACAATACTTAAAGAAGCAGACGATACGTTTGTACAGCCTGCCGGAGAAGCGCTCTCTGCTTTAGATACAGCAATAAGAGAAGTAGTGCCCGGTATTGAAGACTTTGTAAGAGACGCGGTTAATCCTTTAGATAACTTTGTAGATGACATAGAGTTTCCTGATATCGGACTTCCTGACATTGGACTTCCTGATATAGGTCTCGGTCTTCCAGATTTAGGGGGCGTTTTAGGAGGTTTAGCTTTAATGCCTCAACCAGCCACAGCTACCACTAACAAAATATTTGACAACGAACTATTTAAATTTAAAACAGAAATAGGCATTACTGACACGGATGCACTGATAGACATTGAAGATTTCTTAACGTCACCTTTTGAGTCCAGCTTTGCACAAACAGGAAGATTTTAATAATGACATACTTACAATTAGTCAACAGCGTGTTGCGTAGACTCAGAGAAGATGAAGTAACATCAGTCTCTCAGAACAGCTACTCTAAACTTATTGGAGAGTTTGTTAATGACGCTAAACGCTCCGTAGAAGATGCTTATGACTGGACAGCTCTGCGTACTACACTGACTGTAACCACAGACGTTACAACCTTTAACTATGTGTTGACTGGCTCACAGAACAGGATGAAGCTGTTAGACGTTATCAACGACACCTCAGACTTCTTTATGCAGTACCGCCCTTCTCGCTGGATGGACAACGCTTTCTTGATTGAGACACCTCCTCTAGGGTCTCCACAGTTCTACAGCTTCAACGGTGTTAACGCTGCTGGTGACAACGCTGTAGACATCTATCCCAAGCCTGACGGTGTGTATCAATTAAGGTTTAACGTGGTACTACGTACAGCAGACTTCACAGAAGATACAGAGTCTATGGCAGTGCCCTCATCACCTGTTGTGCAACTGGCTACAGCACTAGGCGCTAGAGAGCGTGGAGAGACTGGTGGTACAAGTTCAGCGGAGTTGTTTGGGCTTGCTGACAGAACACTGGCTGACGCTATTGCTATTGATGCGTCACAACACCCTGAAGAAACTATCTGGTATTCTTAATGGCACAACAACTACAGAACATTACAGTAGCTGCTCCGGGCTTTGCTGGTCTAAACACACAGGACTCACCAATAGGTGTTGATCCTTCGTTTGCTGCTGTTGCAGACAACTGTGTTATTGACAAGCTAGGTCGTATTGGTGCGCGTAAGGGCTGGGAAGAGGTCTCTACTAACGGTGCTTCTGTGTTAGGCAGTAGCCGTGGTATAGAAACCATGTACGAGTTTATTGATAACTCTGGCGATAAGGTTGTACTGTCAGCAGGTAACAATAAAATCTTTACAGGAACTACCACGTTAACAGACGCTACGCCTACTGGGTACACGCCTACAGCTAATAACTGGAAAGCTGTTACTTTAAACGACCATGTCTACTTATTCCAAAGAGACCACGAGTACGTGCTAGGTACAGACCAAGATGGTTCGTTTGTACTGGAAGAACATTCAGCACACTCTCACGCAACAGGTACACCACCAGAGGCTAACGAAGTCTTAGCAGCCTACGGTCGTCTTTGGGCAGCAGACATTACAGGTAACAAGCATACTGTCTACTGGTCTGATACACTTAACGGACATCATTGGACAGGTGGTACGTCAGGCTCGCTAAATGTAACTACTGTATGGCCTACAGGCTTTGACGAGATAACGGCTCTAGCGGCCCATAATGGCTTCCTAATCATCTTTGGCAAGAAATCTATACTGGTGTACTCAGGAGCCTCTTCTCCTGCTACTATGACGCTTACAGACACCATAGAAGGCGTTGGTTGCATAGCTCGTGACTCAGTACAGCACACAGGCACTGACATATTGTTCTTGTCTGAGACAGGTGTACGTAGCTTTGGCAGGACTATACAAGAGAAGTCCATGCCTATGCGAGACATTAGCAAGAACGTACGCACAGACTTGTTGTCTTTGATCCCTTTACAGACTAACGCTATCAAGTCACTGTACAGCTCTGAAGAAGCCTTCTACCTGTTAACACTACCTGACAGCAACACTGTGTACTGCTTTGACATGCGTAGAGCGTTAGAGGATGGTTCACACAGAGCTACTACGTGGTCAGGTATGTATCCTCTGTCCTTTGCTGTACTAGAAGATGGTGAGATATACATAGGCATCTCTTCAGGCATTGTTAAGTACAAAGGCTATATGGATGGTACTAACAAGTACGAGATGCGCTACTTCAGTAATCCTATGGACTTTGGTAACACATCTAACCTAAAGTTCCTAAAGAAGTTTAACTTGACTATCATTGGTGGTCAGAACACACCTACTACTTTAAACTGGGGTTATGACTACACAGCTAACTACACTAAGCAAGCTTTTACATTTGCCTCTAGCAACATAGCTGAGTATGGCTTAACCGAATACAACACCACAGGCGAGTACACCTCTTCTATTCTCATCAATACACCAAAGGTTAACACCAGCGGTAGTGGTGAGGTAGTAACCATTGGCATAGAAGCAGAAGTCAACGGTGCTGCTTTTTCAATTCAAAAAATCGACATACACGCTCTACTAGGGAGACTTATCTAAATGTCTAATTACACTAAGACAACTAACTTTGCTACAAAGGATTCTCTCCCTTCAGGCAATGCTGCGAAAATTGTAAGGGGTACAGAGATTGACGCTGAGTTTAATAACATAGCGACAGCAAGTGCTACTAAGGCTAACTCTGCTGATCCTACATTTACTGGTACTGTAACAGCCGCTACCGTAAACGTGACAGGCACACTAACGGCTGACACAATTACTGGAGGGTCTTACTAATGTCGCAACTCTACGGACACTCTTTAACAGCTTTTGCACCTCCTTTACAAGCCGGAGGGAGTAGCTTTTTCAATACAAGCCCCTATGCAAACAGTGCGTTTAGCGACATGCCTGTAAAACCTACTATGGAGACCAGCGATATTCGGAAGTATATTGATCCTATAACGGGCCAGTCAAGAACAGGAAGCTCATCTATGTCAGGGTACCGAAACAGGTTAAAAAACTATTTTGATAATAACCCCGGCGCAGAGGATTATTATAAAACAACACTATCTTCTCCGCCTCCTTCAGCTTTTGCACCTCCTGTACAAGCCGGAGAAGGAAGAAACTCTGGAACTTCTCCTATAACCCTGCCACAAATAGGCTCTGGCGGCCCTAGCAGTTCTACGGTATACGGTGGTGCAGCTTTAGGAGGTTTGCTTTCAGGAGACTTACAGGGGGCTTTACAGACAGCTGCGGGTTACTACGCAGGGCAACAGGGCATTGAAGGAGCTATGGCCACAGGTCAAGCAGGTTTTGGCCTTGGTGAGCAGATAGGTCAAAGAGCCTTTGAACAGTCTCAGTTCAGACCTTTTGGTGTTACGTCTAACTTAGCTAACATAGGCACTACTGCCGCAGGCGGTGTTGACTTACGTTTGTCTCAGCCACAGCAAAGACTACAAAATCAGCTACTAGGAGGCGCACAAGCAGCCGCTAGTACATTAGGAGGAGCTTACGACCCTAGGGTTGGTCAGATTGGTGGTGCGGCTTACGGTCAAGCACAGCAGCAACTAGGCCAAGTAGGCGCTCTTGATCCCTCCATTGCAGCCCAGCGTGGTGCAGTAGGTGGACTGTTTGGTCAAACACTGGGTCAGATGGGTCAGCCTACAGGCTTTGAGGGTGTTACTCAAGCAGGTCTTGGAGGCGCTCAATCGCAGCTAGGAAGAGCTGGTCAACCTGCTGACATTGAAGCTTTACGTTCTCAGTACGCAGGACTTGCAGGAGCTGCTGGTCAAGGTTTGTTAACATCCCCTGAAGCTCGACAAGCTGATATTTACGAAGCTATTAGAGCTACACAGACTCCAGAGGAAGAACGTCAGCGTCTGGCTACAGAAGAACGTCTACTTGCTCAAGGCCGCTTAGGACTGTCCTCTGCTGCTTATGGTGGTGCATCTCCTGAGCTGTTGGCACAAGAGACTGCCCGTCAGGAAGCTATGGCTCGTGCTGGTCTATCTGCTCGACAGCAAGCACTAGCAGAACAGCAACAAGAAATGGCTACAGCTACTGGGTTAACAGGACTAGCCTCTAATTTAGCTGGGCTATCTTCAGACCTAGAAACAGCAGGTATAGGACGAGGTGCTACACTTGCTAATGTGGGTTTAGCGGGCGCACAAGCAGGCCGTGGGTTTGAGCAGCAAGACTTAGCTAATCTTATACAACTACAACAAGCAGACATTGGTGCCGCAGGACAGCAACAGGCTCTACAGCAGGGTCGCTTGGGTCTAGGTACAGGTTTGTTTGGATTAGGTACACAAGCATCTCAGTTGCCTTCACAGCTACAAGCGGCTGACATAGCCAACATGCAGCAAATGATGGCAGCTGGTTACGTACCACAGCAACAAGCTCTTGGTTTGTTTGGCGCTGCTGAGTTACCTTCTCAGTTAGCAATGAAAGGACAACTAGGAGGCACAGAACTACAAGCTAAAGCAGCAGGAATGGGTCTTGAGTCTTACATGCAAGGCGCTAAAATGGCTAACGCTTTACAGCAGCAACAGTTACAAAGTATGTTTTCTAATGTATTGGGCCAGCAAATGACTCCTCAAGAAAGGTTAATTAATCAAATATTAGGAGGAAATGCTGACGCTGGTGGTGGTGGGTTACTAGGCGCCTTAGGCGTAGGGGAAGGCAAAACTCCTGACTGGATTAAATCTATTGGAGACGCTGTAGGCTTTGGCGGTAGCGGCAATTTAGGTAGTGCTGGGTATAACGACCTGTTGACATCTATTATTGGGAATGCCGGTGGCGGTCAATCCGAAGGAACAAGAGGTATGTTAGACGCTTTGAATGCATTGAATATAGGAGGGTTGGCTGGTGCAGGTAGAGGTCAAACCGAAGGAACAAAAAGTATGTTAGACGCTTTGAATGAATTGAATTTAGGAGGTGGGTAATAATGGCACTAACACTAGCAGGATTACTAACAGGTGTACCGCAGAATGCGATAGACCCTAACCTCAGCATAGAGCAACAACAATTGGCCTTAGGGGCTAGTGCCGCAGATATGATGGGTAGTGGGCTTCGTAGCATGACGGGTCAGCAATCTCAAGGAGACAGAGCTGCTGGATTACAAATGGCGATGTCTAAACTAGACTTAAACAACACGGAAGACTTGACAAAACTAGCTAGAATAATGCAAGCTACTGGAGACATGGCTGGTGCAGGTAACATAGCTGCTCTTATTCAAGACAAAAAACTAAAAGGCAAGCAGCGTGAAGGTTTGATTAAACAAGCCAAAAGTTTAGGACTAGACCAGACTGTAGACATGTTGACAAGTGGTGGTGACGTTGAAACAGCTACTAAACAAATTTTAGAAGCTGAAGAACGCAACATTGTGTCAAAACAAGGCCGCAAGGGTAGGGCTAGAGTTGCTGAATCTAAAGGTGCTGGAAAGCCCGTGATAGATGCAATTTTAAAAGGAGACTATGACAATGTATCAGACGCTTTGTTTTTAGAAGAGTTAAGCGGTGAAAAAGCCGATCTTAAGTTTTTTCAGCAAACAGATTCAGAAGGAACTGTATCGTCGGTGCCGTTCCCTGTTAATGCTGCTGGTCAAGTACGTAACCCTAAAACAGAAAAGTGGGTATACCCTGACGAGCTAGGCCTTACTCAAGCGCCTGTAACTACTAAACAATTATCAGAAGCTAACAGTTTTACACAGGCTTTAACCGAAGGTGCCGCTAAAAGCTTCTTAGAGTTAAGTAAAAAAGCACAGGATGCAAAGGAAATTTTAAGAACTAATGCAGAATCGCTTGCTTTGTTAGATAGAGACGGAGGAATTAAAACAGGCTTTGGAGCTGAGTTCCGTCTTAACGTAGCTAGGGTAGCTAAAGAATTAGGTGTAGTTCCTGAGAGCATGGACAATATAGCAGCTACTGAACAATATTTAATCCTTAGAGCAGAGCAGTTAATGAAAATTATGCCTGCTTTTGGTGCTGGCTCTGGTCTTTCAGATTCAGACAGAGAGGTAGCTTCTTCTATCGCTTTAAGAGAAGTATCTATGGACGAAGCAGCTTTACGTAATCTGTTACGTTTAGAAGAAAAGTATGCAAGACAGACAATAATTGACAACAATAAGGCTGTTGATCGCGCTATAAAAATAGGCAAAGGAGGAATGTCTCCAGAACTTGCAGAAAGTTTTTACATTGCTTTACCTAAAAGAGAAGGCTATAAAACACCACCAGCAGCAGCAACGTATCTGAATCAATAATAAGGATTAAAGCATGGACTATACAGAAGAAGAGTTAATTGCTGCTTTACGGGCTGCTGATACTGACGCAAAAACATCACAAGACCCGGAAGTTTCAAGCAATGCGGCTCAAGCTGTACAAGAGCTTGTTCAAATGCTAGATACCTTACAGCAATCCAAGCCTGTAGAGGGATATGATCCTGCCGCTTTTACATCTCCCGAACAGTATCGTCAGACTTTTGGTCAGATGAAAGAGACTGTTGAAGATTTTCCTAAGTTTGTTTCAGAATTAGGCGAAGAGTTCGACGATCCGGCTAATCCAGAAAAAGCTTTTGCCGCCGCCGCTTCTTCAAGAGGAGCCTTGGGTACCGGGTTAGACCTTTTAGGGCAAGGAGCTAAACTTTCTTTAATGGAGGTTAGTAAGTTTATACCTGATTCTATTGAAAAAACAATAATAGACAATATAACTCCCATTGCTCAAGCAATAGCTGACAGTAAACTTGGAGATATTGCGAGTCAAACTTTTGGAGAATATTTAGATTGGAAAAATGAAAACCCCCGTAAAGGTAGGGCGCTTGAAGGTGTTATAAACGTAGCGGAAGTTTTTGCACCTCCTTTAACACGTAAGCCTATTACTGACACCTCTTTTATGAGGACACTTGCTGATGAACAATACGGTAGGTCTGTACACTTAGAAACAGGACAACGTAGAGACTTTCTTAATACAGTTATTGAACCGATCTCTACTCCAGCTAACGACCTTAAACGCGCAGAACGCTTAGAGCAGAATGAGAGTGGTAGGAATGTTTATATACCTACAGATGATGAAGTAGAGATGGTGAATGTTTTAAAAGGCGTTGAGGAAATAAACCCAAAAACTTCTTTTGTAAAAATAAGACAAGTGCTTGAAAGTCAAGTAGAGACCACACATAAATCGCTTACAAAATTGTTAAACAAATCTAACTTTAAATTTAACAAAAAAGAATTAGTGAGTGATTTAGAGGCAAGAATTGCTATAGATTTAGATGAGAATCCTGTTTTAATTGGAGACGCTAAGTCTGTAGCTACTAAAATTTACAATAAAGCTTTAAGGCTGTTAAAAGAATCAGACGGTTCTCCAGCAAGCGTGATGGATGTTCGTAGGCAGTTAGACCTCTGGGCTAAGAAAAGCGGAAAAGACTCTTATGACGGTAATGAGAACGCTTGGACAGTTTCTCAAAGATCAGTTAGAGATTTCTTAAACCAAAAAGTAGCAGAGGCTGTTCCTGAAACACCTGTGTTGGAAAAACTAAGGAGACAGCATTTGCTTCTTAGGTCTAAAGATCGTGTTTTACCTAAAGCGGCTCAAGAAGCTGAGACTAGATTAGGTAGACAGTTCCAAAACATAGGTAAAGCAACAGATACTACACTTCCTAGAACAGTTCTGGGTAAGACTGCTACAATATCTGCGGCAGTTACTATTCTTGGAGGTTCAACTTTTATGGGATGGCTTCCGGGGTTATCAGTATTGGCCGCTACAGGAACTTTAGGTTACGCTGCTTATCGTGGAAGTATTAGCCCTTCTTTACGTAGAACGCTTTCTGCTTCTTTACGTCAAGTAGATGATGTGTTGAACAAACCCAGTTTAAACAAAGAAATGAGAGACGCAATACAAGCAGACCGTGCAGCAATAGTTGAGTTGATGCAACTGCCCTCAGCTCCTGAAGGTGCTGATGATGACGGAGAAGATACCAATGAGTGATGCTTTAGATACAAATAATAGTTTCTGGAAACATATAAGCAAAACCCCGATGTCAGTCAGTCAAGGACTGGCACAGGAAAAGCAGTATCTTGCAGAAGCTAATGCAAAAGATTCTGTATATGACGCTGCTGCCATTGCTCCTGTGTCCGGTGAGATTATCTCTGCCAAAGAAGCGATAGAGGATTTTAGTCAAGGCAATGTCGGTATGGGTCTGTTGGGGGTTGCTGGGGCGTTTCCTATACTGGGCTACGGGCCTCGTATAGCTAAAGGTCTGCTCAAAAGTACAGGCAATTTTGCTAATCAAGTCGCTGCCAATATGCCGACTTTAATTGAGGGTTTTTATTCAGGAACCCCTTACACTTCTTTTTTGAGAGATGCTATAGGGGAAATACCTAGTTCCCTTAGAGCAAGAACTAGCGCCTCTGAACGTGCAACAGAAAGAGTCACAGGAATACCTTCTGCTAAACTTTCTGATATAGAAAATGAAAGTAGAGTAGCACAAAGGATGAGGAAACAGGCTGCTGGTCAGCAAAGAAAAGGAAAAGTAGCTCAATCGTTAGGCTTTGAAAAACAAGCAAAGACATATAATGAGACTGCAGAAGAGTTACTTAGGAAAGCAAAAATCTCTGGCCAAGATTCAGAGTTTACTGCTATGTCTATTGAAGCAGGCAGAACCCCTGACATTACACCTGTAAGTGAAAGAGGCGCTTTCTGGCAAAGTCCGTATAAACTAGCATACTATGATGCCGCAATACCTCAGGAAGATTCAGTTAGAATAGCGTCAAACATAGGCAACGCGCACCGAAAAATAGCTGACATCCCTGATGATATTATAGGGGCGGCCACTAACCATTTGGTAAATGGGCCTCACATTACTACTAACCCTCTTCAAAAGAAACTGTTTGAGTTTCAAATTAAAGCCCCAGAAGCCAGTAGAGCTTCTGGTGTTACAGAAGGTTCAGGAGCTAAAAAAGGCTCGTTGATTATGCGTTCCTTTTTTAATAGTACGGCTGAAGGCACAACAAGCGGATTTCAAAACTACGCTAGAAAAATTAAATCTTTAGAGAAGAGAGACGTTACCCCTGAAGATACAATAGAGTACGCACAGTTAGCGGCTACTTTAAACAAAAAAGCTGTTAAAAAAATCAATCAAGCAACTTTTGGAGCAGCAGAAAAAACTGATGTTAGCGGGGCGCTTTTGTTAGATAGAATTTCAAAAGCAAGAGCAAATAAAAGAGCAGGTAAAGAGCCTACGTCTGCTCAACAAGAAGCTTTGTCTACTTTTGAAGGATTGATAGAAGCAGGTAAAATTGATCTTGCTCGGATCACAGACGCAGATGGTACTGTTGTAAACAGTTTAGATTATAATCAAATTAAAAGACCAAATAAATTTATAAAGACATCTACATCTTTTGCTTCTCAGCAAAAAGAACTAGGAGGTGTCAATCAGTGGGTAGCTATTGATCCTTACAATCAAACTACTTATGGGATGATAAGTGACGGCCATGATATTTTTGGAGTAAATCCTATTGGAGGTCACTCATTAATCACTGCTCAACCTATAATGAAACAAAAATGGTCAGACGTTGGTTATGCCGATCAACACGTAAGCAACGTGAGCAGGCAAAAAGTAAGCGATTCTGTTAAAGAAGTTGAAAAAAGAACAGGACTTAAAGCCCCTGAAAACATACGAGAAGCTACTGACGATAAGTACTACAGCAAAGCAAAGGACTGGACTAGAGCTGCTATGCGTAAAAAACAAGAACCTACTGCAATGGAAATAGCTCAAGCACGTGCAGCTAAACAAAAACTAGCGGCAGTGGTGGCCACAGGCGGAGCAACAGGAGCTGCAGGGGCAGCCGGTATGCTTACAAGTAATAATCAACAACAATAAAAAAAGGGGCCATTGCGGCCCCTAAGTTTTACTACACTATCTCACATGCACCACCTACACATGCTAACTCTTGACTTCCTGTCGTGTTATCCTCTTCCTCGTACTTCTCTAGGTCATCCCAATCCACACCCACTGGCATTGCTGCTACTAACTCATCATACTTCTCAGCGTCAATGTCCTCATAAGGAGCTTGTTGATATACATGGTCACTATATGGCAACAAACTAATACCACTACACAAGTCAAAGTTCTCCCATATCCACTGTGCTACTTGCAGGAACTCGTTATCAGTGTAATAAACAGTGATGCTTGGTTTATGTTCGCACCAGTGGTTCTGATATGCTTTCCAAAGTTCTAGCTGCTGCATAGCACCCACCTGCTTAACCGTCACAGAGGACTCTGGAGCCTTCACAGGGAAGCTAAAGACTGCTGACGAGGGTGACATGACATCCTGCTCTACGGGGAAGCCTGACTGTCCCATGAAGATTGCAAGCGGGTCTTTGTTGTCGCTACGTACTCTGCGAATGTAATGCTTAGAGAAGCGAGGATGGATGCCACTAGCACTATCAACAAGTTGAGATACAGTGCCGCTAGGCTTAACGCACGTAATAGCCGCAGACTGGTTAATGCCAAGCTTCTCAGCCCACTTCTTATTTGTATCCACAGCAACATCTCGTACTTCCTCCAGCCACTTGCCTAAGTCCTTAGACTCTCCCTTACTCAGCAGGTAGTGATCCATGATGCCTGTCATGCTGACACCCAGTAGTGCTTCCTCTTCAGTGTTCTTCTTCCAGCAGTTACGCAGGTATCTGAAGTCTGTCAAGGTAGCCTGTAGTGTACCAATGATAGCTGCTACTTCTGCCTTCTTCTTCAGCGTGTCTAGGTCGTCTTCAGGACGTACAACAATCTCTGACAGGTTACAGAACTGGTTACTACGCAGGATGATCTCTGAGCATGGGTTAGTACCAAAGTCCTGATCAGGGTCACGCCTGCCGTTACGTGCTGCAATCTTCTGAGCTGCTACACGACTGAAGATACCACGCTCACCCGCCTTACTCTCGTACATGTTCTGCATCTCGCCTAAGAAGGACTCAAAGTCTGGCTTCTCAGTGTAAGCTACGCTGTTGTTAGCAAGCCTACGGTGGCCTTCATGTCTCCACCAGTCACCTGACTTAGCCTTCGCCATACGCGGATCAGACAGGTTAGAGAGGCTGATTAGAGCTGATCTACGCACACCACCTACCACTACAATGTCAGCTATCTTACACACAACATCGTGGCACTCAATGCTCGTTAGCTTGCGTCCTGCTGCCTTCTGGAATATCTCTACACAGAAGTTGAACAGATCAATCAAAGGCTCTGGCCCTGAAGCTCTACCGCCAAAGGTCTTGAGTCTAGCTCCTGCTGGACGTATACGGCTCATGTCCCACGCAGGTATCTTACCAGCATACAGCATAGCTATCAGCTCACGGAATGCAGATGCCCAGCCTATCTTGCTGTCAGCTACAACAATGGTGCTGTCAGTCTTGTGAAAGGTCTCTGCAATAACAGGTAGCTTGGTAATGAAGTTACGCTCTACGCTGAAGCCTACACCTGTACCACACATCAGCACGTACATCAGCTCGTCAAAGCTACGCGGTGAGTCAATGGCTAAGTAACTACAATTAAAGCCTGCTACGTTATCCTTTGCCAGTGCTTCGCCTGCTGTCATCATACAGCGCATGCTAGGCATAACTTCCATGTTGTGTATAGAGTTAAATAACTTTAACGCTGTCTTCTCGTCTATCTGTCCACGGTCTTTCCAGAAGTCTACGTAACGGTTGACTGTCTCGTCCCAACGCTCTCTGCGCTTTTGCTCAGGTAGCCAACGTGCGTAGCGGCTCTTGTGTATAAACTGTTGATACTGATCCATTATGTGTTCTCCTCTGTCACCATTGCTGTTAGCTTGTTTAAGTACCAACCTGCTTTCTGTAGGTCTTCTACCTGCTTACCTTTGTAGTCATAGCGCCACAAATACTTCATGCAGTTGCCCTTGAGGTAGCCTTTGAATGCCACTGAAGACATAGACTCTTCTATAGCTTCAATACACTCTATGTTGCCAGTGTTGTAGTGGGTGGGTCTGTTAACACTGTCCATAATCTCTTCAGCTTCTTCGTGAGCTGCCTGCATCCAAGCCTCTAGTCCTGTCTTCTGCTTCTCAATAGCAGGTGCTTTCTTTCTCAGGGCATCCCACTGTGCTGGTGTTGCGTCATTAAGTCTCATCATCAAAGTCCTCTGCTATTCTGTCAAAGTTTCTAATTATCCTACGTTCAAATGCTTCCACTAAGTCAGTCGGTGTTATAGACAACAGCTCACACAGTAGCTCCTCATCTAACTGTAACACCATCTTTTCCTTTAGTTCCTCCAGTGTCATAGTCATTATACTTTCTTCCTTTTGATGTACCGTGTCATCTCCTTGGCTGTCTCTACGGTGTAGTGTCGGAACCCTTCCTTCTCACACCACTCCCCCATCGTTATCTTACCGCCCTTGCGTACCTTCTTGTTAGGGTTTGACAACACAAAGATTAACTCCCACTCAGGCATTGAATCTCTAATGGCTGTGTACTTCTGTGTGTCGCCTACCCTGAAGAACCCTTTACACTCTATCAGTATTGCCTTGTCCTCGTGTACGAAGTCCGGTAGATACTTCTTGTGTACTGTGTACGGTATGCCATAAGGTTCAAACTTGTACTGTCCGTCTAACTTCTCTGATAAATCCTTCTCAAGTCCTGACCTAAAAGCCCTCTTCATCTGGCATTACCTCCTGTACCTTGGGTTCCTTTACTACGTCTACTAAGTACTTTGGCCCGTAGGAGTAAGCGAAG
>Ga0206129_10004771_pt1 | contig 14734 bp, 12 predicted proteins | sample Helgoland_Spring_8_FD_148616 | JGI IMG/M metagenome (GOLD analysis project Ga0206129, IMG submission 148616) | Pelagic subsurface seawater microbial communities from Kabeltonne, Helgoland, North Sea - Helgoland_Spring_Bloom_20160502_2 | ecosystem: Environmental > Aquatic > Marine > Epipelagic ...
CATGTTTCCATTCGAACCAAAAATCAAAAACATCTCCAACCAAGTAAAGCTCACTCGCATCAACTTGGATTTCTGAAAGCCATTCTACGATCTTCTTTTCTCTAGAGATACTCTCTTTGTAATTAGGTGCACCAAGATGAAAGTCCGACGCAAAATATATTTTTTTTGCTGTCATTTATTTCTGAAGTAGTTCTGTGATTTTTATACGTAAAGCCATTTCATCTAGATCTTGAGCTACAACTCTACCTTCTGAATTTATGAGTACTGTATATGGTATGCTTTTTAAGTCATATAAGTTTCTAATCTCTGAATTCCAACCTTTAAGTTCGCTCAATTGGGGCCAGGTAAGTTTGTCTTTCTCAACAGCCTTTTCCCAGTCCAAACGTGGTGTTTTTTGCTGAGGGGTCCCGTCTAAAGAAATACTGATTATTTCTAGGCCTTGTTCATGAAAATCATTGTAGAGTTTGACCATTTTTGGGTTCGCTATTCTACAAGGTTTACACCACGAAGCCCAGAAATCAATCAAAACTACCTGATTCTTATAGTCTGATAGAGAAACACTATCTCCATTTAAATTTTCCATAGAGAAATTTGGAGCAAAGGCTAAGCTTAAAATTTCAGAAAGTAATTTACTGTGTGTTGATTTTGGCCATTTAGAACTGAAAATCGAGTCCACTTTTTGGTAATAATCATAATCACTTTGCAGATTGAGTATATTTTCTCCTTTAACCGATTGGAACAGAGCTAGTAGTATTGATTTGGAGTTTGGGTTGTTGTCAATAAAATATTTTAAGTAGGAAGTGTGGGTGTCAAAAGTTTCATTAAACCTGTTTTGTATGGCTATAAAATCTTCCTTCTGTGCATTTTTAGCTTCGTCATATATTACATCAATCTCTTTCTCAAATAAATCTAGTTTTTTATTCAATGCATAGATTAGATTGGAGCCTTCTGAACCTGATACTGTGTAGTTTTTTGACCATTCCGCTCTACTGCCCTCAATTTCTAGGTGTTCTCCTTTTTTTATAAGTAAGTTAATTCCTTCGCCATCTGGAGTTCTTAATAAAAAGAACGAGGAGCTGGTTATTGAATTAGCCGCTACAAATTCTCCATTAACAGCGTATAATGTGTCAATCAAAAACAATTTGTCAGCTTCTATCTTCTCAAAAATCAGCGTGTCAACACCCGCTACTTGTCCATGTATTGTGAAATCACCTTCAGGTGTTTTCATTTTGTTTTGACAAGCGCAGATTAGTAAAACAAAAATTAGTAATATAGGGTTTGGAATACGCATACGTTTACTTTTCAAGTTCCTCTCTTACTAGTTTGTTTGTTGATTTTGGATCGGCTTTCCCTTTAGACAGCTTCATCACTTCACCCATAAATAATCCGAGTAAGTTTTTCTTTCCTTCTTTGTAGGCTAATGCTTTCTCTGGATATTTAGCTATAGCTTGTTTAACAAAGTCTAAAATCGCATCTGTATCGGATTCTTGTATAAGTTGATGTTCATCTGCTAATTGTAAAGGACCCAACTCTTGGTGTTTTAACATCAGAGGAAACAAGTCTTGACTGGCCTTAGAACTTGAGATTTTACCAGATTTAATTAAACTTATTAATTCACCTATTCGATAAGGTTCAAGTTCAAAACGATCTATTTCGATTGCTTTTTCGTTTAGGAAAGATTTAATTGGACCCATAACTAAGTTTGCGGCCATCTTGTATTCTGCTGTAGTTTTTAAAATAGCCTCAAAATACAAAGCAATACCTTTGGTGTCAGTCAAGTTTCTGGCATCGTATTCGCTTAAGCCAAACTCTTTGGTGTATTTCAAGAAAAGTTCTTCGGGTAAGGAAGGAAGACCCGCTTTTATTTCGCTAATGTACTGTTCTTTAACAATAATTGGAGCTAAGTCTGGTTCTGGAAAATACCTGTAATCATGAGCATCTTCTTTAGATCTAAGAATTGACGTTTCGTTTTTAGCAGCGTTAAAATTTCTTGTTTCTTGATCTACCTCTCCTTGATTTTCGTATACTTCAATTTGTCTTTTGGTTTCTAATTCAATTGCTTTTTGAACATTTCTAATCGAATTCATGTTCTTTACTTCTACACGATTTCTGAGACTTGTTTCTCCTTTTAATCGAACAGATATATTTGCATCACAACGCATAGAACCTTCATCCATGTTACCATCACAAATGTCTAAATAGCGCACAAGTTTTCTTATTTCGGTTACAAAGCTATAGGCTTCCTCACCACTTCTTAAAACAGGTTCGGTTACAATTTCCAAAAGGGGTACTCCAGCTCTGTTAAGATCAATTAAGGAGTCAAATGGATCGATGTCGTGAATACTCTTACCGGCATCTTCTTCCATGTGAATTCTCGTAAGATCGATGCGTTTAGGATTCCCTTCTTTATCGCTTACGTTAATATAACCGCCATCACATATTGGTGTTTTATCTTGTGTAATCTGGTATCCTTTAGGTAAATCGGCATAGAAATAATTCTTCCTTGCGTATTCGTTCCGTTCTCTTATGGAGCAGTTTAAGGCAATGCCAAGTTTGATGGCAGATTCTAAAACTTTAGAATTAGAAACCGGAAGTGTTCCCGGATGTCCCAGGGAAATAGGGCTAATGTGAGTGTTTGGCGCCGAGCCATATAATGTTGAATCAGAACAGTAGGCTTTACTCAGTGTGTTTAATTGAACGTGAATTTCAAGTCCTATTACTGTTTCGTATTTTGTGTAATCAATCGACATATTGTTCAAAAATTTGAAGGTAAATATACGAAAGTGAACGACTATTTAAGCGATTACTTTACGATAAGTTTTTCTTGATATGAGGTTCTTAATCCTTGTACTTTTAAAATGTATATACCCGATTTTAATAGACTGATGTTTAGTGTGTTGTTCGAGATTGTGGTGGTGTTTTTTAAAATTATGGAACCTGTACTGTCGTATACAGAAACGGAAATAAGTTTTTCGTTATTGGGTAGACCTATTTTGAGTTCATTTTGAGCTGGATTTGGGTATATGCTCATGTTGGTTTGCTTTATTTCTTGGTGAATGTCAAGATCTATACTGGGCTTTAATACAAACAACCCGTATTGCATATCAGACACCAAAATAGTACCTGAAGGTAACAGCGGATAAACCCCCCATGCGCCACGGTAAGAATCGTGGTCATCTAATGCATACGTGCTGAATGAGGCTACTTTTGTTGGGTTTTCTGGTTCTGAAATATTGTATACTTGAAGTCCGTCATGGTAAGATGAAACGTATAGCAAGTCACCATTGATGATTTGATTGTGCGCAATTGAGTTTGCATCTATTTCTGGGTTGAATGTGGTTGTGACGTCTATGTTTGATAGATTACTAATGTCCAAGACTTTCATATCATACCCCCAGTTTTCATCTGCCATTACATACGTTTTTAAATCTGATGTTGGCCAGCCAGAATGATTGTATCCTTTATCTGGGTATTCTGTTAAGGAGCCTAATAGTTGAGGGGAAGTAAGATCCGAGAAATCTACGATGAATAGACCGTCGTATCCATTGTTTAGAAACGCTGTGTCATTTCTAACCCACATGTCATGCACCCCAGATCCAGTTCCAGGAACTTCATAGTCTATTAAATGTACCGGATTGCTTGGTTCGTTTATGTCATATAGAGCAAGAGATGTAGAGCTCCATCCTAAATTTGGTGTTCTTACGTTGCACGCATAAAGGATGTTCTTTGTTTCGTCAATAAAAATATTATGAGAAGTTTCGATCAATTCATTGGAGTCGTAAACAACTATAGCAGTATCTGGTAATTGTTTGAGGTCTATAATTTGCAACGAACTGTTTCCTTCATCTGAAACAGCATATAAGTACCCATTTCTATCGTGGTAATCTCTGTGTATTATAGCTGGTCCGAAATCTTCTCCAGCAATAAATTGAACTTCTTTGCTGTTTTCTGCATCTGTAACATCAAAAATATGTGTACCTGCAGTTGAACCTATAACTGCAAACTCTTTGTTGTTCATCACAAATCCCCATACTTCATTATAAGTGTTGTTGTAAGCTGAGGACCCTACAAGGCTATCTTCACTCCATTGGTAAAGTAACTCTAAGTTTTCGTTTGTTTGAGCTATGCTTAAATTAGTAACTAAGCCCATAGTAATAAATAATAATTTCTTCATCGGAGTTTATTTGAGTAGTCGATTGATTTGTTTTTCGAATGCAAGTTTGTCTTTATCCTCCAAAAAATGTATTCCAATTTGAAGTCTAAATATTTCTACCGAACAAAGTTCTTTAAGTTTGGTCTCTTTGAGTCTCATCCAATCTTTTTCGGTGGTTATAATGCCCTTGTAAAGGTTGCTTTTTTTAGCTATTTGTTTAATTTCTTTCGTGCTAAAATTATGATGATCACCGAAGGTTATCGAATCAAATTTTATAGATTGCTCTTTTAAGTACTTAAAAATTGGAGCGGGTTTAGCGATTCCAGTAACAACTAAATACGAGTCATTGTGATTTATCGTTTTGTTTTTTTCGTTTTTAAAGCCCTCGTAACTAATTTTTGAGAAATAAACAGGTGAATTAGAATATTTTGATAATTGAGTTCTGATTTTGGTACGCTCTTTTAAGTCCATTGAAGAACGGCATTTAGTTACTAAAATAGCGTCAGCTCTTTTTACGCCTTTTCTCGGTTCTCTAAGTGTCCCAAATGGAATGATAAAATCATTGTAAAACAGCTGGTTATAGTCTGTAAGAAGTAGGTTGAGATTTCGCTTTACATAACGATGTTGGAATCCGTCATCTAAAATAACAACTTGGGTGTCAGCGTGCTCTTTTTCAATACGTTTTATAGCTTTTACTCGATCGCCATCTACGACCATTGTAAAGTTGTCTCCTTCAAATTTTGCCAAGAGTTCCATGGGTTCATCTCCAATGTCTCTCGTGCTATGAATCTTAGAGTCTGCGATAATTAAGTCTTTTCTTTTTCTTCCATAACCTCTACTGATTATGGCAACCTTATAATTTGATAAAAGGCTTGTTAGGTAGCTGACATGCGGTGTTTTTCCTGTTCCGCCCATGCTCAAATTCCCTATACTAATTACGGGTGTTTTGGATTTGTATTGTTTTAATAACCCAAGATTGAAAGCTATGTTTCTTATCAAAGTAATCATCCAATAAATAATGGATAATGGGCTTAGTAAAACTTTAAGAATATTCATTTTTCGAAAATACACAATCTATTGATGACTGCTATTGAAAAAAAACCATTATTTTGCTTAAAATTTTTTTTATGAAACTGAAAGAGCTTTGTAGATTGTTAGAAGAATGGGCTCCCTTGGCTTACCAAGAGACTTATGATAATAGTGGCTTAATTGTAGGCGATCCATCTGCAGAACTCACTGGTGTTCTAATAAGTTTAGATTGTGTAGAAGAGGTTATTGACGAGGCCATTTCTAAAGGATGCAATGCCATAGTATCTCATCACCCCATTGTATTTAAAGGTTTGAAAAGTTTTACTGGGGCAAACTATGTTGAACGAACTGTTATAAAGGCAATTAAAAACAATATTGCATTGTACGCAATACATACCAATTTAGATAATGTGCATACGGGAGTAAATAAGATGTTGTCCGAAAAAATAGGCTTGATTAATTCTAAGGTTTTGGTGCCAAAAAAATCAGTGATCAAACAATTGGTTACTTATGTGCCTGTTGCGTATGCAAGTCAAGTTAAAAATAATTTGTACGAAATTGGAGTTGGTAAGTTAGCCGAATACAGCGAATGTAGCTTTTCCGTTATAGGAAAAGGTACTTTTAAGGGGTCTGAAAATTCAAACCCCAGAATAGGTGAAAAGGAGCTACGCGAAGAGGTAAGTGAAGAGCGGGTTGAGCTTGTATTTCCTTTTCATTTAGAAGAAGAGGTGATTCGCACTTTAAAGAAATCACACCCATACGAAGAAGTGGCTTACAGTATATTAAGTTTGGACAATGTAAATCAAAATGTAGGATCAGGTTTTATTGGAGAACTTTCACAAGCTACAGATCCTATGGATTTTTTAAATCATCTAAAATTTAATTTAAAAGCAGAAGGCATACGATACACGAAGTTGGGTGATCATAAAATTAAGAAAGTTGCGGTTTGTGGAGGAGCAGGTAGCTTCCTTTTAAAAGCTGCAATTCGATCAGGAGCAGATGTTTTTGTTACTGGAGACTTTAAATATCATGAATTTTTTGACGCTGAAAACAAGATTATTGTTGCAGATGTGGGGCATTATGAAAGTGAACAATACACTAAGGAGTTGATTGCTGACTTTCTTCGCAAAAAATTCCCTAAATTTGCATTTCATTTATCAAAGGTAAATACCAATCCTATCAATTATCTATAAAAAATGGCTAAAGCAAAACAATCTACTGTTGAAGAAAAGCTAATTGCTCTTTACACACTTCAATCAATAGACACTGAAATCGATAAGATAAAAATTTTACGTGGTGAATTGCCACTAGAAGTTCAAGATTTAGAAGACGAAATTGCCGGTTTGCAAACTCGTGTTACTAACATTAACGATGAAATAGCTGCATTTGATGGCTCCATTAAGGAAAAAGAATCTTTAATACTAGATTCTAAAGCTCTAATGAAGAAGTACGATGAGCAATTGAAAAACATTCGTAATAACAGAGAATTTGATTCTTTAAATAAAGAAATTGAATTTCAAACATTAGAAATTGAGTTAGCAGAAAAGAGAATTAAAGAAGCAAAAGCTTCTATAGTTGCTAAAATGGATACTATTTCTGGTGCTAAAATGCGTTTGCAAGATCGTAGTGCAGATTTAGATGCTAAGAATGCAGAATTAGACGGTATTATAGCTGAGACAAAAAAAGACGAAGAAAAGTTAGGTAAACAATCCGTTGTTGCTGAAAAAGTAATAGACGAACGATTACTGAATGCTTACAAACGTTTAAGAGGTTCTGTTAGAAATGGTCTTGCAGTTGTTCCTGTTCTCAGAGATGCATGCGGTGGCTGTTTTAACTCTGTTCCACCTCAGCGACAAATGGATATAGCAGCGCGTAAAAAAGTTATTGTATGCGAACACTGTGGTCGTGTATTAGTAGACAAAGTTATGGCTGGAGTTACAGAAGAAGATTAAATTTTTAAATCACAAAAAAAGGCTTCCATTTAGGAAGCCTTTTTTTTTGACTAGAACTAGTACTAGAATTTAAAACCGCCTGATATTACTATTTGCTCATTTCGGTTACTTAGTCTTGCTTCTTCAGAACCACTGTAAAGACTAAGGTTACTGTTGTTGTAAGAGCTGATTAATGCAAAATCGAAGAAGTATTGATTAACTTGCAGTCCAAACCCAAAGGTTAAGAATTCGGTGCTTGAGTCATTGTTTGTATTCGTAAAAGGGCTTCCGTAGTAGGCGTAGCCACCTCTAACGCTCAGTTGAGGATGAACACGTAGTTCGCTTCCTATTCTAACATTACTTGTGCTTGAGTAAGCGATATCAATAGTTTCGTTTTCTTCTACAAAAGCATAATATTCAGCATTTAACTGTGCAGAAGAATAATCGAGGTATTCGTGTTCAATACTTATAATTGCTCGCTTGTTTAGTACAAATGATAAGCTGTTAATAATTTTAAAAGGCGTGCTTAATTCGTAATCAAATAAGCCTAAATAGGTTCCTGCATCAAAAGTGGTGTCATTTGCGAAGTTAGTCTGCATAGACGACGAGTATTCTTCGTGTATTTCGTAATAAGTTGGTGTATGCAAAGCAAATCCGTAGCGTATTGCATCGTCAATTTTATAAATTAAGCCAAGTTTTAGGTTTATCCCAGCGCCTTCAACATATAAATCTGACGCATAGTTGAAGGATTCTAAACCATCGTTTGCCCCTTCAAAGTTACTTTCAGTAATATTTGTTCTTTCTCTATATTTAATACTTGGAAAGCCTAAAGTGGCTCCTAAAAACAGCTTTTTCTGGTAAGCAGTACCAAAGCTAATGTAAAACTCGTTTTTGCTTCCAGAGGTTCTGCTTCTGTAAGATTGCGTTCTGTTGGTAATAGATTGCGTTGCTCCGGTATAGGTAGTAGCACTCCCAATTGTATCTATTAAGTAGGTATTGAAAGCAAGTTGTTCTAAAGTGCTAAGGTTATCAAAACTATTTCCCTCAGCGTTATTTAATATGAATGAACCTAAGGAGTTTTCACTATTTGTTCCTTCGAGATAAGTATACTTATTGTAATCGTCAAGTTTATTGAAGCCAATACCGAAGTTTACCCGATCCCAGTCTCCAGATTCATCAGGGCTTAGGATGTTTGCGCTTACATAATTTAGGTTAGGTATTGATGCGCTATTTCTCTTCGCAAACGATGCAGGAGAATTGAAGCCGGAGGTAGACTCAAAACCATCTGAGTCAAATTGATTTAGGTTAAAACTTCCGCTAAATTGACCATTGGTAAAGGTGGCAATTCCTGCAGGATTAAAACTTGCAGTGCTTCCGTTGCTTCCCAATGCGCCAAATGCGCCGCCCATTGCTACATATCTAGCAGAACCCCAAAGAGATTCTTGCGAATACCTTAGAGCATCTATGTGGTTTTGTGCTTGTAGTGTAAGTCCAATAATAAATGCGGTAACTAGGTTTAGTCTTTTTATCATAAAATAATTATCTAGGTCTTCTGCTTGGGGAAGAGGATTGTCTGTTACTATTCGAACTTCTACTTATTGAACTTCTACTTATTGAACTTCTGCTTGGTTTCGTATATGTAGATTTTGTATTTGACGAAGATCTCCTGAAGTTTGATTTTTCTTTTCTTGGAGAAGTAGCGCTCTTTTCTTGTTTGCTTTTAATTGTTGAATTTGATTTAGTGGAATTAAATTCAAAAATTGAACGGGTATTGGATGGTTTGTATTTTCTTTTAGATGAATTCGACGTGAAATTTGAACGGTTAATATTTGTACTCTTGTTATTTACGTTAGCGTTTCGATTACTTCTAGTAACTTTACTTTTTCTAATTGAGCCGGAATTCAAATTGTTGCTCATGCTCTTTCGGTGCCCGTAGGTTGTATTTGTGTCGTAAGCAAAGGAGTTGTTGATGTAATAAGGCGAATAGCCATAGCCATAGCCAAAACCGAAACCATTTTGGAATCCATATGGGTTGTTCCAAGCATAAAAGTTGTTGTTCCAAGGAGAATTCCATGGGTTGTACCAGTTGTTAAATCCGAATGAGTTTCCGTAAAATCCATTGTAATAAGGAGAGAACATAGATCCAAAACCAAATTGAAATCCAAATGGATCATGAAAATAGCCGTAGTTAAAGTTGATAGAAGATCCGTAATAATCTCTATGGAAACGGTTTATTCGCATCGAATAAGACATTTCGTCTTCGTAGGAGTCTTCGGCGTCGTATGAGTCTTGATCATACTCTTGATCTTCATAAAAAATCTCTAGGTAATTAATTTCTTTCTCATTTGAATTGTAGTAAATGTCATCGGCATACCACTTTTGGGTATCTTGGGCATTTACTGAAAATGAATTAAAGGCGAAACTTAGTACTAAAATTGTGTAGGTATTTTTCATAATTCAGTTGTTCAGTATGTGTTAAGCACATGAATGTTGTATTTGTGCCTAAAGAAATTCATTGTCAATCTTTATTTCATAGATTTGCAATGCTTAATTAGTAAACTAAGTTAGCAAATATTATTCCAATTTTTTAAATAGAAATGGCAAAAAAACTCACTAGCAGAACGGAAGATTATTCAAAATGGTATAACGAATTGGTCGTAATGGCTGATTTGGCAGAAAACTCAGGAGTGCGTGGTTGTATGGTTATAAAACCGTATGGATATGCTATTTGGGAAAAAATGCAAGCCGAACTTGATAAGAAATTTAAAGAAACGGGGCATGTTAATGCCTATTTCCCCTTATTTATACCCAAATCGTACTTTAGCAAAGAAGCTTCTCATGTAGATGGTTTTGCAAAAGAATGTGCTGTAGTTACGCATTACCGGTTAAAAAATGATCCTGATGGTAAGGGTGTGGTTGTGGATGAAGATGCGAAATTAGAAGAAGAGCTTATAGTGCGACCAACTTCTGAAACAATTATATGGGATACCTACAGAAAGTGGATTCAGTCTTACAGAGATTTACCTTTGCTTATTAACCAATGGGCAAATGTAGTGCGATGGGAGATGCGTACCCGTTTGTTTTTGAGAACTGCAGAATTTTTGTGGCAAGAGGGACATACAGCACATGCAACAAAAACAGAGGCTTTGCAGGAAGCAGAGCTAATGTGTGATGTTTATGCAAATTTCGTTCAGGATTTTATGGCAATACCCGTTGTTAAGGGTGTTAAATCTGAGTCTGAAAGATTTGCTGGAGCTTTAGAGACTTATTGTATTGAAGCTTTAATGCAAGATGGAAAGGCTTTGCAAGCTGGAACATCTCATTTTTTAGGTCAAAATTTTGCCAAAGCATTCGATGTGAAATTTCAATCTAAGGAAGGGAAATTGGATTATGTTTGGGCTACTTCTTGGGGTGTTTCAACCCGTCTTATGGGCGCTTTAGTAATGACTCACTCTGATGATAAGGGCTTAGTTTTACCTCCAAATTTAGCGCCTTGGCAAGTTGTTATTGTTCCCATTCATCGCAATGATGAGCAATTAGAACAGATCAATGAAAAGGCAAATGAATTGATGCGTTCATTAAGGGCTCAAGGGGTAATCGTTAAGTACGATAATCGCACCAGTTTTAAGCCAGGATGGAAGTTTAATGAGTACGAGCTAAAAGGCGTTCCAATTCGAATTGCGATTGGTCCAAAGGATTTGGAAAAGGGGACTGTTGAGGTTGCCAGAAGAGATCTTTTGTCTAAACAATTTATGGCAATGGAAGATGTTTCACATGAGATTCCGGCTCTTTTGAATGAAATTCAAAAAAGTTTATACGACAAAGCGTTAACTTACAGAGATGAACATATTACAGAAGTTGATGATTTTGATACTTTTAAAGACTTGTTAGATACCAAAGCGGGATTCTTATCATGTCATTGGGACGGTACAGCCGAAACAGAAGACAAAATTAAAAATTTAACAAAAGCGACCATTAGATGTATTCCTCTTGATGCTAAAGAGGAGGAAGGAAAGTGTATTTTAACTGGAGCTCCATCCTCTAGACGCGTTTTGTTTGCTAAGGCCTATTAGCGCTATTTTCAAATAGTATTTCTAGTCTCGTACGTTCTTTTTGTGAAGTCGTTAAAAATGGCTGAAAATTTTTTGTTTTGACTTTCAAGAAAGTAATATTTTATTACATTTGCACTCGCTAAAGCAATTGCTTTGCTAAGGTCCGTTCGTCTAGGGGTTAGGACTCATGGTTTTCATCCATGCAACAGGGGTTCGATTCCCCTACGGACTACGAATATTCGTTCTTTTAGTATTAATCCTTGTTTGGGTGGAAATTTCTTATTAAATTTGCAGCCCTTAAAAGAATCAAGGTCCGTTCGTCTAGGGGTTAGGACTCATGGTTTTCATCCATGCAACAGGGGTTCGATTCCCCTACGGACTACTATAATTAAATTGTAAAAGCTAAGTAAAAATTATGGCTAATCACAAATCAACATTAAGAAGAATTCGCTCAGATAAGCCGAAGGCTCTTAACAATAAGTACTACCACAAAACAATGCGTAACTCTTTAAGAGACATTCGCGTGGAAGAGGACAAAGCTAAAGCTGAAAAAGCTATGCCAGCTCTAGTAGCTAAAATTGATAAGTTAGCTAAGCGTGGTACAATTCACAAAAATAAAGCCGCAAACTTAAAATCTAAGTTGGCAAAAAAGATTGCTGCACTTTAATAAAAGTTCTCCAAAATAAAAAAAAAAGCCTTCCCACGTGGAAGGCTTTTTTTTTGACTAATAAAATAATAAAATAAATGAAGTCAATTAAAGATTGGGCCGAAAGCGACCGGCCAAGAGAAAAGTTTATGTTAAAAGGGAAATCTACTTTGAGCGATGCAGAATTACTAGCAATTCTAATTCGTTCTGGTTCATTTGATAGATCTGCTTTGATGCTTGCGCGAGAGGTGCTTCAATTGGCCGAAAATAACCTGTCATTACTAGCGAAATTAAAACTAAATGATTTTATTAAAATAAAGGGTATTGGAACTGCAAAAGCTATAACGCTTATGGCCTCTTTAGAAATTGGTAGAAGAAGAAGGTTAAGCGATACGTTTAATCGTTTTGAAGTGAAATCAAGCAAGGATGCATTTGATTTGATGAAACCGATCTTAGAAGATTTAGAGGTAGAGCAATTTTGGGTTCTGTATTTAAATAATGCCAATAAAGTTTTATCAAAATCTAAAATTAGTCAGGGAGGTTTAACGGCAACTGTTGTTGATGTAAGAATGATACTGAAAAAAGCATTAGAATTAAATGCAACAGGAATTATACTTTGTCATAACCATCCGTCTGGTACTTTAAATGCGAGTAAAGCAGATTGTGCTATTACAGAAAAAGTTAAGGTGGCAGCTAAATTAATGGATATTCAACTTCTAGATCATATAATTGTTACCGATCAGTCTTATTTTAGTTTTGCCGACCTAGGCAGGATTTAATGTTTTCGTTACATTTGTGAAAAAGCTCTCCATGTTAAAAATCATGACGCTCATTGGAGCTCGTCCGCAATTTATTAAAGCAGGTGCAATAAGTCGTGCAATACAAAATCGGTTTTCTGATAAGATAACAGAAATTATTGTCCACAGCGGTCAACATTACGATCAAAACATGTCAGCTATTTTTTTTGAACAGTTAGCCATTCCCAAACCTAAATATATTTTCAATCTAAGCGCTCAAGGGCATTCTTCTCAGACTGCAGAAATTTTAAATGAACTTGAAAATGTGTTAGTTATGGAAAAACCAGATGCCATTTTAGTTTATGGAGATACCAATACCACACTTGCTGGTGCTTTGGCAGCTTCAAAAAACAAAATCCCTGTAATACACATTGAGGCCGGTTTGCGTTCCTTTAATAAAGCTATGCCAGAGGAGATTAATCGTATTGTAACAGACCATTGCTCTAGTTTGTTGTTTTGTCCTACTGAAACAGCTGTAATCAATCTTAAAAATGAATGTATTGTTACTAGTTTTCAACCTTGTAGTATAGATACTCCAAAGGTTTACGCTTGCGGTGATGTTATGTATGACAACTCAATCTATTTTTCCAAAGAAACAGACGATTCTATTTTATCTAAGCATTCTTTACTGAAGGATTCTTATATATTATTAACCATACACAGACCTTCTAATACAGATTCTTCGGAGCGTCTTCGAAAGATTTGCAGCTCATTGATTGCATTAGTGGAAAAACAGAAGAAGAAAGTAGTTTTTCCTGTGCACCCAAGAACGTATAAATCGTTAAAGAAACACCTTTCGAACGAAGAATTTAACGCTTTTGCGAACCATAGCTTCATAGAAATGATTGAACCGGCTTCTTTTTTAGATATGATTGTTTTAGAACGAAATAGCCAAATCGTGATAACAGATTCTGGTGGTGTTCAAAAAGAAGCCTATTTTTTTGAAAAACCATGTTTGATTTTGCGTTCTGAAACAGAGTGGGTAGAAATTATAGACACTAAAATGGCCGCACTTGTTGATATAGATAAGAATGAGTTGAACACAAATTTTGAGCTATTTACAACTAAGGATCTTAAGTTTCCTAAACTTTTTGGCGACGGAAATAGTGCTGAGTTTATTTGTCGAAAAATTATAGAAAATTTAGTATGATACTCGTATATACTCATAGTGTAACGCCAAGAATACGTTACATATTCAAGACAATTTTTACTCAGTTTATTGGAGTAGAGGTTTCGCTTACCTCTCAAGTAGAAGAGTTTATTTCTTTTACTGGTACTAAGTTTTCATATACTAAAAATCCATTAGGTAGTGAGTTGTTTTTTAGTTCACATTCCATACTTTTCGAAAAAGGGATAATCGATCATAAAATAAATGTTATTTCATATCAGGGGCAAAAAGTTTTTTTTGAGCAAGCTGAGAACTCTTCACTTCCTTTTGATGTTTTTGCTGCAAGTTTTTATCTACTTAGTAGATACGAAGAGTATTTACCTCATATAAAAGATCGATTTCATCGATTTCCAGCTAAAGAGAGTGTTGCTTTTAAGAATGGTTTTCTCAAAGTTCCAGTTATTGAATATTGGCTTAAAGATTTAGTGTTGGTCATTCAACATAAATTTCCGGAATTTAAGCCTGTTAATCGGCAGTTTAAGTTTTTGAATACCATTGATGTAGACAATGCATTTTGTTATCTTGAGAAAGGTGTGGTTAGAAGTATTGCCGCTGGTTTTAAATCACTATTTAAATTAGATATTGATGAGTTTAAACAGCGCATAAGAGTTTTAACAGGAAGAGAAAGAGATCCTTACGATACTTTTGACTACTTATTAAACCTACAAAAGAAATACGGTTTTAAGTCTATTTATTTTTTCTTACTAGCAGATTATGGTTACAACGATAAAAACATCCCAGTTTCAAGCAAAAAGTTTCAAATACTTATAAAATCCTTGGCTGATTACGTTCAAGTAGGAATTCATCCCTCTTGGGGTTCTAATACTAGCTCTGTTAAGCTATCAAAAGAAATTCAAAGACTGGAAGCAATTACCAATAGAGAAATTACGCGAAGCCGTCAACATTTTCTTAAGCTAGATCTCCCTTCTACCTATCGAAGATTAATTGATCTTGGGAT
>Ga0206129_10004774_pt1 | contig 14732 bp, 12 predicted proteins | sample Helgoland_Spring_8_FD_148616 | JGI IMG/M metagenome (GOLD analysis project Ga0206129, IMG submission 148616) | Pelagic subsurface seawater microbial communities from Kabeltonne, Helgoland, North Sea - Helgoland_Spring_Bloom_20160502_2 | ecosystem: Environmental > Aquatic > Marine > Epipelagic ...
GCCATTGCTCACTTTGGTGCAGATATCATGACACCCATTATGCAGGGTAAGAAAGAATTTTTAGAGGCATATCGTTTAACTTCAATGTCAAGCCATTTCTTTTGGTTAGTAGTGATTGCTACCATCATGGGACTTGTTTTTTCGTTCACCAAATTAAAATCTTACGAAGGAGCAGGAGCTTCTAAATTCGGTAGTGCATTTTTATATGTTTTAGTCGCAACAATAGGGATGAAAATGGACATTTTAGCCATTTTTGATAACCTTGAGTTATTTCTTATTGGCATTATTTGGATGCTAGTGCACGTCATTATTTTGTTGCTTGTTGCAAAAATCATTAAGGCTCCGTTTTTCTTCGTAGCTGTTGGAAGCCAGGCCAATGTTGGTGGTGCTGCTTCAGCACCGATTGTCGCTTCAGCATTCAGTCCGGCATTGGCACCTGTCGGGGTCCTATTAGCTGTGTTTGGTTATGCAGTCGGAACGTTTGGGGCAATATTTTGCGCACAATTAATGCAAGTAGTTTCACAATAAAAATAAAATCATGAGTTGGATAGTAAAACTTTTATTAAACGCCGTTGCCTTAATTATAGCAGCTTACTTACTGCCTGGAGTTGAGGTAGAAAATTTTTACGATGCTGTTATCGTTGCCATAGTTTTGGCAATATTGAATGCATTAGTCAAACCGTTATTAATAATTGTAACGATACCAATAACTATACTCACCTTAGGGCTTTTCCTATTTTGCATCAACGCCATTATTTTATTAATTGCCGACAACCTTGTCGACGGGTTTGATGTTGATGGACTGTGGTGGGCATTGCTGCTGAGTTTAGTTATGTCCATTTTAAATTCCATTTTTGGATTAAATGATAATTCTAACAGACCTAAAAAAAGATAAGATGAAATATACAGAACCTATGTTTAAAGCCGAAGAGTTAAGCGGCAAAACTATTTTAGTAACCGGTGGCGGAACAGGTCTAGGAAGATCAATGACCAAGTACTTCATGCAATTGGGGGCTAATGTGATAATTGCAAGTAGAAAGCAAGAAGTGTTGGACGCAACCGCTAAAGAGCTGGCGGAAGAGACTGGAGGAAAAATTTTGGCCATTGCTTGCGACGTACGAAAGCCGCTAGAAGTGGAAGAGTTAATTGCCAAAGGAGTTGAAGAATTTGGAGAAATTAACGGGTTGGTGAACAATGCAGCAGGAAATTTTATTAGTCCTACAGAACGCCTTTCCCCAAAAGCATTTGATGTTATCGTTGACATTGTTTTGAAAGGTTCCTATAACTGTTCCTTATTAATGGGGCAATATTGGATAAAGAATAAGATCAAAGGAACAGTACTCAACATCGTGACTACCTACAGCTGGACTGGGTCCGGATATGTAGTTCCTTCTGCAGTTTCGAAAGCAGGTGTTTTAACCATGACCCGTTCATTAGCTGCTGAATGGGCGAAATATGGTATTCGAACGAATGCCATTGCTCCAGGACCATTTCCAACTACTGGCGCATTCAGCAGGTTATTTCCTGAAGGGTTGAAAGAAAAAATTGACCCTTTGAAACGAATTCCATTGAAGCGATATGGAGAACATCAAGAGTTGGCCAATTTAGCAGGTTATTTAATGTCTGAGTTTTCTGCTTACGTAAACGGAGAGGTGGTGACCATTGATGGCGGCGAATGGTTGTATGGAGCAGGAGAATTTACTGGGCTCGATGCTGTTCCTTCAGAAATGTGGGACCACATAGAAAAAGAAGTTCGAGGGAAGAACAAGTAACTTCAATTGATAATTGACAAATTATAATTAGCGATTTATTGGTTCAGAAAATTTAACCTCAATGGTTTTTGAAAACTTGGAGGTTTTAGGTCTAACGTGTTAGATTCCTAGACCTAACAGTTGGGTTTTAGTTACTAATTGTTAGTAAACTAAAGCAACATTTATGAAGCCTTGTGTAACAAATAAAAATAAATAACTATCAATCATTTAATTGTCTTAATTGTTTTCTCTGTTGCCGTGCCACTTTCAGTCTATGGTCAAAAGGACTTTACTTATTTATCTAAATGGGATACCTTAAAGGTTTTCGAAGATAAAGTTTATGTGCGAATTCAATCGTTCAAAGATTCAAATCAAGTTTCTGACTACTATGGCTATGTTTACCCTGATTCGATAAAGCTTAAGAATAAGAATCTGTTTCGATCCAATGTAAGTTACAGGCGTTATGATAGCTTAGTTAAAGACGGCCGTTATTTTAATACTTGGGAAAATGGAAAATACGTCATTGGAAATTTCGATAATGGTAAATTATCGAATATGGATTATTATGATTCAACGGGTATCTTAATTAGTAAAGCAGGCTTTTATCAGGGGTATAGTTCTCAAGGCATTCCGATGGAGTACGGAACAGAACGTTTTGTCATACTAAAAGGAAGTAGTAAGCCTTGGTTGATAAGAAAGCTCAGATTGTTTTGGTACAAATTCATAGGCTATTAGAAAGGGTGAAGGGTTCACGTGTAAATCAAAATATCAGTGCTACTTCTGTCTATTAGTTAAAGTGATGACACGAATTTGATATGAACCTCCTTTCTAATTTGGTGTTTAGTTCAAACAATAAGCCGAATGATTAAAGTCGCCTGGAACCCCATTTACATCCATCCTTTGCCGGACAATCATCGATTTCCAATGGAGAAGTACGACCTATTGCCAAAGCAATTGTTGCATGAGGGGACGCTTCTGGAAGAAAACTTTTTCAGTCCAACTAAAATAGACTTAGAAGACGTTTTTGCCATTCACGACAAAACGTATTGGGAAAAACTATCTGGTTTACAGTTAAACAGGCAGGAACAATTGCGTTCTGGTTTTCCGCATTCCGAAGGACTTATTCAACGAGAATTGGTTATCACAGGAGGAAGTGTGCAAGCAGCAAAGTTTGCCATAGAAAATGGCGTAGCTTTTAACATAGCAGGCGGGACACATCATGCCTATGCAGATCGAGCTGAAGGGTTTTGTCTATTGAATGATCAAGCGATTGCATCATCCTATTTATTAAGAAATAACATGGCAGCTAAAATCTTAATTGTTGATTTAGACGTGCACCAAGGAAACGGAACAGCTAAGATTTTTGAAAATGAACCAAGAGTATTTACCTTCAGTATGCACGGGGAACACAATTACCCGCTACGCAAAGAAAAATCAGATGTAGATGTGGGCCTGCCAGATGGAATTTCTGGTTCAGATTATTTAACGTTACTAAATCAACATTTGCCTGGTTTACTAGAAAAAGTGAAGCCAGATTTCATCTTTTACCAGAGTGGAGTAGATATATTAGAAACTGACAAATTAGGACGATTAGGAGTGAGCATTGAAGATTGCAAAAAGAGAGATGAAAAAGTATTGACCCTTGCGCGGGAGAATAACATTCCAGTCATGGCAAGTATGGGTGGAGGGTACTCGAAAGAGATCAAATATATTGTGGAAGCACATGCAAATACCTACCGAGTAGCGAAGGATTTGTGGGAATAGCTTCAAGAGTAATGCTACTACATCGTATGCTTTTACTCGAAAAAACAGTTGTGTTTGTGCTCGAAGTTTCCATAAGTTTTAAAAATGGCTTTGAAGTAGTAACCTCAAAGCTATTTCCAACAAAACAACAAAACATTTTTACCAAACTGCAAGTGGTAAGAGTTTCTCGTAAACTCTTTTATTTAACGATTAATTGTTGCGTTTATTTCATTGAGATTCTATAAGAAATCGCACTTTTGCAAAAAAAAATATAAAGGTCGATGGAATCTTATTTAAGTTTTGCTCTTTTGTGTTTTACTTCGTTTATTACCCTTATGAATCCGTTAGGAATTATGCCGGTATTTATGACGATGACAGACTCTTTGACAAAAGAGGAGCGGAAGCAAACTGCAAAAAAGGCAAATTTTGTAGCAGCAATTACACTCATAGTTTTCGCATTTTCTGGGCAGTTGTTGTTCAAATTTTTTGGAATATCTGTGAATAGTTTCAGAATTGTTGGTGGAATTATTTTTTTTATGATGGGTTGGGACATGTTACAGGCTAGATTGGTAAAAGTAAAAATGACGAAGAAGTCAGTTAAAAAAGAATATGTGAACGATATCTCGGTTACTCCATTGGCCATTCCTATGATTTGCGGTCCAGGAGCAATTACCAGTGCTATTGTATTAATGGAAGACGCTCAAACCATACAGATGAAAGGAATTGTAATTGCTGCTATCGTGGTTGTCTGCGTTATTAGTTATTTAGTTTTGTGGAGCTCAGGGAAAATTACAGTTTGGCTAGGCGAAACTGGAAACAAAATCATGATGCGTTTAATGGGACTAATTGTCATGGTTATTGCCGTAGAGTTTTTCTTCAGTGGCATGAAGCCTATTTTAATAGACATACTTAATGCGAAAGCATAAAAAAGCATATACCATTTTATTGATTGCGGTTGTTGGGTTAGTTTTCATCAACTTAAAATCCATTATTTACGGATTACAGCAAGGAGCAGGTCAGGCTAAAGTGCTTTGGAACGCTCAAGAAATAGATGACTTATTAGCTGATCCAAATTTTCCTGATTCAACGAAGCAAAAGTTCAACTACATTGCCGAGGTAAAAGATTTTTCAGAAGAATTTTTGGGTCTCACTCAAACTGAAAACTATTCCACCTTTTACGATCAAAAAGGTAAACCTATTTTATGGGTCGTAACCGCAAGTCCGGAGTTTGAAATAAAGGCATACGAATGGTCATTTCCCATTGCAGGTAGTTTCCCGTATAAAGGGTCTTTCGACCTGGAAATTGCAAAAAATATACAAGAGGAAATGAATTTTAAAGGCTACGATACTGAACTTGACGAAGTAAATGCTTGGTCAACTTTAGGGTGGTTTAAAGATCCAATTCTGTCCTCTATGTTAGAACGCGGTCCGGGTTCCTTAGCAGAGTTAATTATTCACGAGTCTTTGCATGCAACCCTTTATGTGAAGGATAGTGCTGCTTTCAATGAGAATTTAGCAAGTTTTGTTGGTAAGTTAGGTGCAGAAGAATTTTTGGCGCACAAGTTTGGTGATGAAAGCAAGGAGCTTAACGATTACATTACTGCTCGAATTCGAAGAAATGCTTACAAAGACTACTTGAGAAAAGAAATTAGCAAGCTCAACACGTTTTATTCGAAGATGGATACCACGCAAACATTAGCGCAACGAAGACAATTGAAAATGGAACAAATTGAAAAAATTAAAGAAGGGCTATTTGAAATCAATTTCTTTTCAGATTCTTTAAAAGGCAGGAAGTGGTTAGATAAAATTGAATTTAACAACGCTTATTTTTCCGGTTTTTCAACCTATTCGAGTGATTTGCCTAAATTGCAGAGACAATTAGATACGGAGTTTCAAGGAGACCTAAAAAAGATGGTAACTTCGTTTAAGACCAAATACAAATCGTTGTAAGCATGAACAAACCAACAACCGAATCAGAAAGCAAGTACAAGGATTTAGAAAAGATGAGTGCAGAAGAAATTCTGATCAACATTAATAAAGAAGATAAAATAGTTCCCTATTCCATTGAAAAAGTTATTCCCAGAATTGCTGAAATTATTCCTCAAATCGTAAGCCGAATACAAGAAGGTGGTCGCTTATTTTACATGGGCGCAGGTACAAGTGGGAGGTTAGGCGTTGTGGATGCTTCAGAATGCCCGCCGACCTTTGGGGTAAGCGATGATTTGGTGATCGGATTAATTGCAGGGGGAGACTCGGCAATACGAAAGGCAGTTGAATTTGCCGAAGATGACACCGAGCAAGGCTGGAAAGATTTGCAGGCGTATAAGGTTTCTGAATTGGATTTTGTTATCGGAATTGCCGCTTCTGGAACTACTCCCTATGTAATTGGTGCAGTTGAAAAATGCGAAGCGAATAACATTCGAACAGCATGTATTTGTTGTAACGAAGGTTCTCCTTTAGCAGCTGCGGTGACCTATCCTGTTGAGGTAATCGTAGGACCTGAATTTGTAACTGGAAGTACACGAATGAAAGCCGGAACCGCACAAAAGTTAGTGCTCAATATGATTTCTACAGCGGTTATGGTGCGTTTAGGGAGAGTAAAAGGAAATCGGATGGTAGACATGCAGTTGTCGAATAATAAGTTGGTAAAGCGAGGAATACAAATGCTAACCTCCGAGTTGAATATTTCCTACGAAGAAGCAAAAGAGTTATTGAATAAGTACGGTAGCGTTCGCAATGCAATTTCAAATTTTTAAACTCTTACGTTAAAGTCTTGTTTCTTTTCTCTAACATTTAATTTCTCAAAAAAGAAATGCACGCAATTGAACCACATTATAATTGGAGAGATTATTACATCGCATCAGAAGATGAACGTTCGCCATTTTACGGTAGAATTTACAGCGAGTTTGAGTTTACCCATGCTATTTACGATCATGTGATTCACCCGCAATGGGATGAGATTGAATCGCCTACCCTCTACATTAAAATATTGTATGTTGATTATGATCAGGGGTTTGCTACCATTGAGATGATTGGCGAGTGGAACGATTTACTGTACAATGACATCATGTTTTTAAAGCGAAATATTATTGACGAGTTGGTCGGCGAAGGCATCGACAAGTTTATCATGATTGGCGAGAATGTATTGAATTATCACGCTTCAGATGATTCTTATTACGAAGAATGGCTCGAGGATGTGGAAGATGGTTGGATTGCATTCATCAATTTTAGAGAGCATGTAATGGCTGATTTTGCAGAAGCCAATATAGATTACTACTTGGCAGCTGGAGGAGAACTGGACGAGTTAAACTGGAGGCTTTTTACTCCCCAAACCATGTATCAAAAGGTAGAGAGTTTGGTGGTGAAACGGCTAGGGGTTTAGAATTACGAATGCGGATTAACGATTAGAGACCGAACAGTTACCTTATTTGTAATTGAAAAATTCATAATTCTCTATACCTGCAGGGTTTTCAAATCTCTATACAATCCATCTTCTTTCAGAATCAATTCATCATGTGTCCCACTTTCCGCAACTTTTCCTTCCTTTAGTACCACTATTTTGTCTGCTTTCTTAATGGTTGACAAACGGTGGGCAATCACAATGGAGGTTCTTCCTTTCATTAATTCGTCCAAGGCTTCTTGTACCAAGTTTTCGGATTTGGAATCTAGTGCACTAGTCGCCTCATCTAAAATTAAAATTTTGGGATTCTTTAAAATTGCTCGAGCAATGGCAATTCGTTGCCGTTGACCACCTGAAAGTTGAACTCCACGTTCACCAACTAAAGTTTCAAATTGTTCTGGGAACTCTTCAATAAACTCCAAGGCATTTGCTTTTTTGGCAGCCGCTCGAACTTGTTCATTAGTTGCCTTTGGATCGCCATATAAGATGTTTTCGTAAATGGTTCCTCCAAAAAGCACAACATCTTGCGGCACAATTGCCATTGAAGATCGAAGTTGATCTAATTTGTAGCTTTCTATATTGCTGCCATCGATTAAAATAGCACCAGAACTGATGTCATAGAACTTTAGCAATAATGCCGTAATCGTTGTTTTTCCCGCTCCGGAAGGACCAACAAGCGCCACCTGCTGACCGCTTGCAACAGTAAAACTCAAATCACTTAAAACAGAAACATCGTTTCTACTAGGATAAGCAAAAGAAACATTCTCAAAAGCAACTGTTCCGAGTTTAACTTCTTTATCCTCTTTTTTGGTGTCTGCTGAAGATTCTTGCTCTTCATCTAAAATCTCTAGCAAGTTTTCTGTGGCACCAATCGCTTTTTGCAGTTGAGAATATAAATCGGCAATGCCACCCAAAGAGGCTCCGACAAAAACGGAATAAAGGATGAACGTAAATAAGTCTCCTACGCTTAATTGACCCTCTTGCACTAAAATTACGCCGTACCAAATAACTGCTACAATGGAACCAAAAAGACAAAAAATAATGAAGGAAGCAAAAGCCCCTCGCCAAATGGCGGCTTTTAAAGAGATGGCAATTACATCGTCTGTCTTCTTTTTATACCTCAAATACTCAAACGCTTCATTCACAAATGCTTTTACTGTCGCAATTCCTTGAAGTGTTTCTTCCACAATTACGTTCGAGTCCGCAATTTTGTCCTGAGCTTCTTTGGAGAGTCCTTTGATTTTTTTACCAAAAATTATAGCAATAACAATTACGACAGGAACCAAAGCCAACATGAGTAAGGTAAGTTTTCCTGATATGTAGGTGAGCAAGCCAATTCCAATAGATATAACCAGTATTTGTCTTAAAAACTCAGCAATAGTAGTTGTCAAGGTTTCTTGAAGCAAAGAAATGTCCGAAGAAATTCTACTGGTCAATTCGCCAACTCGTCGTTCGCTATAAAAAGCCATCTTTAATTTTACCAAGTGGTTGTAGGTGGCCTGTCTAAGTGCGGCTAATGTTTTTTGAGTAACAATGGCAAAAAGATAGATTCGAAAGAATGAGAAAACGGCATTCAGAAAGAACACGCCCAATAAAATTAAGGCAATTTTATTAATGTCTTCTACTAAATCAGACTTAGCAGCATCCACCAATTGGCCTGTAAAATATGGGAAAACCATCGAGGCTAAACTGCTTAACAGCAAGAATACAAGCCCAATAGCAAAAATTCCAGAATAAGGTTTTACGTACTTAAACAAACGCAGGCTCTTTTTTAAAGCCTCTTTGCTCACTTTTTTCTTGGGTTCATCGCTCTCTTTTTGAATTCTTCTTCCGAATTTTGCCATGAATTTTTTTTGGACAAAATTAACCATTCAATAAGCCCAAAACTCGCAGAAAAAAAATACTTGTAGGTGTTTGGAGAATGATTTTTAAATCCTACTTTTGTCATCCGTTTTAAACGAAAAAAGAAACAGCGATGAAAAGAACATACCAACCTTCGAAAAGAAAGAGAAGAAACAAGCACGGATTCAGAACTAGAATGGCGTCTGCAAATGGTAGAAAAGTTTTGGCTAGAAGAAGAGCGAAGGGTAGAAAGAGTTTAACTGTTTCTGCTGAATCAAGAGCGTAAGAACTTTATATACAATTTTTGAAAGGAGTTGCAATTGCAACTCCTTTTTTTGTACCTTTTTTTTCGTCTTAATCAAAATTGGATGTTTGGTGTTCTATGATAACAATAGGATAAAAGTTATAAAATGAGGACAACCCGTTGCTTTAAGGATTGCTTTCTAATCTTACCTTTGATGGTATTAAATAAATAATAGATGATACGAGTAGCTATAAATGGTTTTGGAAGAATAGGGAGAATGACAGCAAGGGTATTGTTGGAACGGAGAAGTGTACAAGTGGTAGCTGTAAATGATTTAGCTGATACGGCAACGTTGGCGCACTTATTTAAATACGATTCAGTTCATGGAGGTTTTGAAGGAGAAGTTGAGGTAAAAGATGACCTTGTTGTTCTTAATGGGAATGCCGTAGTTTTTTCAAAAGAAAAAGATCCGGAGAATTTGCCTTGGAAAGATTTAAAAATAGACGTGGTAATTGAGTCCACGGGACTGTTCAGAACAAGAAAGGAGTCATCCAAGCATTTGGCTGCGGGGGCAAAAAAAGTGATTATTTCGGCACCTGCAAAAGATGCTGACATCAAAACGGTAGTTCTGGGAATTAATGATTCCATCTTAGACGGGACTGAGAGGATACTTTCCAATGCTTCTTGCACAACCAATTCATTGGCGCCCTTAGTGAAGGTAATTGATGAGCTGTGTGGAATAGAAAGTGGGTATATAACCACGGTTCACTCGTATACAGGAGATCAAAAACTACACGATGCACCTCATAGAGATTTACGAAGAGCGCGAGCTGCGGCAGCAAGCATTGTGCCAACTACTACTGGAGCTGCAAAAGCAATTACAAAAATATTTCCTCACTTAGACGGTAAGTTAGGTGGAGCAGGAATTCGAGTTCCGGTACCTGATGGTTCATTAACTGATTTTACTTGCGTAGTAAAAAACCCTAAGTCAGTTGAAGTTATTAACGCAGCATTTAAAGCAGCCGCAGAGGGAGAATTGAAAGGAATTTTGGCCTATACAGAAGACCCTATTGTCTCTATTGATATTGTAGGGAATCGTCACTCTAGCATTTTCGATGCTCAGCTAACTTCAGTAATCGGCAACATGGTGAAAGTAGTGGGTTGGTATGATAACGAAATTGGATATTCCAATAGATTAGGAGACCTCGTAGATAAAGTTGGGTAGGCTATTTTGTAATTTTAGGTAGAATGAATTATTTCAGGCTTATTTTATTCATGTTTGGAGTATTGCTTTCGTTCCAAAGCAGTGCACAAGCTAACTCATGGGTGCTTAATTTTGGTTCTATAGCACAAGACCGAGCCACAGCAATTACGCAAGATTTTAATGGAGATATTATAACTGCAGGCTTAGTCAATGATACCGCAAGTTTTACTTGGAGAGGTATTAGCTATAACATGTACCCACAAAGAGGAGATTGTTTTATTGCCAAGCAAACAGCCGGAGGTCAATTGGTTTGGCTTAGGCACATTGGAGGAAATGGTAGCATACAAGTGAAAGCAGTTGCAACAGATGCACAAAATAATTTTTACATTACAGGATTGTTCTCAGATACAGCGGACTTTAATCCCACATCGAATAATTTTGACCTTATTTCAACAGATCCTCAAGGAGATATATTTGTTGCTAAGTATGATAATTGGGGCAATTTTATTTGGGCAAAGGGCATTGGCGGTGCCGGTGTCGATTATGCGTCTAGTATACTGATTGGGCGGGATTCAAATGTTTTTATTGCAGGTAGTTTCCAAGGAAGTGTAGATTTTGATCCGGGAGTAGGAGTTCAGCAAATTGGGGGGAATGGGCTTCAAGATGCTTTTGTGTTAAAGCTGGGTCTTGCAGGTGACTTCAAGTCTGTTTCTACTTTCGGTGGGGTAGGTTCAGATTTTTGCACGGACTTAAAATCGGATAACCAAGGTCATTTATTAGTTAGCGGCAGTTTTGAATCTCAGGTAGATTTTAATTCGTCAAGTGCAATAGATACCTTAACTTCTTCAGGTTTATCTGATGCTTTTATTCTAAAATTAGATAGCAGCCTAACCTTTAGTTGGGTGAAAAAAGTAGGAGGTAGTGGTGCAGATGCAATTCTTGCCGCTGACGTCGATGGAGCCGGCAAGGTATACCTTGTAGGGGCTTTTGAAGGCACTTGCGATTTTAATCCTGGTATAGGCATGAATCAGTTAGCGGCTAGCAATACCGACGGGTTTATTTTACAGTTATCTTCCTTAGGAAATTTCAATTGGGTAAACAGTGTAGGTGGAGTAGGAGACGATCAAGTTATAGATGTTGCAATCGATAATTTAGACAAGGTGCATGTAACCGGTTTTTTTAGAGATACCGTAGATTTTGACCCCGACACTACCGCTTCATTTAACTTAGTGGCACAAAGCAATTACGACCATTACATCTACCAATTAGACACGTCGGGTGGTTTTGGCTGGGTGCAACAATTTACTGGCAATGCAGCAAGTACTGCGAGTCGCATATTTGTTGATGCGTTAGATAATTTGTACACAGTAGGAAGTTTTGCAGGAATCGTAGATTTTGATCCATCCGCATTAGTAAATAATAGGACCTCCATTGGGCAGTCTGATATTTTTATTCAGAAGCACAACCCTTCGCCTTTGGTCGGTTTACTTGAGTTAATTGAAGAAAATGATGCTAATATAAAAGTATATCCAAATCCGAGTCGAGCTCGGATAAGAGTCGAATTTGAAGAAGAGCACAAAATTGTAGAGATAAAGATTTACGATCAGCAAGGAAGGTTAAAGCAAGAGCACAACTACGACAACGTGCAATTCTTAGAAACAGTTTTAGAAGGTCCAGCTGGAATTTATTTTGTTGAGCTGCTACTAAATTCAACAGAACGAAAGGTTGTCAAAATAGTAAAAAACTAATTGTGCTTCCTGAACTCGACAATTTTTATCTTCGGCAAGAGGAGCCTAATCGTTCCTGTTTTTTACTGCTACGAGATATCATTCTGGCATATGATTGCAACATAACCGAAGCCTTTAAATACGGCCTGCCTTTTTTTATGGTTAATGGTAAAATGTTTTGCTTTACCTAAATAAAATAGCCCATTATTAAGGAATGACTAAGTAATAATTTGCTGTTTGTTTCTTTGAAGAGTATCTTTGCTGTCTCAATTATTAATCAAAATGATTTCGATGCAATTAACAGAACTACAAAAAATACTAATAGAAGATTACGGGCAAATTAACGAGCAGTCTGGTTTGTCTCCAGTTGCATCCCGAATATATGCGTTACTGACCGTTGTAAATCGAACTGAACTTTCATTTCAAGAAATTCAGAGAGCATTGAATATTAGTAAAAGTGTAACCAGTACCTCATTGAATACGCTAATGCTATTAGGACATGTTAATGCTAGAACCATTCTTGGTGATCGCAAGCGTTATTTTTATGCCGAGCTCGAGAAATGGAAAGATGGGGTACAAAGGCGCCTAGAGAATCTCGAAAAAATGGCAAACATTCTATTAGAGATTGAGAAACAAAAGACCAAACAAGATCTGCATCAAAAGAGAGACATAGCGGCATTCGCGAATTTCTTGCTGCAACATACGGCGAGATCGTTTAAAGATTTGAAAAATTTTGATAACAGCTAGAATAATTTCTGCAGTGTTGTGATTCAATTCACTTTTCTTCTTTCCAACCACCTTCGAGGCTAAAGTTTTTAACATTTTTTTAAGTTATTAGTTTTTTTGTTTTTTTTGTTATTTTTGGTTCTTAAAGTTTAGAAATAAACATTTATTTTTAAACGGCCCATAAGGGTAGATAAATTATTAACCAAAATTTTTAATATGAGAACATTTAGACTATCTAAATTAGTCGGTTTTCTTGTAGGAGCCTTATTCTATCTGGCCCCCACATCAGGAAAAGCGCAAACAAACATTGCCCCGTTAGCAACGGTGACTGCATCTACCTGTAATACAGGTCCGTGTAGTACATTGAATGACCTTAACTTAGGTACATGCGGGACACAACAAATGTGGATTTCCACAGCAACACCTCCTTCATTAGTGCCGGGGGTAAATTATATCGAATGGGTTTTCCCAACACCAAGAACTTTTGATACTTTGGTGATTCACCACGCGCAAAACAACGCTCGTTTCTTAACAGGAGCGACGGTTCAGTTTTGGGATGGTGCTGCATGGGTAACGCACAGTAACTTTTCTAACTTACCTCAAAACTGTATCAACAGAGTAGGTATTGGTAAATTATCAACTGATCGATTCAGAATTACTTCGTTTATCCCGGGAACTGGACAGACAAGTAATATGAACTTTAGAGAAATTGAAGTTTTAGAAGCACCGAATGGATCTGATGACGCAGCAGTTTTTGCAGTTGATTCTCCAAGAGTTTATTGTGCAGGTACTGAAAATGTAATTGTAACAATTGGTAACTTCGGAGTTAACCAAATTGATTCAGTTGATATTCATTGGTCTGTAAACGGTGTGGCTCAGCCAACGGTTCAGTTTATAGGGTTATTAGATACAAACTTAGGAATAGGGTCACGTTTTGCACAAGTAACACTAGGTAGTGCTGCATTTGCTGCAGGAGCAACCAACCTTCAAGTGTATACTTCTAATCCAAACGGACAATTAGATACAATTAACTTTAATGATACGGCAAATGTAGTGGTTCAAACCGCAGCAGCACCAACAAGTATTACTACTTCGAATGCAACATTAAACTCAATTGATGTAAATGCAGTTGGCGGAGCAGGCACTGTTGATTATGAGTTTGGTCCACTTGGTTTTGCCATTGGAACAGGAACTTCAGGTTCTTCACCAACTCCTAATTTTACCATTAGCGGTTTAACCCAAGGTACAACTTATGATGTATATGTGAGATCCAATTGTGGATTAGGTGATATATCCGCCTTCGTAGGGCCACAAACATTTAATACATCATACGGTATTCCTTTCGTGCAAAACTTTTCAAATTTTGCAGCAGGTATCGTTCAAAACCCATACCCTGAAGGTTGGTCAACGAACAATCCAGGTAACGGTCAGCCTCGTTGGGAATCTGAAGCAAGTACTGGAGCAAACACTAACTCTTTTGGTACGGGTCCATTTTGGGACAATACCAATTATTTGTCTACAGGAGGAATGTACATGTACATGGAAACTTCAGGTGGAACAGTTGGTGATTCAGTGGATTTTATTTCACCTCCAATTTTTGTAGATACTTCTTTGAATACGGTAGAAGTTTCTTACGCGTACTTTATGTTTGGAACAAATATTGACAGACTGCAAGTAATTGCAGATACCAATGGAGTTGAGACTGTTTTAGCAACGTACACTGGTGCGCAACAAGCAGCTCAAGGTGATCCTTGGTTAATTGGTTCTCACTTTTTGAACGGTTACAACGGTAAAAGTGTAACCATCAAGTTCAGAGGTTGGAATGTTGCTTGTTGTTCAGGTGATATTGCAGTTGATGATCTTAGAATTGACCCTGTATTCCTGTATTGCCATTAAATGCAGGTGTAATAGAAGTTCAAAACCCTGTAGGGAATATTTGTGCAGGTCCTGTTACTCCTGTTGTAGGAGTGAAAAACTTCGGATCAAACATTATCGATTCTGTTAGTGTAGTATGGGATGTAAATGGTATCTTAGATTCAGTTATGTATGTAGGTACAATTTTGCCTGGCGATACAGCTGCTGTTTCATTAGCTAC
>Ga0206129_10004776_pt1 | contig 14728 bp, 8 predicted proteins | sample Helgoland_Spring_8_FD_148616 | JGI IMG/M metagenome (GOLD analysis project Ga0206129, IMG submission 148616) | Pelagic subsurface seawater microbial communities from Kabeltonne, Helgoland, North Sea - Helgoland_Spring_Bloom_20160502_2 | ecosystem: Environmental > Aquatic > Marine > Epipelagic ...
CAAATCATTACAGCTCTTTTTGTGATCATTTCATGTGAAATACGAATTGATAATTTTGATGGGCTTTTTGGAATTTATGAACTGTCTACTGTTTTTAGTTACGTTTTTTCTGTATTTGTATTTGTAATCGTCGTGAATGCTTTTAATCTAATTGATGGTATTGATGGTTTGTCAGCGTCTGTAGGTTTAATTAGCACCCTATGCTTTGGTATGTTTTTCTTTTTAAATGATTTAGTGATTCAGTCCGTAATTATGTTTTGTTACTCTGGGGCATTAACCTCATTTTTAATATTTAATTTCAAAAAGCGTTTATTTTTAGGAGATAATGGCTCAATGAGTTTAGGGGTGGTCATTGCTTTTGGCGTTTTTTCGGTCATTACAGCCACTAATGGAGCCAACCTTGTTGGAGGAACAGGCTACTTTATTAACAATGCAAGTGTAATCGTTTTAGCTTTAATAAGTTTCCCGTTATTGGATACCCTTCGTGTATTTTGCGTGCGATTGGTGCAAGGCAAAAGCCCTTTTATACCCGACAGAAATCATTTACACCACCACCTTACATATTTAAATTTCTCTCATTTTGAGAGCACACTTATAATCGTGATTTACACGATTATAATTACAGGGATTGCCCTAGCATTAAGATCTTGGGATATTACCAGTCATTTTTTTGTAATGTTATTTTTATCATCTTTTGTTTATCTCATATCATGGATATCAAAAAGAAGGCTTAATACATAATAACACTTTGAAGACTTGACCGATTATAACATTAAATTAACCGTTTGTTACACGAAACAGCCGTTTGTTACATAGCTATAGGTTAATCCCTTTAAGAAACTTAATTTGCGTTCGGAATTACCTTAAATAAAAATATCATGAAAAAACCTACTTTACAAATATCAATCTTTGCAATCTTTTTTAGCCTGTCAGCTTTCGCTCAAGATTTGAATGTAGCTGCAGGTGGTCAGATGTATATCTCCCCCACAGCATTTGTCCGTGCGTCAAGTAACGTTGGTATTGACTCTAATGGTGAGCTTATCATGGACTCAGTGTCCGATGATTTTTCTGACCTTTTTGTTGTTGGGTCTTCTACAGGAACTGCAGAGTATCGTCATTTCACAGGCTCTTCTGCCACCAGGGATTTAGTCTCCCCACCAGTAAGTGGTCAAACCTTTGCCTCATTTGCGACTGCAAATACTGGGAAAATTGCGCCAGGAACTATTAATACTGCAGTCACAAGCCTCATGTATGGACCGTTGAACACTGCCACTTCTGCCTACGAGGAGTATTTGGCAGCAGACACCACACCATTGGTCGCTGCCAAAGGCTATCGAGCAGGGACTGTCACTGGACAAACATTGACTTATGAAGGAATTGTTAGTACAGGAAACGTTTCAATTCCTATTGTGTATAGTGGATCGGCAGTATATAAAGATAATAACCTTATTGGAAACCCTTATACTACTCATGTAAGTACTCAGGATGTTGTATCCGCTCTCGGGGCTGCTACTGCAGTTATTAACCCTTCATTTGCTGTCATATATGGATATAAGGGTATCACTTCTAATGACCCTGCTAATTGGACCGTTTTGGGCAGTACAAATCATGCAACGGTTCCTTTAATTACGCCTGGGCAAGCGTTTATTGTTAGAGCTATTGCTGCGGGTACTTTCTCCTTCCCAACATCAGCGAGAAGAGTAAGCACCGCTGCGCAAGATAATTTCCTCCCGGGGATTGTTCAGGGTACTACGCCTTCAACCTTGACGCTGACCCTAACGAAAGGATCTCAGTTCTGGAAAACCTACCTATACTTTGGTTCAGACGCACATACGGGTCGAGGTTTGGATCCAACCTGGGACGCAGGCTCTCTAGGGTCTGATTTAGGAACGCACTTAGTTGAAGAGGATCATCCAACTTCTGTAGGGGTTAACTTCCATATACAAGCCCTACCCTCAGCTGACTTGACAGCAACGGATTATGCCATTCCTTTGGAAGTGAATGTTGCAGCAGGTCAGGAAGCAACGATTAGTATCGACGATTTAGATGTTCCTTCAGGAACGAAATTTTATTTAGACGATGCAGAATTAAATGTTCAAACACTGTTAACCTCAAATGACTATACGTTTACCCCTTCTTCAACCTTAAGCGGTATTGGGCGTTTTTATTTAGGCACAACTTCATCCACTTTTTCAAGCCCTTATACGGCACTCAATTCTGTTGAGATTTTCTCATCGGCTACTACAAAAAAACTAATCGTTCAGGGTCAATTAAGGCATGACTCGACATTAATATTATATGATATAAGAGGCCGCGTGATACAAAAGCACCAATTGGAAGCATCTCAAACAAGGCACGAAATTGATGTATCTAACGTAAGTTCGGGAGTGTATGTTGCAAACTTGAACAATAATCACCAATCTAAAACAACCAAGTTAGTTATCAAATAAAGACTCATTTTAAGACGTAAAAGGCTTAAATGTAAATATTTCGCACTAAATTTCAACTTACAAATTCATGAAGAAATCAAATAATAATAAAAACCAAATCACTCGCAAAGAAGCCCTTTCTAAAATGGGGAAATATGCAGCACTAACCGCTATAGGAACGTTTATAACGTTGAATCCAACAAAGTCACAGGCTGCGTCAGTAATTGTGGCACCAGTAGCTAATGACGGTATTTTTGACGACTAAAACATAGAACAGCTTAAAAAACAATAATCAAATCGCATAAAAAAAGCATTACACTAAATTTAGTGTAATGCTTTTTTATGACTTTAACAGAGGGACAGTAAGAGTTACAACTGTACCGCCATCTGATTTTATTTCAAATTTTATGGGAGTCTTGTAAAGCTTTGAGGTTGCTTTTATAACGTCTTTAGTGATTTTCATTCCATGTAATTTTTCAGAATACATTTTTTCTGTATCAATCCCCACACCATTGTCTTTCACACAGATCACTAAACAGTTTTTCTCTATTTGATGTGTTAGAGAAATTAATCCCTTACTTTTCACACCCTTAAAGGCATGATTTACAGAATTTTCTAAAAAAGGCTCTATAATCCCAGGAGGGACTTTCCACCCCTTAATAATTGGGTCGTTAAGATCCATAATATTACACTCAAATCTATCTGAAAACCGTAACAGCTCTAAATACATATAATCCTTACAGATATTATATTCGGACTGATAGGATACTAAATCTTTACTCATATTATCAAGTGTAGACCGTAACAGCGTCGCCATTTTTGTAAGTGCATTAGAAGCGCTTTCAATATCTTTTTTGGCGATAAAATAATTGATGACAGATAATGCGTTAAATGTGAAGTGAGGTTTAAACTTTGATCTCAATACATCAACTTTCATTTTTTCGTTCTTATATTCCAAAGACTCTCTTTCTTTTACACTTTGAAAATAAAAAAATATAAAAATCGAAAACACTAAGAAGAATGCAAGCCCAACAGATGTTATTGTTTTTTGGTACTTGAGGTCATTTTTAGATTGTTCTTTTTCTAGTTTATCAGCTTTCTTTTTTGTCTTCGCCTCTAAGTCTGTAACATCTTTCACAAAACTTAAATACTTTTCAATTACGAGTAATTGTTTATCGTGTTGCTGTTGTTTAAGGGAACTTAACTTCGTGTTGTAAAATTTGAATGCACTTATATCACCACTATGTGTTTTAACATCAATAATTGCCTCCAAGGATTCATGGAGTTGATACATTTTTTTATTGTCTTCAAAATAGTTCAATGCTTTAAGGTACATCTTGTCGGCTGTGCCAAAGCGACGTTCTAAGGCATAGCGATGTCCCATATTGAGGTATAAAATATGTTCGTTGAAACTGTTTTTCCCTTTAAATTTCTCTAAGAGGATAGGGAATAGACTGTCCACTTTAGAGAGTTGTAGGTTATTTCGATACGCAACCAAAAGTTCATGGGTATGCTCACTTTTTTTGGCATGAATCAGTTCTTTTTTGTGATTGTTTTGAGACCGATACCATCGTGTCAATATTAAATTTTTTGTTTGTTTTGGGAGGTCGTATGTGTTCAGGTAATATAACAGACTATCATTTTGTGTTTTTTGCAAATAGTGTAGTCTGTGTTTTTGATGCAATCGAATATCGTTATCGTTAAAAGGAATTGTTTTTAGAATTTCAAAATAGCGATTAGAATAATATTTACTAAGACCTATAGAGGCTTTTGATGAATTGTATTGAGATAAATAGAATTCACTCATATTGAGATAACAAAGAAGGAGAAGTCTAGGGTGATTTTTTAAGTACTCGTACTCTTTAATCATCAGGTCTTCCAAAACATCCACCGAGCCTTTGTTTTTTTCTATTTGCTGAAATGTGAGATCTACAAAAAGAGAATCTTCTTTTAAAGACCAAGCCTCATTTCTAAGCTTATTGAAGATACTATCAGAGTTCTGAGTGTTTTGATTGTCAAGAGATGCATTTATTTTTTCAATAAACGCATCTCTTGTAGTGGCTTTCTGAGCATTTATCCAATTCGTACACACACTTAACAAGCTAATACTTGTTATTGCCCAAATTGATCTTAAAATTTTCATTAAATCATCCATTTTGCTAAACAAAAACTAAAGTTACACAATTACTTTTTAAGAACAAATCAATTCACCTTATTATAGTGTTTTATAGTAGTTTCAAGGCTTTTTTAATAGTTTTTAAGTTATTTTCCCTATTTTTGTATTGTAACCTACTTATCTAGAGTATAATAAATTTTTAACTAATTGTTCTTTGAGTAGTTATACATTATGTATTATTTGAGTCACTAAATCGCGTTCTTATCTTAATTTATTATGTCAAAAATCAGTGCTGTACTCGTCGATGACGAAATTAAAAACAATGAATTATTAAACATTTATTTAGATAAATATTGCCCTATAATTGAAGTAATAGCAATCGCTACTACTGTTGAGAGTGCAATCACTACAATCAACGACTTACAACCCAAACTTATTTTCTTAGACATTGTGATGCAAGACGGCACGGGGTTCGATGTGCTTGAAGGTATAGATTATGAGGATTATTCCGCGGTGTTTATAACAGCTTTTCAGGAGTATGCAGTATCCGCCTTCAAATTTAATGCCATTGATTTTCTTCTAAAGCCAATTGATCCAAAGGATTTGATGACAACAGTAAAAACACTTGAAGACAATCTTAAGAACAAACTCTTTACGACCAACCCTCAATTAGAATCTGCCAAAATTTCTATTGAAGCCAAAACTTCTGATTATAATTTTATTGCAATTCCTTCCACAAAAAAAATCGACTTCATTAAGATAGATGATATTTTATACTTTGAATCAGATGGAAGATACACTATAATTCATCTAATTGACAAGACAACCTTTTTTGTTTCTAAAAACATTGGAGAGTATGATAAGATTTTAGCTCCAAGGTATTTTTTTAGAATCCATAAAAAATACTTGATAAACCTTAAGTATATTGTAAACATCAATAATGCCGATGGCAGTAACTGCGAGTTAATTGGCAATCTTATATTGCCCGTTGCCAAACGAAGAAAAGAGGATTTAGTATCCTTTTTAAACATTAAGTAATCTTGATTCTTAGAGTAGCGCTATTGACATCTCCGATGGTTTTATAGTGTTATCCTTCGTTGCTATTAGCTTAAATTTCAAATTTTCATTACCTTGTGCCTTTCGAATCATTATGAGGATTATTAAGTATATATTAGTTTTATTAGCCTCTTTGGTGATTTCTGCCCAAGAGCACCCTCCTGTAATGGCTTATAATCCAGATGCCTATGCTGCTCAAAATCAAAACTGGAGTATTTCTCAGACCTCGGATCAAACCATGTATTTTGCCAATAACTCCGGATTATTGGAGTATGATGGTATGAATTGGAAACTTTATCCAGTCCCAGACAACTCTATTGTAAGATCGGTAAAGGCAATTGACGACTTAATTTACACAGGGAGTTATATGGATTTTGGTGTTTGGAAACGAAATAATAAAAGCATCTTAGAGTACACCTCTTTAGTACAGCAATTAGGTATTGAGTTAGACGAAGACGAACAGTTTTGGGACATTATTAAATTAGATGATTGGTTAATTTTTCAATCTCTTTCCAGGATTTATTTAGTGAACGAACTCACAAAAGAAACAACTTTTATAGAATCTGATCATGTCATCTCAAATATATTTGAGGTGGAAGGGGTCTTGTTTTTTAACCAGCTAAATAAAGGATTTTATAAAATAATTGATGGAAATGTTGAGCTTGTTAGTGAAGATGTAAGGTTGACATCTAATAACCTTGTGGGCGTATTTGAGCTTAATAACCAATTGTTAATTATCACGGCATCCAATGGGTTTTATCTCCTAGAAAACAAGAAACTAACCCCATGGAAAATAGACCCTAAAGTTGACCTGAATTCACTTACAATATACAGCACCACTAAGTTAAGTGACAACAGTATTGTTATAGGGACTGTTTCCAACGGACTGTACCACCTAAGTCCAAACGGGATGCTTAAATATGATCTTAACTTTGAGAAGGGTCTCAGTAATAATACGGTATTATCTGTTTTTGAAGACTACCAAAATAACTTATGGCTAGGGCTTGATATTGGAATTAGCCATATAAATCTGTCCTCTCAGTTTATTATTTGTAACGATACAAAAGGAGCCATCGGTACCGTCTATACTTCTGTGCTATTTGAAGATTATTTATACTTAGGGACAAATCAAGGACTGTTTTATAAACGGAGAGACAAGAACTCTGGCTTTACTTTTATAGAGGGTACAAATGGTCAAGTGTGGAATCTTAAGGTTATTGACAACCAAATTTTCTGTGGACATGACCGCGGAACCTTACTCATCAAAAACCAAAAACTACAATACAGTATAGGTCAATCCCTTGGAACGTGGGACTTTAAACTCCTTAAAGAGAACCCAAACATCATATTACAAGGAAATTATAACGGCTTAAGCCTTTTAGAGAAAACGGAAGGGCGGTGGCGTTATAGGAATAAAATTAAAGGGTTTGATATCTCAAGTCGTTTTTATCAACACATAGGAGATCAAATATATGTGAACCATGAATTAAGAGGTTTATATGAGCTCACTTTAAACAAAGATTTAACTGAGGTCTCTAAAGTTTCTAATATTACTCCAATCACCAAGGGTAATGGCTCCAACTTTCTAAAATTCTCTAAAAACTATTATTACACCTCGTCTGAAGATGTTTACAAATTCAATCCTACAGATCATTCCTTCATTGAATCAGAGCCTTTCAAAGAAGTCTTAAAAGAGTACTCAACACGTACCACCATTATGGATGTCAAGGACTCTGAGGGACTTAAATGGTGCTTTGCAGATGACAATATTTTAATCATTAGTGCAGGAAGTGTTACGCAAACACCAAAAGTTGAAATCATTCCAGTTGCGATATCAAACTTTAAAAAGGTTGTTTCTGGTTTCGAGAACCTCACAAAAATTGGGACAGATGAGTATCTTCTAGGCTCTGCTTATGGTTATTTTATTTTTAATTCAGACACACCAAAACCAAATCACCTTTATAATTTAAAAATCAACTCTGTTGAGGCCAGTAAAATTAATGAAGATAAATTTCGACTCAACTCTACAGATCCAAAGATTTTAGACTCCGAAAACAATAATATTTATATTAATTACAGCATTCCTCACTACGACAATGTAGTCAGTAAAAAATATTCTTACAAGCTAATAGGGTGGTCCAATTCTTGGTCGGATTGGCAAGCTGAATCCCAACAAGTATTTGAAAACCTGCCTTTTGGGAGTTATGAGTTTAAAGTTAAAGGGAAAATAGGGAATTCCGAAACTCTCAATACCGCCTCCTATTCTTTTGTTATCAACCGCCCCTGGCACCTTTCAAATGCTGCAATAACTCTTTATGTAATCTTTTTTATTATTTTATGGATCCTAATCCATAACCTATACAAACGGTATTACAGAAAACAACAACAACAACTTCTTCAGAAATCTCACGAACAACTTGCACTCAAAGAACTTGAAACCTCTCAAAAATTCATGCAGTTAACCAACGAGAAACTGAAACTTGACATTGAAAGTAAGAATCGAGAGTTGGCAGTCTCTACAATGAGTTTGATTAAAAAGAACGAGTTCTTGAATAGCATCAAAAGTGAATTAAAGGAAAAAGATAATCAACAGGATATCAAGAAGGTAATCAGGATTATTGATAAAAATCTAAACAATACAGACGATTGGAAGCTATTTGAAGAAGCCTTTAACAATGCGGACAAAGACTTTCTAAAACTTATCAAAGAAAAGCACCCAGTACTCACCCCAAATGACCTTCGTTTGTGCGCCTACTTACGACTAAATCTATCCTCTAAAGAGATAGCGCCACTGCTAAATATATCCCCGAGAAGTGTAGAGGTAAAACGATATCGTTTGCGAAAAAAAATGGATTTACCCCATGAATCTAGCTTAACAAATTATATTTTAGAAATATAATAACCCTACAGCTCGCTTTTTTACCCATACAAATCCACTACATTTGGACAAATTTCTTTTGTTTAACATTTACCATATTTTGTTAATCAATATTTTTTACCCTATAAAATTGCCATTTCACTAAACATCAGACATTTTTTTATTTTGTATAACATTTGTTGAGGTTATTTAAACAAATTATGTAATTAGTTGTTTTAGATTTACAGTAAACCAAAACAAACCAATATTCATGAAAAAAATATTTTATTCCGCACTGATGACTTTAGCATTTGCTTTTACAGCATCCGCCCAAAATTCGACAGTAAGCGGTACAGTGAAATCTAGCGCTGATGGTCTTCCTCTTATAGGAGTAAACGTCATAGTTAAAGACACAAGCACTGGAGCTGTGTCCGATTTCGATGGAAATTTCACCATCACAAATGTACAACCGAATGCAACCTTAGTCTTTACCTATATAGGGTTTGAGACTAAAGAATTACCAGCGTCGGCAAACATGGATGTTTCTTTAGACGAAGACAACGAATCTCTTGATGAGATTGTTGTGATTGGATATGGATCCAAAAATAGGAAAGATGTGACGGGATCAGTGTCATTTGTAGGCGCTGAAACAATTGAAAAATTAAAACCTGTAGATGTTTCTCAAGCATTACAGGGAACCACAACGGGAGTTTCTGTCTCTTCGGCGTCAGGATCGCCAGGAAGTGGATTTAAATTCTTAATTAGAGGGGTTAGTAGTAACTCTAGTAACGACCCTTTATTAGTTGTAGATGGATATATAGTATCAAGTCTTAACAGTCTGAATCCAAATGATATTGAAAGTCTTACAGTATTGAAAGATGCGCAAGCGGCTATTTATGGAATTCAGGGAGCTAATGGAGTTATATTAGTAACAACTAAAAATGGAAAGAAAAATACGGCGCCTAAAGTATCTTACAATGCCTTTGCAGCCGTACAACAAACAACCAAAAAACTTTCCTTACTTAACGGTACGGAGTATGCTGCCTTGGTCAATGAAAGTTACGCAGCCAATGGACAAAGTTTGCCTCACACCAACCTAAGTGGTTTAGGTGAAGGGTTAGATTGGCAAGATCAAATTTTTGATGAAGCACTATTGATTAACCATAATCTAAGTTTATCTGGAGGTACAGAAAAAATTACGTATTATTTAAGTGCAACCCATTTAGACCAAGATGGAATCATTGCTCCAGACAAGTCAAACTATGTAAGAGATAACATAAAGTTAAACTTAGGCGTGGACGTGAATGACCGCTTAAAGACGACTTTAAATCTTAATTACTTTTCTAACAGTAGAAAATCAATCAACGAATCAGGTTTAGGTTCGGTATTATTTAATGCGATTAGTTATTCGCCATTATTTACTTTAGATCAAGAAGATGTTGGGGGAGTGTTTGGATCTGATGCGCCTTTATTTGGAAATGAAATCATCAATCCATTGTCTCAAATTAGAGACACTTACAATTCCTATTCTGGAAGCAGTATTGAAGGAAACTTCCAATTAGAATACAAACTTACAGATGCTTTAAAAGTAACCTCTAGAATCGGGTTTAAAACCTATAGCGATAAAAGCAAGTCTTTTTCACCGATTGTAAATTACGGATCAGGAAAAGTATTTAATACAACTCGAAGTACCGTCAATCAAGGTCGAAATCAATACGACTCTTACACATGGGATTCTTTTGCAACGTACAAAAAATCAATTGCAGATAAACATAACATTGAAACAACTGTTGGTATGACCGTTGTCAAAAATTGGGGTGATGGTTTATCTGGAACAGGTTATGACGTCCCTTACAATTCATGGGATTTTGCAGATATTTCACAGACAACAGGTTTAGGCACAGGTAATGATACTAGTTCTTATACTTATGACAACCGTTTGTTGTCTTATTTTGGACGTCTTCAATACGACTTTAAAGGGAAGTACTTATTGTCTGCGATGGTTCGTCGCGATGGTTCCTCAGCCTTTGATAATGATTACAGAATCGATTACTTTAAATCGGTCACTGCTGGATGGAAAATTTCAGAAGAAAACTTTTTGAAAGACAATCAAACAATTGATTTCTTGAAGTTAAGAGGAAGTTACGGAACACTAGGAAATCTTGTTGGTGCCGATTTATACAAGGCATTACTATCTGGAGAAGCAACCTACGTATTTGATGGTACTTTATCCAATGGTCAAGCGCTTGGAAAACTTCCAAATAAAATTGCACAATGGGAAACAGCTGAAAAATTAGACATTGGACTGGACGCTAAATTATTTAATAATAAATTAGAAATTGTAGCAGATTACTTTTTAGAAGACCGAGTGGATTTGTTGATTGAAAACCTGCCAGTTTCGGGAATTTTAGGAACGACTGCTCCAGGCTCTTCAGCTCCAACAGTTAATGCTGGTACTACACGATCAGAAGGTTATGAGTTGTTGTTAAGCTACAGCGATAATATTTCTGAAAACCTATCCTTTAATGTAAGCTACAATGTAACTAAGATAAAAGGGGAAGTCATTAACATCATCGGAGATGTTTCTCCTACGGGTGGATCTTTTGGAGTAGGACAGCCTTTGCTACCCTCAATAATGACCGTTGGTCAACCAATAGGATCTTTTTACGGACTTCAAACGAATGGAATCTTTCAGAACCAAGCCGAAGTCAATGCCCATCCAACTCAAGAAGGATTGGGTTATGCAGCAGCGCCAGGAGACATTCGTTATGTAGATGTCAATGGGGATAATAAAATTGACGCCGATGACAGAACATTTATTGGAAAACCTTTAGCCGATTATTTTATGGGCTTTAACTTCTCAATCAACTACAAGGACTTTGATTTTAGTGCCTATACCTATGCGGAAATAGGTAAGGAAATGGTGCGTAATTATGAGCGTGACCAACCCAGAGTGAACCGGCTTGATTATTACTTAGACCGTTGGACAGGTCCAGGAACCAGCAATACAGTTCCTAGAGCGACCACAGGAGCTACGACTAATAAATTATTTTCTGACTTCTTTGTAGAAGATGCTTCATTTGTTCGTATCCAAAACATTCAGTTGGGATACAGCTTACCAGAAGACCTCCTCCAAAAAATAGGGATGTCTAAAGTAAGAATTTACACTTCCGTTAACAATGCTTTTACTTTTACGAAGTACAAAGGATTTGACCCTGCAGCCACAAATGGTGCTGCCATTGGGGGCGGTATTGATAGTGGATTCTATCCAGCCGTTAGACAATATATTCTTGGACTAAATGTTTCATTTTAAACTAAAGCACGATGAAAAACAATAAAAACATACTATCTGCAATTCTAGTGTTTACACTAATTGCTACTGGAATTTATTCCTGTTCGGATGAATTCTTAGATGAAACTGAAAATTATAATATTGACTCTGAGAATTTCTTTAATTCGGAAGAAGACTATTATTTAGCACTCGTTGGAGCTTATGATTTACTACAAGCTTCTTACGTAAATGTACTCTTAGGAGAAATTGCTTCAGACAACACACTCTGTGGAGGTGAAAGCGCAACAGATGTTGTAGGCTTTCAGCAAATTGACGATATGGGACACACCGAAGTAAACAGCAACCTAAGAGATATTTGGAGCTGGATGTTTGCAGGCGTGAGTAGAACCAATTACTTCTTAGAAAATCAAAACAAAACAGCCTTTGACGGACGTGATGCTATGGTTGCAGAAGCTCGTTTCCTTAGAGCCTATTACCATTTTGAATTGGTAAAATGGTTTGGAGGAATTCCAATCAAAAATTACGAAGCAGCTTTAGAGGGTGCTGGAGAACGTTTTGTTCCTGGCGATGAACTAGTGATTGCTAGATCCTCATCAGCTCAGGTATATGCGCTTATTGAAAGTGATTTGACCTATGCAGTTAACAACTTAGAATACACAGCTCCTCAAGTAGGACGTGTGACTAAAGGAGCTGCAGAGGCGTTACTTGGAAAAGCCTATTTGTATCAAAACAAATTTACAGAGGCTGCGACTGTTTTAGACAACGTGATTAATAATGGACCTTACGATCTTGCATTAGACTATGCTACCATTTTTGAAAGTGGAGGCGAGAATAATGTAGAATCAGTGTTTGAAGTACAATATACAGATGCTGAAGGTGCAGGATTCGGTTGTTTACAATGTAGTGAAGGAAATATTGCCGTTGGATTTAATGGAATTCGCAACTATTCAGGACCTACTTTTGATTCTGGATACAGTTTTAATGTACCGACTCAAGAAGCCGTAGATGCTTTTGAAACAGGAGACTCTAGAAAAGACGTTTCTATTTTAGACATTGAAGCTTGGGCAACAACAACACAAGCAACTTTTGGAGTTGGTTATGAGCATACAGGCTATTACAACAGAAAATACCTTGCACGTCAAGGCGATCAAAATATGGGCGATCAAAATTTAACAAACCCAAACAACTACAGATCGATTCGTTTTGCAGATGTATTGTTAATGGCAGCAGAAGCGAACAACAGAGGAAGTATTGATGATGCTAAAGCACAACTATACTTAAACAGAGTACGCGAACGTGCATTTGGAAATACGACTAATAATGTGTCTGCTTCAGGGACAGCACTTACAGATGCAATCTATCACGAAAGACGTGTTGAACTTGTAGGAGAAGGACATCGGTTCTTTGATTTAGTTCGTACAGGTCAAGCAGCATCTGAAATAGACGGCTTTGTAGCTGGAAGAAACGAATTATTTCCTATTCCAATTGAAGAAATTCAATTCTCAAATGGACTCTGGACACAAAACACAACTTATTAAAAAAATATAACGATGAAAACACTTAAATATTTATTTAGTTTATGTCTTGTAGTCTTTACACTATCTACATGTTCAGACGATGTAACAGACCTAAGCTTTGTCTCCAAAGTGGAGGCTCCTACTGAATTAGCAATGCTTTTTCAAGTAACTCAAGACAATACAGGCTTGGTAACCATCACTCCTACAGCAGAAGGTGCTGTTAGTTTTGATATTTCTTTTGGAGACGACACTGTCGAACCTGAAAGTTTAGAAAACGGACAAAACATTGCACATACGTATGCAGAAGGGACTTATACTGTAAACGCAGTCGCTTATGGAATCACAGGCTTAGAAACAACCTTGAGTCAAGAATTAGTGATTTCTTTTGAAGCACCCTCTAACTTAGTGGTGACCATTGAAAATGATACAGCTATTTCAAAACGTGTAAACATCCTAGCCGAAGCTGATTTTGCAGTGAGCTTTGATGTGTATTCTGGAGTTACAGGTGTAACAACGCCAGTTACTGGTAACATTGGAGAGATAGTTTCTTTAGATTATGAAGAAGCTGGAACGTACACAATTACCGTAGTCGTTATGGGAGCAGCTATTGAAACAACCACCTATACCGAAGAATTTGAAGTCACGGCTATTGTAGCACCTTTAACAGCGGCACCAACACCGCCATCAAGACAAGCTACGGATGTAGTCTCAATATACAGTGATGCCTATACCAATGTTGATTTATCTGAACTAAATCCTGGATGGGGACAAACAACAGTCCTAACCGAAGTTCAAGTTGAAGCAAACAATACTTGGTTTTATAGCGATTTAAACTATACTGGAATTGTAACCGATTACGGAAATGCAACGGATCTTTCAGCTATGGAATTTGTACATTTTGACTATTGGACACCAGATGCGACCGTTTTAGGTCTTAAACTAGTCAACACCTCTCACCCAGATGGAGACCCGTTAAAAGAAGACATTGAATTTGTGAGCCCTATCACTTTAGGTGCTTGGGTAAGCGTAGAAATTCCTTTAGCAGATTATACAACCGATGTATCTGGTATAACTCAATTGTTATATGATACTACTGGTAACAGTGCAATTGTTTATATAGATAATTTATATTTTTACAAAACATCTAGCAATACTTCTGGACCAACACCTATCACATTTGAAACACCTTATGTATTAGATGGTTTTGATGGCGGTACTACTTCAGTGATCGCAAATCCAGATACAAATGGCAATACTTCAGGTTCAGTCTTAGAACTTGTAAAAGGATCAGGACAACCATGGGCAGGATCTAAAATCACAGTTCCAACACCATTTTCTTTTGCAGGATCAACATCAGTGTCGGTTAAAGTCTGGTCCCCTAGAGCAGGTCTTACTCTTATGATGAAGTTTGAAGATGCTGTGCCATGGCCAAACAATGCTGGTTCTGCTGAAATTACAGCG
>Ga0206129_10004785_pt1 | contig 14717 bp, 14 predicted proteins | sample Helgoland_Spring_8_FD_148616 | JGI IMG/M metagenome (GOLD analysis project Ga0206129, IMG submission 148616) | Pelagic subsurface seawater microbial communities from Kabeltonne, Helgoland, North Sea - Helgoland_Spring_Bloom_20160502_2 | ecosystem: Environmental > Aquatic > Marine > Epipelagic ...
GAGTGGGCCCCGGGTGCATTCACCGCTGCGCTGGTCGCCTGCAACCTTGCCCCACGTGATCTTCCGGCCGTCGACACTCTGTCGGTAGCCCAAGTCGATACTGCGCTCGATCGGTTGTCGCGCCTCACACTCGCCGGGCGCAAGACATTTGTTACCGGTGCCATGGCCATCGTGGCCCACGACGCAACCACAACTGCCGACGAAGCCGAACTCATCCGGGTTGTCGCTGATGCCGTTCGTTTACCCGTGCCTCCTCTACTGCCTCGCTGAGCCGCTCTGCCACACTGTGTCCATGGCATCGATCACCAACGAGACGCTCAGCCGATACCTAAGCGACCAACTCAACGCCGTCGTGGTCACCTCGAATCTGTCACCGGTTACGGCAGGAGCTCGGCGGATCAATGTGCTCTTCGACGCAACGATCGACGGCACCGACCGGGCGCTGTGTATCACCCAGCTCCCAAACGAGGGTGAAGCGTTTCGTTCCATTCCCGACGAGGTCCAATGGCTGAACCTTGCGCACCGTGCTGGCATGAACGTCGCCGAAGTGGTTGGGTGGAGCGACGACGCCTCGATCCTGGGCGGCCCATTCTTCATCACCCAGCAGATCTCTGGGGTCACGATCCCTAAGCGGGTTGTCGAATTATGCGCGGACACTCCCGGGTTGGGTGCAACGGTGGCTTACCAGATCGGCGAGTCGCTGGCGCGGCTGCACGTACGCAGCATCGACGAGGTTCCTGCCGACGTCGAACGCCCACCTGGCACCGCTGTCGACGCCGCCCTTGCCTGGATCGACGAAGGAATGTCCGAACTGCTGCAACGCTCTCCTGCTTTTGAGCTCGTCGTCCGGTGGCTGACCCATAACCAACCGTCGCCGGTAGCCGTTACGCCCATCCACGGCGACACCCGCAACGGCAACATCATTGTGAACGAGACCGGACTCGGCGCCATTCTTGATTGGGAGACCGCTCATATTGGTGAGCCCTTCGAAGACCTGGCATGGCTGGCGCAACGCATGTGGCGAGCCCGTAACGACTCACTTGAGATCGGGGGCTTCGCCAATCGGAGCGATCTTCGCCGTGGCTATGAAGCGGGCGGTGGCGAGTGGAGTGACGAACGTTTCCACTGGTGGAAGGTCTACCGGTGTGTGTGGTGGGGACTGGGGCTCGCACGCCAAGGTCGTCAACATCTCGACGGCACCTTCCGTTCCGTGATCATGGCAGCGAGCGGCCGTCGGGTTGCCGAACTCGAATGGGACGCACTCTGCCTCATCGACCCTGCGAACCAGGCTGCCTAACGGTTCTCACGCTGCCAACGGTCGAGGCTCTTTTGCCCACAAAGGGCGACTATCTGCGGACCGGACGCATCCCCCACACGAATTGTTTACCTCCCCAGGGGAAGTAACTTTTCGCCTTAGGGGCGCAGCAGGACCTTGCCGGTCGTGTGGCGACCTTCCAGCAGTTCGTGTGCCTCGACGGCACTCGCGAGTGGCAGTTCAAGACCGATGCGAACATCGAGGTCGCCCGCAGCGATCCAGCCAAACATCTCGTCGGCGCGCGTTTGCAGCTCACCTGGCTCGGCGATGTAGTCGAACAGGCTGGGGCGGGTCACGAACAGTGACTTGCCTGCGCTCGCTGCGATAGGTGTGATGGCGGTAACGGGGCCCGATGCATTGCCGAACGTGGCCATGACGCCACGGCGTCGCAGCACTCGCAGGCCGCCGTCGAAGGTGGTGGCACCGACACCGTCGTACACAACATCGATGGCGTTCGGGCCTGCAATCTGCTCGATGGCTTCAGCGAAGTCGACGTGGCGGTACATGATCACATGGTCGGCACCAGCCCCTCTGGCTAACTCGGCTTTCTCGTCGGTGCCGACGGTTGCGAAGACCTCGGCGCCTCGCATCTTGGCCATCTGTACGAGCAGCAGGCCAACACCACCCGCAGCAGCGTGCACGACACACTTGTCGCCTTGTTGCAGCGCGTAGGTGCTGTCGACCAGGTAATGAGCGGTGAGCCCCTGCAGCATTGCGGCCGCAGCGACATCGTCGCTGACGCCGGCGGGGACGGCAACCGCCGACGCTGCCGGCATGGCGACCTGTTCGGCATAACTGCCTATGGCACCGGTCCACGCCACCTTGTCACCGACGTTCCATTGACTCACGTCGCCACCCGCCGCGGTGATAATGCCTGAACCTTCGAGCCCAGGGGTGAATGGCAGCGGCATTTCATAGAGCCCTGACCGGTGGTAGGTGTCGATGTAGTTCACGCCGGCCGCACCGACTGTGACCACGATGCCGTCCGCCGCAGCAGTCGGCTCATCGACTTCCTCAAGGGCCATTACCTGAGGGTCACCGGTCTCACTAATTCGAATCGCATGCATGCGCGGACTGTAATCGCTTCGTGCAACAGGCTGCATGTGCAGTCACCTGTCGCCCACCATCTGGTGAGTGGCCAAACGAACCTTTCTTGCTCGGCTCGGGGAACTCGTGAATGGACTAGCTCCGGTCGGACACGAATCTCTCCAGGGGTTCGCCCCCATCAGGCACCGACGCGAGGCAAGCTGTGATCGAGAAACCGCTCGAGATCCCGCCGAGAAGATGGAGTGGTCTGGCATGATGCGAAGTGATGACTGCGGATAGTCCCACACCTGGCAACACGGACGCGGCTGGCATGTTGCTCGACCAACTTGTCGACGCCGAAAAGGCCTACCGATCGGGCGAGCCGATCATGGGCGACGACGAGTTCGATGAGCTGCGCGATCAGCTGGCAGCACTCGATTCTGACCGGGCCGATGTCGAGTCATTCCTGAACTCTGTCGCTGGCGGCCAGGAGTTGGGCGACGTTCCCCACCCAATCAGGATGTTGTCGCTCGGCAAGGTCACCACCGACGACGAGCTCACGAAGTTCATCGACCGGGTAGGTGCGGACACCGCTCTGATCGTGACCCCCAAACTCGATGGCGTGGCGCTCGCCGTCAGATACGTCGGCGGAACCCTCGACGACGTGATCACTCGCGGCAATGGAGAACTTGGCACCTCGGTCATCCACAACAGCGACCTGATCGCCAATCTCCCAATCACGCTCCCCCAGCCTCTCGACATCGAAGTCCGAGGCGAGGTCGTGATGACCCACGAAGACCTTGCGGTCGCGTCGGCCAATCGGGGCACGCCGTTCGCTAACCGTCGCAACCCCATCGGGCCGACCCTGAACCAGGCGACCAAAGACCGCACGTACGAATCGCCTATGCGTTTCGTTGCCTTCTCGATCGCAGCGTCCGCAAACGATTCGCTGGTCGATGACTTCTTCGCACTCGCCGACCTCGGTTTCATGGTCGTGGCCGACGAACCCCAACTCGCACCGCTGACAGCCATCTTCGACACCGCTCCAATCAGCGCAGCATCCTTACGAGCCCATATCGACACGATTGGTGTTGTTATGGCCGACGTCGACTTTGACTACCTGCTCGACGGGGCCGTCATCGCTGTCAACAACCGAGCGATGCGGGAACGACTCGGCGAAGGCAGCCGCATTCCGCATTGGGCGATTGCCTTCAAATTCCCGTCCGAGACGGCTCTCGGTGTGCTCGACCGCATCGAGAACGCGGTCGGCAAAACCGGCGCAATCTCGTACACCGCTGTGCTCCGAGAACCGGTCCAGCTCGCTGGCACCGCCGTCGAACGAGCATCACTGCACAATCCCGCAATCATCAGAGCACTCGATGTTCGCATTGGCGACACCGTTGTCGTCACGAAACGCAATGAGATCATTCCCCAGATCGTCGAGGTCGTGCTCAGCGAACGCCCGGCCGACTCGGTCCCCTACGAAGACACGCAGATCTGCCCGAACTGTGGTGAACCTCTGGACTTCTCGGCTGCCCGTCCGAAGTGTTTGAGCCCCACGTGTTCGCTGGGTTCCCGTTTGGCCAGCGCGGCCAGTCGCAATGGTTTCGACTGGGACGGTGTAGGCAAGATCGCGTTGCAGAAGGCCGTCGATGCCGGACTGGTGGACAATCTGGCCGACGTGTTCGCGCTGAACGCCGAGGCCTGGGCCACTCTCGAAGGCATCACCGACTCGTCGACCAAGATCGTCGACATCATCGCTGCCTCGCTGAAGACAACCCGCCTCGACCATGTACTCGGCTCGCTTGGGATTCGATTCGTAAACCGGACCTTCGCCCGCCGATTAGCCGAACACTTCGGCTCGCTCGAAGCCATCCGAGCGGCTGACTTCGACACCCTGCTCCAAGTCGACGGCATCGGTGATGGCCGAGCCGAAGCCATCGTCGCCGACCTCGATACCCTCTCCCCCGTCCTCGATCGACTCGCCGAGCTTGGCCTCGAACCAATTCCGATGCCCGAAATCGAAGTCGCCGAAGGTGCCCCATTCTCCGGACACAAGGTGCTCGTCACAGGCACGCTGCCTGGCGGTATGAAACGCGACGAGGCCAAGGAAGCAGTTCGGACCCTGGGTGGTGACCCGGCATCGTCGGTGAGCGCCAAGGTCACTCGTTACGTAATCGGCGAAAGCGCTGGGCAAGCCAAGGTCGACAAGGTTGAAGCGTTGGTCGCTTCGGATCCTGAGCGGTACCAGGTACTGACAGGCGAAGAATTCATCGCTCTCCTCGCTGACGGCTAGCTCACCCTCATCCGCCCGAGATGATCTTGTCTTCTCGCGTGCTCGTCACGATTCCTAACAGGTCGGCGCTCGATGCCAACCGTTCCCCAACGTTCTCACCTGGTTGAGCAACGCCTGTCGTCACGTTCTCGCCGCGCTTTTCGGCAAGTTTTTCGGCGAGTTCGACCATTTTCATATCGGGTTCGCATGTCGCCGTTACCTTCGTGCGGCGAAACCTGTGAACGAGAGCGTCGAAGATGCGCATTTTGTTAATCTAACAACCCACCGTTTGGGACCACGAGTTCGAGCTACGCCAGCGTGACTATGCATCGATAATGGCGTAGACCTCGATCTCAACGGTCATCCGAGGGTCGACCAACTTGGCGACTTCGACCATGGTCGACACCGGCCGCACGTCATCAAAGAGCTCGAGGTGTGCCCGTGCGACCTGTTGCATGTCCCGGTCGATGTCGGTCACATAGATCACGGTGCGCACCACGTCTGCGGGTCCGGCGCCGACTTCGGACATCGCGGTAGTAATGATCCCGAGCGCGGACACTGCCTGTTCGTACGTGTCGGTTCCCTCGAGCGCATCCATCGCTGCGCACGTACCGGCCACGTGAACCTGATTTCCCACCCGAACAGCACGGCAATAACCGTGCACATCCTCGAAGGGGCTTCCCGATGCAACATTCTGTCGTGTCATCTATGCAAATTAGGTGCGTGATGTACGAAATACGTACACCACGCTCCTAATTTGCGTTACAGCTCTTCGCGTTACGGGTCTTTGGGCCAGAGGTCTGGGTGTCGGGGTGGGTTAGTCGAGCCAGCTGGCGGGGGCGCCTCGTTGGACCTTGTTGAACCGGCTGGCGAACGATGGCGTCTCGAACATCTCTGCGCTGCCGCCGTAGCCGAACAGGTACTGGCCAACACGACGCATCTGCATCTCTTCGGAGCCCTCGGTGATGCGATAACGACGATGGTGACGGAAGATGTGTTCGAACGGCATGTGACGGCTGTAACCGATACCGCCATGCACCTGGATTGCCTTGTCGGCAGCCTCGCCAACCAAACGATTGGCTTGGTAGTTGCACATTGCGACCTTGTCGGAGATCTCGGTGCCGTGTTCGACCTGATCGAGCTGCCACGCCGTCTTACGGATGAGCTCGCGCAACATCGCGGCCTGGGTGTGCAGTTCAACAAGCGGGAACTGGATGCCCTGATTTACCGACAATGCACGCTCGTGGATCATGCGTTCACGGGCGTACTTCACGGCCTCGTTGATGCAGTATTGGGCCGCACCCAAACTCGATGCGGCTTGACGGATGCGGTTCTCGTGCACAAACAGTTGCGCTGTGGCTAGTCCCTGGCCTTCTGGCCCGAGCATGTCTGACTCCTTGACCCGCACATCGGTCAACGTGACTTCGGCGTGGTCGGTCGGCATGTTGTAGGTCCACCACATGAACTCGACCTTGAATCCGGGAGAGTCAACCGGAACGATGAAGTTGGTGATGCCCGCGGCCTCGCCTGGACTGCCCGAGGTGCGGCAGAAAATGTAGTCGTGGGTTGCGGCATGCATGCCGGTGTTCCATCGTTTGGCACCGTTGATGACCCATTCATCGCCGTCTTTGTAGGCGTTGGTCTCCATGCGAGTGGCATCGGTGCCGAACATTGGCTCGGTTAGGCCGAAACCGATGCGAGCGTTGCCCCCGAGCATCTTCGGAATCCAGTAGTCCTGCTGCTCTTGCGAGCCGTATTTCTCCATCATCAACACCGTCGGGAAGTTGCCGACGATCGATGACTCGTTCTGTAGATCGTTGTGCAGTCCGAGCCCCTTGGCCGCGAGATGTTCGCGAATAATGGCCATGCCCAGGTTCGAGCCGTCCTTTCCACCAAAACGCTCGGGCAGGTGCCAGCGCAGGAAACCAGCGGCGTCGGCTCGGCGTTTCATCTCCTTGAGCAGCTGCTCCCACTCTTCGTTCGGCCAGCCGTTGCGATCCCAGTCAGTGCGACTGTCTTCACGTCGATGGTCGAAGAATCTGATGTTGTCGTTCTCGCGCTCAAGCGGCTTGATCTCGTCCTCGATGAACTGATCGAGCTGGTCGAGTAGATCTTGAATGTCGGCCGGGATGTTGAAGTCCATGAACCGACCCTACGAGATCACCCGGTTTCGGCGAGAACCGAGAGGGATCTGGACTTTCGTCTTGGGCCCAGCCACTAACGTTGAGCTGTGTCCGAGACGAAGATCGATCATGTGTCGATCGGTGTGCTGGGTGTCCTCACGATCTGCGCCTACGGCTCGTGGTACTACTCGTTCGGGGTGCTCCTTGAGCCAATCCGTAGCGACACGGGTTGGAGCGAATCAACTCTTGCCTCGTCGTTCTCCGCTGGCACGATCCTGATCGGCATGTTCGCGTTGTTTGGGGGACGGATGCTCGACCGCGTCGGCCATCGTCCCGTCTTCCTGCTTGGCGGTGTGGTCGGTACAACCGGGCTCGTGACCGCGTCGACAGCGACCCATGTCGCGGTGTTCTTCGTGGGTGCCGCCATCGGGCTTGCCGCATTCGGGTCCCTGGGCTTCTATCACGTGACCATGACAACCGCGGTCAGGCTCAATCCGGACCAGCCGACGCTGGCCATCGCGGTGCTGACCATCTGGGGGGCATTGGCATCAGCAATCTTCCTGCCGGGTTCTGACTGGCTGCAATCCGAACTCGGCTGGCGTGTCGCGGTGCGGGTGCTTGCCTGCGTGACGGGTCTTGCGTTCCTGACCGCGGCAGCGGTCCTGCCAGCAACCGAAGCTGTTGCACCTACCGCACGACCGTCGGTGCGGCAGGTCTTAGCGTCCACGGTGTCAGCACCTGCGCCCCGTTTATTCACCATTGCTGTCGGGTTCGGCGGCCTGGCCATGTCGACCATGCTCGTGTTCCAGGTTCCTGTCATGACCGCAGCTGGACTTGGCAGCGCCACAGCGGCGTCAATGGCCGGGCTCCGCGGTTTCTGCCAACTCGGAGGCCGCATTCCGCTCTCGCCGCTCGTGAACTGGCTGGGGCGTGACCGGGCGTTGATCCTGGCGTTCGCTGCCATGACGATTGGTGGCGTTTTGTTGTCCGCTGCAGGCAACATGCCAATAGCGGTGGCATTCGCAATCGTGGCTGGCTTCGGCATCGGCGCGTTCAGTCCGCTGCAGGGCATGAAGGGCGAAGAACTGTTCGAACGAGACCAGCTGGGCGCAACTATGGGTGTCTACGGAGCCGTGTTACTGCTGGTTGGATCACCCGGGCCAATCATCGGCGGGGTGATCTTGGAACGCACCGGCGAAGCGCGGTGGGTGACCCTTATCGTGATCGGTGCAGCAACGATTGCACTAACAGCAACCGTATTGCTGGCACGCTTGTCACGTTCGGGCCCCACCACACACCGGGAACGAGCTACATCAACAGGGTGAGCATTTCGTAGAGCACCGCTGGCTTCTCGTTGCCTACGACATGAATGGTGGCTTCGCTGGTGAGGAGCGTGCCCGGGCCCTTGGCTTCGGCCTTAAGCAAACGCGAACGTGCGTGCAGTGTCGACGGAACTGGCACCGGCGAAAGGAACCGAAGCTTGTTGGCGCCGTAGTTCACACCGTTAGACACACCCTCGAGGTCAACCGGGAGCTTGACGATCGAGGCCATCAAGCTGAGCGTGAAGAAACCATGCGCAATCGGGCCGCCGAACGGGCCGGCATTCGCCCGCTCTACATCGATATGAATCCACTGGTGGTCCCCAGTCAACTCAGCGAAGAGGTTGACCTTTTCCTGGGTCATTTCAAATGTTTGGCCCCAATCGCTGAACTCTTCGCTAATCGAGGCGTTGATGGCATCTATGTCGTCAAATCGCATGCCAGAAAAGCTAGTGCATGTCCGTTGAACAACAGCTACTGCAGCCGTCCGAACTACCTTTTGATCCAATGCAGTCAGTAATTGTCGGAACCGGAATGGCTATCCCAGACCATTGTGTGACTAATCATGATCTCGTAGCGATCATGGACACAACCGACGAATGGATCACCAAACGAACCGGCGTGCGCCAGCGATTCTGCTGTGCGCCTGGAGTTGGTTCCTCGGAGTTGGCCATCGAAGCGTGCACCATGGCGTTGGCAGATGCCAATGTTTTGCCATCCGATGTCGATCTGCTCGTCACCGCGACCATGACACCAGATGAGTTCGTACCGGGTATTGCACCCACGGTCCAGCACGGATTGGGCCTAGGCCAGGTGGGCGCCTTTGACATCCGACAACAGTGCAGCGGGTTCCTCTATGGACTCGACATGGCCGACGCTGCGATCGTGTCCGGACGGGCCCGAACCGTGTTAGTTGTCGGGGCCGAGAGTCACGCCGGCTACATGCCGTACGGGTCATCGTGGGAGATCCTGCGAGGTCAGCGAACCGGACCGCCAGACGCCGCAGCGTACGCGACCGCTACCGAGAGCCGAGCGTGGAGCGTGTTGTTCGGCGACGGCGCTGGCGCAGTGGTGCTGCAAGCCGATCCTGATGCACCCGGTGTGTTGAGCAGTGTGTTGAACACCGACGGCGCGCTCTCGGACCTCATTCGGGTCCGAGCTGCAGGCTTCAAACAACAACCATGGCTCGACATTGCCCAAATCGCCGCTGGCATGCACCATCCGACCTTTAACGGCCTGGAGTTGTTTCGACAAGCTGTGCGGCGAATGCCCGAGGCTGTGCGTCATGTTGTGGATGCTGCCGGCCTGACGCTCGCCGACGTCGATGTAGTGGTCGCTCATCAGGCAAACGAACGAATTCTCGACGCGGTTCGCAAGGAGATGGATGTTGGCACCGACATTATCCCCAGCAACATCGCCCGGTATGGCAACACAACCGCCGCAACACTGCCACTGTTGTTTCACGAACTACGCCAGGGCGGCCGCATCCCGTCAGGAGCGCTCGTGTGTTTCACCGCATTCGGCGCCGGCGCCCACTGGGGCGCGCTCCTCTATCGCCACCCTTAGCTGCGCTCCGAGCTCACCGGGACCACAGACCAAGAAACTCCAAAACAGGGTTTCCGCGAGGGACGACAGGAAACCCGTACTACCCCTAGCCCTTCTTCGCCGCGATTGTTGCCTTGAGGTTGGCCACGAATTCCTTGAACTCTGGCTGCTGCATGGCCCAGAACTGCGGTGTGGTCTCGAGATCGACAGACTCCTGCGAGACACCAATGGTGTCGAGCTTCGAGAAGGTCTCTTTCGTCTTTGCAACAAGGGCCTTTGGAGCTGCAGCTGCGGTTGTTGCGTACTCGATAGCGGTGCTGAGCAGTTCGTCGTCAGATACACACTTCCACGCCAGCCCAGCGTCGGCGGCCTGCTGGCCCGACAGACGTTCGCCAAAGATGACCATGGCCTTGGCTGTCTGCTCATCGGTCTTGTTTCGCAGCCTCCACGTGTGGCCACCACCAGAGTGGATCGCGATTTGATGGAAACGTGAATCGAACTTGGCGGACTCCCCAGCCAGGATCATGTCGCACGCCAGCGCCAGGTTCATGCCAGCACCAACCGCAGCGCCATTCACGGCAGCAATCGTCGGAAGCGTGGAATGGGCGACGGCAAGGAAGCCCGTGTAGATGGCGGCCAGCTCCTCGGCGTTCTGCGCACCGAGCAGATCGTCGAGGTGGGCGCCAGCGCAAAATCCACGACCCGCACCCGTCAATACGATGGCGCCAATGTCAGCGTTTGACTCGGCTTCAGCAACTGCCTGAATCAGCGCCACATTCATGGGGGCTGTCACAGTGTTTCGTCGATCGGGGTCGTTGAGCGTGATTACGGCAACTCGATCATGGTTCTCGACAAGGATGGTCATAGGTCCAGAAGATAGTTGGGAGCCGTTCGTCTTCGGCAATCCTGTTGCAACGATTCCCAAACGGCCCGGTTATGGCTGACCATCTGACGGCGTCTTTGGCCGATTCCTCAGCGCTCGCGCTCACCAGCAATCAGTCACCGATTGCGAATGGTGTCTCGTGTCATCACCGACGTGGTTTTCAGGCATAGGCGATTTGGTCGATGACGGACGAAGCGGGCAAGAACGACTTATATCTGTCCCATCGGGGCCGAATATCTGCTTCGAAGGGAGTAGACGATGCAGATTCCAAGCACTCATTCCTCAAATCCAGAGGGTGTACCCATCATGAAAGGCAGCACCATGCTGACAAACGGAAGCCTCATGGGGCCTCAAGGTACGGGTCCTGCCGACAGCGTGACACCAGGCATGCTCAGCGCCTCACTTGCTCCCAGCTCACACATCAATGCTCCTCACATCAATGCTCCTCGGACTCTTGCCGAAGCGCTGGCGATGGTGGTCGACGACGAAGCACTCAGTTCCTTGGTTCTCCCACCGCTACCGTTGGCGCGACCCGGACTTATGACTGCTGAAAACTGCAGGAACGGAGGTGACACCCACTTCCTCGAAGGCACCGCCGAGCAGGAGGTGGTGGTCATTGACGATCTCGATGATTGTGACCGTGGTGTCAACAACGAGATGGCCAACGCCGGCCTGCGACCCACCGGTGACCACCAGGAATGCATTGCTATGACCAAAAACGAGGACGTCGACATCACTGAGACCCCCACGCTGGCGACGCCAGACGAAATCATTGCCGATGCGCTCCAAACTGCCGAAGCACTCGAGAGTTCACTGGCGTATGTTCTCGCCGACTCAAAACAACACCCCGACGCGACCTACACCCCCACTTCTCCACGTGCAGACGCCACCCATGCCGCCAGGTCACACCACGACTTCAACGCAGCTGCCGACGAAGCTAGTCGGCTTCGACGCCGTGCCACCGAAATTCTCAACCAGAGCCAGATGCAGGCACAGAAAGTGCTCGACAGCGCTCAGCGCCGGGCAGCAGCGACCGTAAGCCAAAGCAGAAGCCACTGACATCACCGTCGAAGCCATCAGTGAGTCCCAGATGGTGATCGCCCACAGCGTAGAACGAGCTTGCGAGATCATCGAATCTGCAACCGAGAAGTCAGAGCGCATCATCGTCGGCGCCGAAGAACTTGCAGCCGAAATCAAAACTTCTTCTGAAGAGAACCTGGCCGCAGCGAACGCACTCGCCGACGAGAAGATCACTCAGGCCGAAGCCGAGGCCTTTACCCTTCTTGAGCGTGCGCTAGCTGAAGCCGACAAGAGGGATAGACGTTCCGAGACAAAGGCCGAGGAATTGCGTCGGGCTTCTCAAGCCGAAACCGACCGGCTTCTCGCCGAGGCCTCTGCCGACGCCGAGAAGTTTCGTCTCGACGCTGCAACCATGCTTGCGACAATTGAAGGCATTAAGACGAACGCCCAATCCGACGTCGCTGCAGCTGCCGCCAAAGCAGCGGAGAAAGCAATCGCAGCCGCCGAGCGCGAGGCCCACGACGCTCTGGCTGACACCCGTTGCAAAGCCGAACTCCTTGAGAGTGCAGCGGTCGCCAAGGCTGCGCAGGCCGACAACGAGGCCAACCGCCTCACGTCCGAGGCCATAGAACAAGCCAACTTGATCTTGGGTCAGGCGAGCGAACGTGCGAGCATGATGACCGAGCAAGCAATGTCTGATGCCGACAGCATCAGGGCCACCGCCCAGTCTCAGATTGACCAGCTCGTGGGCTCCGGCCATGAGACGTCTTCTGGACTTGTCTCAGGCGCCCAGGATCAAGTCGTAGACATCGTCCACAACGCCCAACTCGAGGCCGAGCAAATTCGCAACGAGGCTCGCGAAGCGGCTCGCCGCATGATCGCCGATGCCCGAGGCCAAGTCGCAGAAATCGAAGCCCGCGAGTCCAAGAGCAAGAGCTTCTCGGCAATGTGGGACTCAGCCGATGAGAAGGCCGACGAACAGGTCAACGACTTCTTCGCTGGTATGGACGACCGCGACGCCGACGAAATCTTCAATAGCTAACGCGGTTACACGTTCGCCTCCGGCTACTCCTGGCATTCGCCGCATCCCCCACAAGCCAAACACCCCCGACTCGGCAGCGGTCAACGTGTGTGTCTAGAACAGCACAGCGTCTTCAACGGCACGCACACGTTCCATTTTCATGACCTACGACACTCAGCATCAGCCCATCCGCTCAGAGCCGGTCTGGGCTAACGGACGAAAGTACTGACCACTTCGATACGTGATGTGTCGGGAAACATGTCGATGACCTCGGCGTGTTGATGCTCCCATCCCGTTTGTGCGAGCAAACCAGCGTCTCGTCCAAGGGATGCAGGGTCACAGCTCACGAGCACGAGGTGGGAAGCCCCAGTGCCATCGATAACGGCCACGCAGTCCTTAGCCAACCCTCGACGCGCCGGGTCGGCAATCACCGTTCCGAACGGCGTGGGTGACCACCGCTCAACCCGTGAGCCAACGACCTGCACCTGGCTGGCCAGGTTGTGCCGCGCATCTGCAACCGAAGATGGGTTGGATTCGACAGCACACCGCAGCCGGTCATTTGCAGCGCCGGCTCCCAGCAGTCCAACACCTGCATAGAGGTCAACCACATCGCCTTCGGCAGTGGCCAGGCTGCGTTCCACTGCAGCTACCAGCGCCTCAGCGCCTGCTCCCGACGTCTGGAAGAACGACTGCGCCGACACTCGAAAGATACGACCTGCCACCTGGTAGTGAACAGCGGCATTTCCTGGGCTATCGCCAGCAACGACCTGGACCTCATCGGGCACAACCACCCGGGCGGGGTCCCCGTTGGTAATCACCATTCGTTCACCAGTCCCTGCCCCGATACGCAGCGTGACTTCGCTTGCATCGCCGAAGTCGCCATCGACGATCAACGACTCGAGTGCCGGATCTGCGGCTGCGCACTCCGAAGCGTTGAAAGACAGCTCACTTCGCCGGGTGCGATAACCCGCCTGCCCAGCAACCACGCTGCATCGCACGGTCGTTCGGTGACCTCGGTCAAACACAGGACTACTCACGTTTGGCTGCGCGACATCGCCCAGCCTCTGCAACTGCTCGACAACGATGGCTTCCTTGTAGAAACGCTGTTGTGCAGCGGTGATATGCATCCAGTCGCAGCCACCGCACTCACCAGACGCCGCATGCACACACGATGGTTCGACCCGATGCGCCGAGCGTTCGGTGATCGCCACCGCTACACCTCGGGCGAAACGTTTTTTCGCTTCGGTAATCTCGACGACGACGGCCTCGTCGGCCAACGCTCCTTGTACAAAAATCACTCGACCATCGTCGAGTCTGGCAACGGCCTCGCCGCCTGTTGCCATGCGCTCGGTGCGCACATCTGCGGTTGGCCTACTCGATGCCGATGTCACGTGGCGAGGCTACGCATAGAAAGTCTTAGCGGTGGCGATCCTACGGAGGATCGCTGCACTAACTTCATCGTCGTGACTTCACCGCGGCCACTCGCCATCATCCCATCGGTTCTTCCCGCTGACTTCAGCCGCCTCGGCGACGAGGTCGTCGCCCTCCACGAGGCCGGTGTCGATCGTTTCCAGTTCGATGTCATGGATGGCCGTTTCGTGCCCAACCTTACGTTCGGACCCGACGTCATCGCCTCGGTTCGCGACCGGACCGACCGGCCGTTCGAAGCTCACCTCATGGTCGAAAAGCCGGACGAACTCGCGCACCTGTATGTCGAGGCTGGCTGCCAGATGCTGATCGTCCATGCCGAGGCGTGCGACCATTTGCATCGCACGTTGAGCCATATTCGCGAGCTCGGTGCCAGCCCGGCAGTGGCGCTCAATCCATCGACACCGGCCACCGAGATCATGCATGTGTTGGATCTGCTCGACATGGTCTTGGTCATGACTGTCAACCCCGGCTTCGGCGGGCAGCCATACATCTCCACGATGGAACCCAAGGTGGCGCAGGTCCGCGCGATGATCGAAGCTGGTGGCCATGACGTCGATATCGAAGTCGATGGCGGCATCGGCCCCGCTACCATCGCTGGGGCCGCTCAGGCAGGTGCGAACTACTTCATCGCTGGCAGCGCGTTGTATCGCGATCCTGAGGGCCTCGGACATGCGGTCGCAGACCTTCGAGCCCGCGCGATCGAGGCTGGCGCTTGATTCATCGCCGGTGGCGGTTCCTCCTGGTCGCGCTCACACTGAG
>Ga0206129_10004786_pt1 | contig 14716 bp, 14 predicted proteins | sample Helgoland_Spring_8_FD_148616 | JGI IMG/M metagenome (GOLD analysis project Ga0206129, IMG submission 148616) | Pelagic subsurface seawater microbial communities from Kabeltonne, Helgoland, North Sea - Helgoland_Spring_Bloom_20160502_2 | ecosystem: Environmental > Aquatic > Marine > Epipelagic ...
GTTGAATGCAAAAAGTAAGTAGAAGTGCGAGAAGCTGTTTTTTCATAAGGTTGGCGAAATTAAAACCTTCGTTCGGATTAGATTGTATATTCCGTTGGTTTAAGGAAAGTTTAACAATCGATAATAGTAAAGGTTTAAAGTAGCGGATTTCCTGATCTTCTTGGCTTAGAACTTCGTTGAGGTCGTTTTCCACCTCCACCTTGCGGTTTGTGATTTCCACCGCCACCTTGTCTTCGGCCACCGCCTCCGCCTTGCTTTGGGGGTGCTTCTTCTGGACTAGTGTCATGGTAAGGATGGTCCGTAACTAAAGGGATATCTGTTTTAATAAGTTTTTGAATGTCTCTTAACCAACTTCTTTCCTCTGCAGAGCAGAATGAAATGGCTTCGCCACTCGCTTTTGCTCTTCCTGTTCTTCCGATTCGGTGAACGTAAGTTTCAGGAATATTTGGCAAGTCATGGTTTACTACCAATTCTAGTTCTTCAACATCAATGCCTCTGGCAGCAATGTCTGTAGCTACTAAAACCCTGATTGAACCGTCTTTAAAACCATTCAACGCTTTTACCCTTGCGGCTTGTGTTTTGTTTCCATGTATGGCTGCAGCTTTAATACTGTCTCTTTCCAAGAGTTTCACAATCTTGTTAGCACCGTGCTTGGTTCTTGAAAATACCAAAACAGATTTAGCATTTCGAGCCTCCATGAGGTCTTCCAATAATTTGATTTTGTCTTCTTTACTCACCATATAAACCGACTGTTCTACTTTTTCTGCAGTAGTTTGTTGAGGCTTAATGGTAACTTTCTCTGGGTGACCTAAAATTTGGTTCGATAAATCGACGATAGGTTTTGCCATAGTTGCTGAGAAGAAAAGAGATTGTCTTTCCTTAGGTAGTTTGGCAATAATTTTTTTAATGTCATGGATGAAACCCATGTCTAGCATTTGGTCCGCTTCATCCAGTACAAAATACTCAATGTGGCTAAGGGTAATAAATCCTTGCCCAATCAAATCCAATAAACGACCTGGTGTAGCCACCAAAATATCAATACCTTGTCTCAGTTTATTAACTTGAGGATTTTGATTTACGCCGCCAAAAATTACCGTACTTTTTAAGTTTGTGTACTTGCCGTATTCTTTAATGTTTTCTTCAATTTGCAAGGCTAACTCTCTAGTTGGCGTTACAATTAGGGCTTTAATTTGTCTTCTTTGACTGCTTTGTTTTTCAGTTGCTAAGTGTTGTAAAATGGGAATGGTAAAAGCTGCTGTTTTTCCTGTTCCTGTCTGTGCACATCCTAATAAGTCCTTTTTTTTCAATAAAATCGGAATTGATTGTTCTTGAATTGGAGTAGGTGATGTGTAGCCTATTTCCGTAACCGCTCTTAATATCGGTTCGATTAGACCTAAATCTTTAAATGTCATATAATGTTTTGTGTGATTGTTCCTTGAAAAATCTGTGGAACTTGTAGAAATATAATAAAGTGCAAAAGTACGATGAATTTATTTGGTGCAGTAAATTCAGCAAGAAATGCATGGTTTAGCAGTGGGTTGCAGATTAAGAATAAGGTATTCCAAACGAAACCATATTTATTGATAACTCAGATGTTCCAACAAAGGGAATTACATCTTCACCCATGAGGTACGAAAGTTAGTTAGTGGGAAAGACATCGGATAGTAATCTGTAGGATTGAAACAATATCTAAACATAACGATCTATAATTGAAGAATGATATCATTCATTAACAGATACACAAATCTGTAAGGGGTTTGGTGTATCTAATTGATAATAGGTTATTGAATAATAACTGGAATGTTGAGGATTCACACTACTGTATGAATCACTCAACGATGAGATGATTCTGATGTAATCAGAACCACTCATCATAGGATGTTTAAATACTGATATATAATAAAGGAGTTAATATGAAACAAACACAAGAACAATTACATGATGAACTAATGGATAAACTTAGTGAGTTTACAGATGATTTAGGATACCATCTACCACCAGATAAGATACCTGATACTACTAAATCTCTAATCAATCTATTCATTACCTATGAGAAGTACAGAGATTCAATCATCTTCAATGGAAAGAGAACCTTAGAAAAAGGTATTGGGATGTTACCCATTGAAAAACAAAATGAGTTTGAAAGAAAAGTAAAGGAATACTATGGAAGATAAACTACTAACTAAATACGAAGTAATGGATTACCTCAACATCAGTAGACGACATTTTGAAAAGTTGGTAACTGAAGAAAACCTACCAATGATTAAAATTACAAAGAATAAGAGGTATATGAGGTTATCAGACCTCAATCGTTACCTTAGTTAATCAATCTCAGGAAACCACTCAGGAAGTACAACCTGAATCAGATTTCCAATGGAACAACATATGGAGTAAATAAATGAGATTAAATGAATTTAGATTTGAGAATGATTTAGAATCAAAGATTGATGAGTTTGGAATACTCTCAGATAAGATTGATAAAGTAAAGAAAGAACTAAGTGAACTTTCAAACCGATACAAAGAGATTGAAGGAGAGTTACGACCAACGTTGGAACAACTCACAATACAGAATAAGAAATCCATTCAAACAAAGAAGTATTTGGTAACTCTGAAAAGAATGGGATACAATAGAGATAACTTCAAATACAAAGAGAGTTTTTAGAAATCATTGACGAAGGTGAATCAAAAAACGAGAAAAGTATTAGAGGATATCCTACAATCCACTAAAACTGTAAGTAGAGTGGTATCTACCATTGGTGTTCAGAGAATGGATGAAATCTCTTTAAAATCAATGTTGAAGAAGTTAATATCTCCCTTTAAGAGACTCTTCAGTAGGTTGAAGATGAACACTAGGAGAATAGATGATTTGAATGGGGTATTGAAGAGTATGGTTTCTTAATACATTAAATGTTGTTTTGATTTATCTCTCCAACCTGATTGGTTCTTATACTTCACAAAGAATATTTTCAAATCACTTTGGTTAGGATAATCAACGAAGTATATCTTTTTATCTGATTGGTTAGGGTACTCTACAAAATACCACAACCCTTTGTTTCCATCAGATTGATTGGGGTAATCTACTTTGAACACCTTCAAATCACATTGGTTTTCATATTCAACTACAAATACCTTTACATCAGATTGGTTTGGATACTTAACGGAATACACCTTCTGAGAGTATGAGTTGAGTGGTATTAGGAACAGTATGAGTAGGAATAATATGAATAGGAGGTTTTTAATTATCAACTTATTTTATATTCGAAATATCGTTTATCATCTTGTTTTCTTACTCTTTCAATGTTTAATGTATCTCTTTCGTTAATTTCCTTCAACAAACTACTCCTTTTAGTTTTAATCGTTTCATATGAGTAATGTGATATATTAAGAAGTTTATCTAATTCTTCTTTGTTGATACTCTTACCCTTTAATGGTACTAAAACTAATTCTAAATCTAAAATAATTTTTGAAGTATCAGTTATATCAGAACGATTATAGATCTTAAAAACGTAAACACCAATTAAGGTTATTAATATCAAAGAACCAATTACTAAAATCCATAACAGGTTACTCTTTTTTTTGGAACGATATAATTTATAATAATTCTTAACATTCAATCTTTCTGTTTTCAGTAGACTTATAGAATCTAATAAACCTTGTTCATTCCTCTGGTATATAAAATCATTATTTATGTATACCATATTTTTTTATTTAGAGAAGGTGAACCATGTAAAAAATGGATTCTGAATAATTCACCATTTTGTTTATCAAAAATATAATAAAAATATTTTCTGTTGGAATTTATAAAACCGTACAAATCATAATTATCAGTATAAAATTTAAAGTTTCCTGTAGATAAAAAAAGGTCATTAATTGTTGAGTTTTTAAAATTAAACTCATTTATATATTCAAAACTTTTTAAATCAATTTCACCAAATGAATAATCTTCATAACTTGAGGTTTGTTCATTATAGTTTTCAGAGTATAGGTTTAATAATACAATAATTTTATCTTTCAGTTTCCAAGAGTTAATGATTTGTCTAGCGTTAGTAGGGTAACCTTTTATCTTTTTTTCAAACCATTCCTTTTTTTTAGTATCAAAATAAATTAAACCGGGAAAAACATTAAATAAACCCTCACCACCAATTGAATATACTGTATGATTGTGTACGAATAAATTTCTTTTAAAATTGTTTCCATGGTATACACCATTACTCAGTAAATCAGCATGAACGGATTCTGAAAGTTTAATTTTAAAGAGTATTAGAGTACCTTGTGGGTTGTAATAAATAATAGAATCACTTTCAAATACAATATCTTCAAAGAAATTATCTTTAAAATTCAATAACCGTTCATTTATTCCAAAACTTTTTATTTTTTGATGTACTTCTAAGGTGTCAATAACCCCTGGTGTAAAAGAAAACACCTTTATTGATATAAATAAAAAAATAAATATTAAATATGTTTTAATCATATTCAAAGGTAGAATTGTTATTCATAAAATGATAGGTGTTTTTAGGTGTATACACTTGAAAAACATAATATGATTTAAATTAAACCATTATGTTTAGTTCTTTTGACTCAACATAAACAAATAAATCTTATGAAAAATTATTTAAAAATTTTATCAATTATAGTATTGATATTTTCTCTTCAATCTTGTGGCGGTGATATTAACGATTCCTTCTTAACCAATAATAAGTGGACAGACGGTAGCGGTTCAGTTTTTGTATTTGATACTGAAGGTGACAACGGTAACTATAATCCATTAGTCTTACAAACATCTAGTGTCTTAACTCGTGTTGGGAATTTTAAAATTAATGGTGACATCGTAATCATTAATTGGACAAATGGTGATCAAACTTGGAAACTTAAAAAAACAGGTAGTAACCTTAAATTAATTTTAGATTCAGGTTTTGGTGTAAAATTAAGACCAATATAAAATCACTATAATTTATGGTTTCAAAATATGTCAATCGAATATAAAAAGAAAAACAATGGCTTTGTATATCAAAAAATCATCATTATTTGTCGCAATCCTCTTAACTTTAATGGGATGCGGAAATGGTTCAGACACGAATAGTACTAATAGATCTAATAGTACTAACCAAGATTCTAATAGTCCAAATCAAGATGTTCTTACGTGGACTGAAATTTTTGAGGAACTAAAAAAAGGAAGTAAAGGGGTCCTTGAAGTTGTGGGATTCGACAGAAACAGTGATAATCCTCTAGCAACTATCTCTGAGAAACAAATAGAAATTTTAAGATCCATCAATTTTGATTCCTTAGATCAGATCTTTTTAACCTCAGCATTTAAAGATACTTTAGCATGGTCTCAATGTACAAAAGAACGCAGTTACTATGTTTATCACGATTCTATACCTTATACCGGATATTATTTTGATTATACAGGTCGAATAGAATCTACTCTTTGGGGTATGCCATATAAAATCAAAGCAGATTTAGTGGAGTATGATGATTTTTCAGAATCTTATAAAAGTTGTGCGGAAAATTCAATTCCTACAAAATTGCATTCACGACATTTAGGACAATTTCGCGTTGGGACAGAGATATATTATAGACTTTTTGAATGTATAGGAAACAGAATATATAAAAACAACAGAGATGGATCCCAAATTCCAGATCCGTGCAGTGGGTCCAGAAAATCTAATTATGAAATAAATATAAGGGAACATGACGTTTTTGGAAATCGGTATATTTCTCTAGAGATAACTGATTCATTGGTAGAGAAATTAAAGTCAATTAACTATCTAGTAGATCAAAAAAATATCACGAATACTCAGTTAATCGAAAACCGGGATCACAATGCCATAATGAAGGTATCAAATCATTTGTGGAAAGAACTTCATGGTCCTCAATATACGATTTGGAAAAGGGATACAGTGCAATATGAAAACTATTATTTAGGTGACCTGCACGGTACATTCTACGCTAGTTTACGTTATGATCGAAAGGATTATTGGCAAAAATGGGAATTTGATCACGGAGAAAAGGTTTTCCGTGTTGGATCTGCGATTAAATACTATGGAAAAGACCCTACTGTGGTCAAAGGTGACACAAACTTCTATAAAAGCTCAAAGTGGACATCGAAACAGGATTATTGTAGTAAAGAAGGTACAGGGTATACTGTCTATAATATTGGTAAAAATCGATTTTACGATCCTCAAAGTACTACGAGCGGTAAAACTGATGAGTTTGTGAGACAAGGGGATTGGAGATCTTATAGACTTGGTAAATTGGAAGAGTATATTATATATGATGCAGGTCGAGAGATGCTTAAAGAGAAATATGATGGGGACTATGTATATGCTTATCAAAAAAGTAGATGGGTATGGGATGAATCTCAAAAAGATAGTATCCATGTAGCTGAAGAAGACTACTATAAATTTTCGCCGAATAAATGGGATGTAAATGACCATCATTATAAATACAATGAAAAGGGGGAGAAAATTTATAGGCGAATCGGAGAAGATGTTTTTCTATATGAATATGATAATGATGGCAACATAATTAAGGAGACGAAAAACGGAAAGAGAGTTGGTTGATTCAATAAGATCAAAGAAGACTGGTCAAATCCCAATGGAATGTAATAACTGTCAATACGAAGGGGTTATTGACTTAAGCGATTAAATTAATACAACATCCATTCCAACAAACCTTCTTCCAATAGAATTAGAGATCTTTCCAGTAGTTCCACTACCACAGAAGGGATCTAATACCACATCACCTTCATCCGTAGTTTGAAGGATTGGAAGAATTGGTAGGTTAATTGGGAACGGTGGAGATGTTATATTATATAAATTTATTCGTGAGAAAGGGTCCTTAGAAATGTTAAGTACTGAAATTTTGAAAATAAGTTAATTTATCTTGTTCTTTAGTGTAGTTTGTATTGACAATTTAAAAATATAAAAATAACGAAAAAAGCAAATCCTTCAGAATGGACAGAAAAGGATTGGGAATACTATAGGAAGCCGCATTCGGAATGGACAGACATCGAGTGGAATAATGCTTACGGGCGATATGAAGTGTCTCAGTTGTGGGACTTAGAACCCCGTATAGCGTTCTCCGAATTTCAAGAGAAAATCAGAACAGATAAAACTTTTGAATCTGAAAATAAATTAATACCAGGGATGGAATCAGAAGATTACAATTCATGGTGTTAAACTAACCGAATAATACGATATGAATTACTTATTTATAGGACTTACCTCCTTATCATCTACCTTTTCAAAACGTCTAAGAGATAAAGGGCATCAGTAGATGCCATTGATAAAGACTATGGTAAAACGGATCTTTATAAACTAGATTATAATACCATAATTTGTGGTGACTGTAATGATAATTTAACGATAAAGTCTTTAGTAGAGACCCATCAATATCAAAAAGTATTCGTTTTTATTAAAAATGACATAGCTTCTAGTCTCGGAGTTCAAAAACTCGTTGTGAATTAGCGTTGTTAATGCTCTTATGTTGGACTGCATAATCGAACAACTTACTTAAGCCCGCTTTGCTGAAAATGGAAAGAATGACTTCCATTCCTATATCCATTTGAAAACAGGAAATTTCTTTGGTGTTTAAAAACCCCTTAAGATAGGCCGTAGCAGGGTAGGGCGTATTTAATTGAGTAAAGGGTGGGGTGACAAGTAGAAGGTCTTTCAAAGGTAAAGTTTACACTTCAAAAATAAGGAATGCCTTTGGTTCAATTTAGTTGATTTCAATTTCCACGTTAGGGTTTGAAAAAAGTTTTAAGGCCAACAGTTCTGACTTTATTTTTGACTCCCATTCCTTTTGTTTTTCCTCCATGGTGGAATGACTAGTCTCTCGGTCATATCGTATTTGATATTTTGATAATTCGTTCATTTTATCTTCGTACATCCTAGAAAACTCATTCATCAATTTTTGATCAGTTGAATTGAATTTTGTTTCTTGGATTTGCTTTCGCAATTTTCTTGCATACAGCTCTGAAATGTGAAAATGCAAGCGCTCATGCTCTAGTAATTCCACACTTTCATTTGTTTTGGTCCAAGAATTATGTGGTTCGAAGGTGTTTTTAATGCTCAATTTCAACATTTTACTGTTGGATTTTGCTTTGAAAGATATTCTAGTGGCGGTTAAAGCTTTGAACGGGCTTTCATGGTTTGGTTGCGCGTGATAATCGTTCCAGGTCAATTCATTTCGTTCATGATATTCAATTAGCTTATTATCATCTGCTCCAGAAAAAGCCATGATCGTTAAAATAATAATTATGAAGAGGAATGGTTTCATGAAGAGGATTCTAAGATTAATTCAGATAATTCTTTTCCAACTATAGTTCCAATGGCAACTCCCATACCTCCTAAGCGAACTCCACAGTAAATATTGCCTTTTAGGTGCTTTACAATTGGCGATTTTATTTTTCCAACTCCCATCGTTCCTGCCCATTGATGGTCTATCGTAAACGACGAATGGGGTAAAATGTTTGATTCCAACAATGAACTGAGGTGATTGATAATTTGATCTGAGGTATTTAACTCATCCGTTTCTTCAGCTTTAAAGTTTAAATTTCGTCCACCACCCAATAAAACACGATCTCCAATATTTCTAAAATAATAGTATCCTTTGTCGAAATGGTAAATGCCTTTCACTTTGAGGTCGGTAATAGGAGATGTAACAATTACTTGAGCTCTTGCCGGGGAAACATCTTCTTTAGGTAAAAATTGCTTCGCCAATCCATTTACACAAATAACTAATTTTTCAAATTTTATTTTTCCGAGCGAAGTAGTAACCTCATTTTTTAAAATTTTAGTTACTTCAACTGAATTCAATATTTTAACATTCATAGAATACGCCAAAGCAACCAGAGTTTTCATCATTTTCCCAGTATCAATTTGCCCCTCCGCAGCATTTGAGATAGCGTGCTCAAATCCGCTCATTCCAGAATTTGAAATTTGATTGTGAGTAGTTTGAAAGACTCTTGGAATAGAGGTAATCTTCTCCAGCGTAGTATTCAGGTAGTTTAATTTTTCCATGCAGTGAGAATATTCTTTTTTCTCTTTTGACAGGAATAATTCGTGAGAACCATATTTATGGAAGTTGATGGCTTCATCAGATAATAACTTTCTCATGTACAGCAATCCTTTCCATCGCTTTTCGACTGTTGTTAATACTTCACTTTCTGAACCATTTTCTAAATCACTTAATAATTCCGATGCACTACCAATACAAGCAAAGCCTGCATTTTTTGAACTTGCACCTGAAGGTAAATATCCTCGCTCAACAACTAAGACTTTCTTTTTAGGTTGCTTTTTCTTTATGTGAATAGCAGTTGATAAACCAACAATTCCAGAACCGATGATCAGGTAATCAACGTCTGTAAGGAAAGTCTCTTTTTCCCAATAAGATAGATTTTTAAAAGGTAGCATTGTTTAAAGATACCAAAGTCAACTATTTTTTATAGTCAATGTGAACTTTTAATTTCAGCGTAGTTGTATCCAGTGTTGCCATCCACTTGGTATAATCGTCCTCATTCGAGTTAACAAATGTGCCTTGTGACCAACTAAACTTATTTCGAGCGAGGTAATAAGCTAAATCTTGTCGCTTCAGTGTAAGGGTAAACTCAGCGTCTTTAGTTGCGGGGGCGCATTCACAAACAACATTTTCAACTGTTGGAATATCTATCCCAGTTCTTACTTCAATGTTATCAATGTTAAATCGTGCGCAGTCTTGACGGTTGAAAATATGTTTATTCAATATTCTACATCCCCCCATAAATAAGAATGACAAGATGGTAATTCCACTAATAATGTATAAGAGTTGTTTCATTTGTTTTATAGAAACGTTAGGTGAGCCTGTTTTATTTGGAAGTGTCAAGGTTATTGTTGGAAGTCCTACTTAATCCTTCAATCAATATCGCAAAACCAATTACCAGCCCTGGTGCAATTAAATTGTACCACAAATAAGCTAGGTCAATGACTTCATATCGATTCATGGTATATAGTGCTATGATTATTGCTTGAGAAATTAAAGCTCCAATAAAAACTGCATTTCCCTTAACTTTTTTGAAGAAAAATGCAACCAAGAAAACCCCTAATATAGTTCCATAAAATAAAGAACCTAATATGTTTACGGCTTCAATTAAGTTGTCAAACAGGTCGGCCATTACTGCGAAAATGATGGCCAACACCCCGAACATAAAGGTGAACAACTTGGAGCGGATGAGGTAGTGGTTCTCATCTCCATCTTGTTTTATATTCCGTTTGTAAATATCAACTGTGGTGGTACTTGCCAAGGCATTTAACTCTGCCGAAGTAGAAGACATGGCGGCTGAAAATATAACAGCCAAAAGCAAACCAATTAACCCAATGGGTAAGAAGTTGGTTACAAAAGTGATAAATATGTAGTCGTCATCTTCGGTGGTGGCGTCAGGATTTGCTTTTAAAATCAAAGCCTTACTATCTTTCATTAAAGCCTGTTCTTCTGCATGGTAACCTTGAATTGCAGCTTTTAATTCCTTATTTTCAGGTTTTTTGTTAAATTGAAGAATTAGGTCCTTCTTCGCGTCAAAAACCATTTGCTGTTTTTCTTCCAATACTTCATATTGCATTGCATATTCCGACTGCTTTACATTTTCCACATTCTCTGCATTAAAGTGAAGTGGAGGCATTACAAACTGATAAAACAGGAACAGTAAAATACCTACAAAAAGAATGAAGAATTGCATCGGAATTTTTAATAGGCCATTGAACATTAAACCTAATCGGCTTTCTTTTACGGAGCTGCCGGAAAGGTAGCGTTGCACTTGTGATTGATCAGTTCCGAAATAACTCAACTGTAAAAAGAAACCGCCTAAAATGCCGGACCAAATGTTATAGCGACTGCCTGGATCAAAATTCCAATCTATTACGTCCATTTTATCCATGACACCTGCTACTTTTATTCCCTCTGAAAAGGACATAGTATCGGTCAAATATGAAATTAAGAAACCTGCGGCAATGAACATACCTAAGAAGATAACGGCCATTTGTTGCTTGTGAGTTTGACTGACCGCTTTTGTACCGCCTGAAACGGTATAAATGATCACCAGCCCACCAATAAAAAAGATGGTATAGTTCAATTCTATTGAGAGAATTTGCGATAGAATAATAGCAGGAGCGTAGATGGTAATTCCCGCAGCTAATCCTCTTTGAAGCAAGAATAAAGAGGCAGTTAGCATTCTGGTTTTATTATCAAATCTAGATTCTAGAAACTCATACGCCGTGTATACTTTTAGTTTATAGTATAGTGGAATAAACACCGTAGAAATTACAATCATCGCTAAGGGTAAACCGAAGTAGAACTGCACAAAGCCCATTCCTTCCATGTAGGCTTGACCTGGCGTTGATAAGAAGGTAATGGCTGAAGCTTGCGTTGCCATGACTGACAAACCAATTGTCCACCAGTTTGACTCTTTGCCTCCTAAAAGATATCCTTCAATATTTTTTGCGCCTCGGGTTTTCCAAACACCATAAGCGACAATGGTAAACAAGGTGCCAAGCATTACGGTCCAATCAATCCAGCTTAATCCATTCATGCTCCGTAAGTATTTGAAATCCAAATAAAAATTAAGATCAGAAGTAGTTCAAAGACCAGGATGAAGGTATACAACCCTTTCCACTCCTTGAAAAAGGGTGGCTTTTCTTCGAGTTTATTTTCCATAAGAAATCATGTTGGTCAACAAACGGTAAGCACCGGGAACACCTGCCGGCAATTGTCTAAAAAATGAAATTCCTGTAAAAATGAAATGTCCATCTCCATAGTCTGCAACAAGTATACTTCCTTTTTGAGGGTCTTCACCTGGGTCGTTCCATGCAATAATTGGAGTGTACTTGCTATCCCACTCACCGGCAAAGTATAAGCCCCTTTCTTGTACCCAATTTTCAAAATCTTTTTCGGTCAACTTATTCGGCGTATTCAACAAGGGGTGTTTAGGAGACAAAAATGTTGGTTTTGCTTCTTCCTTTGTCACTCTGCTTCTAGAAATTTGAAAAGGATAAGGTCCAATATCTTCTGTTACTAAACCTCTATTGGTGTTGTACTGAACAATTACATTCCCACCATTTTTAACGTATTCATTTAAAATTACGTTGCCATTTTTCATGCTTGGCTCAGTATTGTAAGCGCGTATTCCTACGATAATGGTTTCAAACAGCGACAAATCCATTACTGCTAAATCTTTAGCCTCAAATGAAACAACATTAAACCCAACGCCACCTAAATTTTGAGCAACTTCATCGCCGCTGCCTTTTACATAGCCAATGGTTTTAACTGTTTTTTCTAAGTCCATTTTAACTACCCGCGCAGTTGCGTCGGGAAACATAATTTGCGGCAATATATGGTCGTATTCAATTCGCTGAACGGCTTTCGCAGCTTGACTGTTTACTCTAAACTCGATATCACCAGTTGAAGGTTTTTCTGTAGGTGTAAGCATAAAGTTGAGTGCTTTCTGTTCTCCAACAAAATTGAATTTAAGTTCAATTCTGTAAGGTTCAACTGTCCATCCCTTAGGTGTTTGTAAGGTTACAGTTCCAATCGCTCCCTCTAGATTTCCTTCTGCTAAAAAGCTAACTTTCTGTGGTTCATTTGATGAGAAGATATAGACTTTGTCTGCAGGCGTAACCGTAATAATTGGGCTTATAACTACATTTCGATGAAGCTCTCCTTTTACTCGATCTGTCCATTTGTAATCGATTCCCTCTTCAAATTCAATGTCTTCTCCGAAAATCTTTAATGTATACTTAAATTTCTGAATAGCTCCTGCTTCGGGTTGACCTCTTAATTTAGAAGCCCCAAAAAACATTTTTGTTTTGTAGTTTTCGCAGGGTAACCAATAAGGGTGCGAATTGCCTGAAAATGTTGGTAAATTAAATTTGAATGACTTTAATTCGTTTGATTCTATGGGTATACCGAAGAATACAGAGTCTAATGTCGGGCTAACACTTTGTAAGGTTATTGGAAGAGTGGAGCGTTGCACGATAATAAATTGTCCGCTTATTGTATCGGTTCGAACATAGTTGAACTTATCGGCAAGTACTTCGGCTTTAATGCCTGCCGCTGCCTTAATGAGTGCTTTTACATCTTTTAATTTTTGTGCTTTGAAAGAGTTTACAGGCATTAATTGAATCTCTTTGTATAATTTAACTAAAGTTTTTACCGAATTCTCGGGTCTAGAAAAGTTGTAATTTGAAATGAGTTGGTCAATTAATTCAGCTACTTTTTCACTTCCTTTTACTCGACTCCAGCTAGTTTCAATTTCATGAAATAAATCATCATCTTGTGCAGGTGCTCCTGCAGTGTGTTTTAAAAACTCTAGCTGGTTTCCTCTACTTCTTGCACTTCCAAATCCTTGGCTTTTGTGCTGAGAGCGGCTATCTGCAGCAATTTCAGAATAAGAAAGCCCTAACAATTCATTGTAATCTCCGATGTTTATTTTGATATAATCAGCAGGACTCTTCGCCGCCTTTTCTGGAATTTGTTTGTCCCACCAAACAGAGGTGTTCCATAAAATTCGAGTAGGCTGCCAAACGCTAACGGTTTCAAGCTGTTCAGGATAAGCTGTTTTGTCACCAGCTAGTTTAAATGCTTCTTCTGCTAGAATCGCTGATGCCGTATGGTGACCGTGCCCTGCTCTTGAGTCGGGTGGAAACCGAGTAACAATTACGTCTGGTCTAAATTTTCGGATAATGTATACCACGTCCGAAAGCACTTCTTTTTTATTCCACTTTTCAAAGGTTTCTTCAGCTGTTTTGGAGTAGCCAAAGTCATCTACTCTAGTAAAAAACTGCTCGGCACCGTCTTCTTTTCTTGCTTCTAATAATTCTTGTGTTCGAAGAACGCCCATGGCATCGCCTTTTTCGGTTCCAATTAAATTCTGACCTCCATCTCCGCGAGTTAATGAAAGATAAGCAGTGCGCGCTAGTTTTTCATTCTCAAGCCAAGCAATTAGCCGCGTATTTTCGTCATCCGGGTGAGCTGCTAAATACAATACGTTGGTAACAACATTCAGTTTTTTTATTTCTTGAAAAATTTCAGAAGAACTTTCTATGGTTCGTTGTGCCGAAATTGAATTTATGGCAATTGAAATAATAACGAGGGAGAGTAATTTTTTCATAAAATATTTTTAAGGTCGCTAAAATTAAGGCTTATATGCACAGAATTAAGGTAGATGATTAATAAATTGGTGCAGTTAAGGACAATTAACGTTTCAATTCTAGAACGCGGTCTTCTATTGCTTCACTATACAATAAATAGCACTATCTAAAAACGTGCCATTGAAATACATGTTCTCTTTAAAGTGAGCTTCTTTTCTGAATCCACACTTTTCTAACAGCTTAATGGTGGCTATATTTTCTTTGTCTGCGTTTGCTTCGATGCTATGTATGCCTAGCTCTTCAAAACAATACTTTACAACGGCTTTTAAGGCTTCCGTTGCGATTCCTTTTTGCTGAAAATATGGGTGAATTCCATACCCAAATTCTGTTCGGAAGTTGTCGTAATCAATCGACCAAAAACCAATATACCCTACTAAGGTTTCGGAGTCTTTTTCACAAATCTTCCATGAAATACCTGTTTTATCCTCAAATCCATCTAATATGCGCTGTATGTATTCTTCAGCTTCTGCAAGCTTTTGCATGGGAAACCTTCCCATGTATTTCATAAATGTTGGGTTCGAGCGGAGTTCGAA